>Ga0307517_10001884_pt1 | contig 34342 bp, 26 predicted proteins | sample 23_EM_MG_FD_194515 | JGI IMG/M metagenome (GOLD analysis project Ga0307517, IMG submission 194515) | Populus trichocarpa ectomycorrhiza microbial communities from riparian zone in the Pacific Northwest, United States - 23_EM | ecosystem: Host-associated > Plants > Roots > Unclassified | place... | reverse complement strand
GGAAAACTCATAGATTGAGGGCCCACCAAAAACCATGATGTACGGTCGGGCAGGTCATTACATCGTTCCCAAGCGTTGGACAAAGCCACGGAGGCAGTGCTATACCACGACTAGGCGTAACCGAGGAAGGGCCGAACAATCGGAGGGGGAGAGGGCGAGCGGAGCCACGGAGCAGAGGGGATGCCAGCCAACGACGATGAGCAGTAGGGTGCCAGCCGGTGAGTAGCAGTAGGGTGCCAGCCGGTGGGGGGGGGGAGCAGTAGGGTGCCAGCCTGGGGGGGGGTTTTTAGCAGTAAGGTGCCAGCTTATGGGGCAGTACAGTGCCAGCGGACAGAACCGGGAGGGGGGTAGAAGAAGCATCGCGAACAGGCTAGCTACAACCGACAAACGGGCCATAGCAAGGGCTTTTGGGACGACGACGAGACCGGGACGAGACCGTGATGTTACTAACCGAGGCTTTCCCCATCAGAGGTACAAGCCCAGCAAGCCGGGGCCTACTTTGACCGAGAGTCCGACACCGTAACGCCGACCGTGAGCGTAGCGAGAAGCTTTCCGACTGTGCAAAATCCTAAGCGAGGTGCGAAGGAAGTGCGGAGTAAGGGGGAGAACCGAACATCATGAGCGGGTGTCAACGATGAACAGGAACAAGAACCCCGAGGAGGGGAGGCAGGCGTGCCCCAGGAGAGGAGGGTAGATGGCTTAACGTCAACCCCTAGGCAGTAGCCATGATGGGGGAAGAGAGGTGGGTGGGGGAAAGTGACGATGATTTCCCGTGGTGTTGAGATTTCAATCGCCGGAGGTGGAGGAGAGAAGGTTCATGTCCTATCTCTTGGTCGGAACCAAGCCCCTTTTATAGGCATCTTCTCACAACCCTAACCCTGGTGACTCATCACCTCGCGCTTACTTAAATCTCGATGACTCATAGTGAGTCATAGCGCGCAATCCATCGATGACTCATAGGAGTCATCGCGCAACATTCCGTTAACCAATCAAAACTCATAAACCAAGTCATGTGCTCAAACGAGTCACATGCTTGAAACCCATGACTCATAATATGAGTTATGTGCCAAAGTCATTACATCATATGACATCACGATCGTGAGTCATGGAAACATTAACCAATCAAAATATAACCATAACTCGCGAGTGCGTAGTCATGTGAAACCTATGAGTCAAGTGACGTCAGAGTGTGAAAACCAACATACCTTATGACTAATAAGTATTAGTTATGTGAAATCTGCCTTGCTTAGTCACGATTTGTGACAGCCATCAACACAATCCTCAGGTCGCTCTGCCCTCTGCGCTGCAATCCCCCTTCTCTTTTTCATACAGAAGCAAACTCAGCAGTTAAAACAAAAAAAAATAAAAAATAAAAGAAGAGAAAAACCCGTGGCTCTTGCTCCACCAACCTGGATACGCCCCTCTACTGGTACCACCCTCTCTACTTCCCTTACTTTCTCCACTACATCAGAGGGCACGCCGGCAAAAGGTGGCTACATAGATTACTTATTGCCCGATCCCAAATAGTAAGTTAGTCACCATCTGCAGACAGGTCTTTTCTCCCTTGCTCTTTTATTACCGCTCAAATCATACGCCGAGTTCATACGAACAAATCATACGCACAAAATCATACGCACCAATTATATATACTAACATTGATGAATAGAATACCTTTTTCCACAAGCAATGCCATCTGCTCATAAGGGGAGGCCGCTTCCGGCAGGCGCTTTGGGGCACTCAGTAAATCCTGAGACGATCCGTTGGAATGAACATTGGGCAAGCCTTACCGCCTTGGAAACCGCTTTGGAACGTGCAACAGCGAACCGAGGCAATCGCCTAAAACAACACCCGGATTTTGCGCGAAGAGATGATGAGTACCAGGCGCATGACGACGAGACCAAAGCCCAAGTGGATCAGGAGATGATCATGGAGGAGAACGAGGTCCTGGAGCAGGAACGTGTGGCAATACTGGCGCATTGGCGGCGATACTATTCAAACCGGTTTGGCGACGATGGTTTGCCACTGGTGAACCCCCCAACCCCTATCGAAGTCGATTCTCCACCGAATTCGGCGGCATCGCCTGTATTTCTGTCACCAAAGATGAGGCCCGCAGGACAAATGAAGAGTCTGCTCGACCGTGTGGTGAAGTGACCCAGCAGCTCGTCAACTGGTTCGGCGCTGGTACCGCCTCCGGGGCCTTCTGGATCTCAGGATGCTCCTCCCCGGCGCACCCACCAGCTTGCGATTAGGGAGCGCAGTCATTGACTCACAATGCGTGGGGCCCCGGTATCCCCAACAGCGTCCCCTGTTGGACGCCCTGTGGCTTTGGCAAGGGCAGCTACATTTATTACAGGGAGCAAAAGGGAGCCTATCTCACATCGCACCAGGTTTAGGATGGGACTACGTAGCCTGAGGCGAAACTCCCGGGCTAATAATCCACAGTCAAGTAAGTAATTTCAAAATTTGCCTAATTAACTTGAGATGTGATTACTAATATTTAGTGTTGATTAGCTTGGACAGGCCCCTTGATGGCGATCCGCGGAGAGAAGAGGACTTCGGAGTACAGATTGACGGAGGAGGATATGGAAGGAGATTTGGAGATGACGGTTCGAGAAGATGAGCTCGATGAAAATGGTTGACCTTTGATTGACTGGGTGAAGCCTGTTGAGTGGCTTTTGCAAAATGCGGAGGTCTACGAAGAGTGGGAGGAGGATGCAGATGATCAAGATGTCGATTTTATCGACCTATATGAGTCTGGTGATGAGGGCGGCAATGGCTCAGAGGATTCCGATGAGGTCTATGGGGAAGCAAAGATTGACGTGGATGACCAGGAGGATGTGGAGGGCGAGCAGGAGGGCGTGGAGGGCGAGCAGGAGGGCGTGGAGGGCGAGCAGGAGGGCGTGGAGGGCTGGGAGGTGGGTGATGATGATGTCTATATGATGGACGAAGGGGAAACCTCTGGCTCAGGTTTGGGAAGTAGGATGCGAGACTTAGGTCATCCTGACTCTGCATCTTCCTGTCGTGGTCTGTACGGCGATGGGGCAGAACACTGTTTCCGTACTAGCCCCCAAGCGATTGGAGACAGGCTGCTTGGGCGGGCTATGACACGCAAGGATTTCTTCAAAAGCCCAGAAGACCAACAGGAGAGTATCGAAACAATTGTCACTAAGAGAAAGTGCTTTCTTGCCGGCAATGCCCGTCTTATCATTGATCTCGAGGCAGCCGCTAGGGAAGACGCAGAAGAACATGGAATTGACATTCCGGAGATGGATAGAATTGACCGCGAGATGGATAGGCAGGCGCTCCTCAATATGGCTAGCCAGCACTTTCCTCACCGCGTGAATCAGGAGCCAGAGGATTATCGATTTCTACTTCCAACTATTTTCTTTTCTTGTTATCTGCTAGTTCTTTTCCTAACCTCTCATGCCGGTTCTGCCTTCCTTACTCTCCTTAATACGGTTCCCCTTACCTTGTCTTACCTCCACTCCCACTTCGGTATTTATCCACCACAATATCTCACGTTTGTTTTCATCCTTACCCCGTATTCTTTCTCCCATATCAAAAGTCTGGGGGCGGTTTTCCTTGGGTTAGATTCGTACCCAGGACGCTACCTCTTTTCTTCTTCTCTTCTCACTCTGAACTTTCAGAGACCGCCGCTCCTTTAGAGTTTAATTTCTTTTGTTATCATACCCGGCACCTATACGGATTCCGCTCTTTCCTTTTATGTCATGATTGAGTGGTTGACCTTACTCTTTGCAGCATAATGTAATAGGATAGCAGTTTGAAGTTAGAAACACTCTCACATAACGATACGCTTGAGCACAGATTGAGATTCTCTATTTAGTCCTTTGCTTCTGGTTTCTTCGGCAAAATCCATACGCCCAAAGACATACGCCCAAAACCACGTACCCAAAGTGATACGCCCAAAGCCATGCGCTCTAAAGCCATACACTTAAAGCATACGCCCAAAGCTTGCGCTCAAAGTTAACACCCAAAGCATACGTCCAAAACACACGCGCAAAACATACGCCCCAAACACACGCCCAAAACACACGCCCAAAACACACGCCCAAAACACACAACCAAAACACATGCCCAAAACACAAGCCCCAAATACACGCCCAAAGCATACGCCCCAAGCATGCGCCCAAAACTCACGCCCAAAACTCACGCTGAAAGCATACACCCAAAGCATACGCCCAAAGCATACGCCCAAAATACCCGCCCGAAGCAGTTGATGTAAAAACGCTCTCCGCGAATGGTTAATTATAAGTTAGGTTCAAATATGTGAGGGAATAGCGACACATATTCCTCTAGAGAGGTGAAGCTCCGCAGTTTTCAGGATAGGCTTCTATCTCAGAATCAGAATCACAATCCACAATGGTACAATGAACAAGACCCATGACAACTCTGCTACTTGTACTTCCACTACGTATCATTTCCATTGAATGCACAGTTGCACTGATATAAATTCCTGCTCTTAGAGCATCAAGGATCCTGTTGTACTCTGTATCCTCACAGTCCAAGAACCCCGACACCATCTCCTTCCGCTGTAGCTCCACATTCTCAGACTTGTCTTCATGTATCTTGGTTCCCAACCAATCCATCTGGCCCAAGACGGGGGCGTGCATCCCAGCCTTTGGATAATCCATCAGTCTACCACATCATAGTGTAAGCTAGGTCCCTGGCATTGATATTGAATATTTGACTTACAGAAGCAGCATATGACATTATGACTCCAGGAGAGCCAGTAGAGATAAGGATGTGAAAACAAGGTTGGTTCCAGGTCGCCGTAGTTGTCTAGAGAGCACTGGGGAAAGCCAGTCGCATCAAAGAAGCTATGGTCAACTGGAGCATTGGCCATTGCGTGAAGCGGAGGAAGTCGAACGATACCGGGCTTGGGATTACCTGGTGCAGTTGATGCAATCAAAATATTTTTCCTGAACGTGCTCATGATACTAATGAAGGATGGATATGTAGAGATGTGGAAAGATCGTGCTTTTATAGTAAGACCAAAAGGTTTTGAAGTAGGGAAAAACTATAAAATCATTTTATCAAGACCAGCTACTTATGCATTAAGTCAACTCGAGCAAGGCTTGATAGAATATAATTAAAGAGCATATAAATTATGGAAATTCAGAAGTCAGAATCAAGTTATTGTTAACTGTCTGAGTCTGGAACTAAGCCCCACGTTATTTTGCCTTTTACCACACACCTGCCTGAGTCACATGGCTGAAATATTTCTAAGCTCGAGACCCGACCCTTAATCCCATACCATAACTGAAGCGCCTGTATAATAGCACGGGATTCCCTTGTTCTACGTTCCAACATTCCAGCGATCTGTCCACCTCGTACCAATTTGACTGCCTTCCCCCAACCATTTGCCCACTCAGATCCACACATCTCCAATAGTTACCGCGGTCCTATCCCTGGTGACCGGCTATTGGCCCAAGGTTTGTCTATCGCTCACTATCAGCTTTAATAGTTCTGGTTGGCTGCACACCTGCAGCAGGCGGGATCCAGTAACAGCTTACAGAAAAAAGGAGTCCACCTTCATTCTGCCAAAGGAAATGGGAAAAAGGTCGATTATTTCATCAGGGCCAAATGTCCAGGTATAAAACTCATCCATTGCAGCTTCCTCCATTGGGGCCGTTGTCATCGCCTTAGGTGTAAATTAAGGAAAGGCGGCAAAGGTAGACAGCAGTAGCAACAAGATGGTTCTGGTATGAGATTCTTGTGAATATCTAAGTGGAGTATAATTACCTAGCATAATTACCAACCTATATATAAGGGTTATAATCAAGAATCACCTTTACTCACTGGGAAAGGCCCTGAGTGCCTTTGTCACTGCATGGTATTCATGTATTAGACGCTCACCTTGGGTTTGTTTTCAATAGTTGCGACAGCTTCGAGAGACCCAGTACTTGCAGGTTTGATTCAAGATTTGGTTGCCATGTAGGAGTGAATGCGATGTATGAGAAACTTCAATTGGAACTAGTCAACTCGGGTAAAAGATCAAATTTGGTTACCTCAGATTATGATTGAACAAGGTATATGAACCCCTACTGGATTTGGACTAATGCTATGCCCAAAGCACAGCCGTGAATACCAATTCATGTAGCTGCTACCGAGCCTAATCCTAAAGTGCGGCTATTTTCAAAACAGTAATTCACATGCAACCATACAGCACCATATGCACAAAATTCATAGGCACAACAATTTATAGACACAATGGTTCCTACGCATGCATGTTCGTATACTCAATTGATAGACTGACAAATTATGCGAGCAATGAAATGGATCACAGAATGGAAGCCAGCTTGGGTACTTAGCTTAGCTGGGCCAACTTATAACCTTGATTCATAGGCCGACCACAGCCGTACTTTTATATAAATATGATTCGGGATCCAAGGGGATCTGTTACTGTACACGGATAGCTAGAACCATCTCAACTTAATGTATTCCCAACCAGAATCTTCCACAATGGGCAGCCAACGGGGGCTCTACACCTCCGGGGCAAGAAGCCATACCTCTTTTTTACAGTTCCACGAAAGCCCTGCATGCGAATACTCTCCATCTTTATCCCAATTCTCGGTGGAATCCAGCCCATATGGGAGCGAAAGCCCGGTAAGACCAACCTCAAGACCTCTGACTGGTGTGGCCCGCGCACCTCTTTCAAGTTCCACAACACCGTTGCGCTCCAATTCGCTTGCGCTGCCCCCCGGAAACCAAGATCCCGCCTGGAATCTGCTTAATCTGCTAGCAGTGACTTTGCCAACAAGCGACACAGTTACATTTGAGATATTTGAAAACCTTTATCTCTATACGGAGGAATATCATGAGAGTTGGATCGAGTGGTGGCAAGGCACACCAGGGTATATAGCCTATACTGTGAAATATCCTGGCAAGAAAAAGATACGGTGGAACTCGGATCTTCGAGGCAGAGAGGTGTGGAAATACTTTCAACAATGTGCCGACCATTTAGGTACTGCTATTGGCACACCGAGAGTAATGTGCATTATGTGCAGAAAGGTCCTAGCTCACCCAAGTGGCACGGGACTAGCTCGATGCATGACGATAACAGGTCCTCTGCTTGTCTGAAATTGACAAAGATTAACAGATATGATGGACTGGCTGGAAGCCCGTTTGCTATAGACGTTCTTACGCTATTGCAAAAAGGGACTAAAACTGGAAATAGGCGTAGGATTATCGATCTGGCCACAGCAGCAGGATTCCATCAGTGTGATTTCCAAGAATACTTTCTAAAAGCCTTTTTAGCAACGAATCTCGCCTTTAATTGCTCAAACAACGTTGCCTTTCGTCCTGTCTTCACGTACATTCGTCCGGGAGTCGAAATCCCCAGTCCAACGACATTAACACGGCATTTGAAACAGCTGGGAAAGGCTACGGTGGATGATATTCGAACATGTCTACCTGGTGCAGGAAAGATTTCCCTGGCTGCTGATACATGGACTTCACCTAAGAAACTTGCTTTTTTAGCAATTGTCGCTTATTGGATCTCAGATAGCTGGCAGATGGAGGAGGTGCTGATTGGGTTCCAGGAAATCAGGGGTTCTCATACGGGGGCTAATATGGCAGGGATATTTACTGACGTTCTAGCCAGATACGGGATTCAGGATAGAATTCTGGGTTTCAGCACCGATAGTTCCAGCAATAACCAAACGGTCACCCAAGCCTCAAACAATGCTTGGAGTTTACTATCAGTTGAATGGTGTGAATTGGAAAATCATATTCCATGTGTGGCCCATGTTGTTCAGCTTATCCTCAGGGTATTTATGAGTTCGATCAAGGTGAAATCGCGGGATGGTCATATGCCGTGTGGCTTAAAGGCGGGCTATATTGAGAACGTTATGAGATTGGATAACAGCTTTTACAAAACAGTAGAAAAGGTAATGTGTCTAAGATCTCATACCTAGCACTAATATTACAAATGCATACACACAAATTCATACGCACAAATTCATACACACAAGGGTATATGCACAAATTCATACACACAAGGGTATATGCACAAATTCATTATTCCAAATTGAATGGGCGCAAATGTGAAAGTAGAACAAAGTGTTTTCCCCATTGTTCTCACCTAAGATACCTTTAGTCAGAGATAATGCTAATAATGGTTTATAGCATCGGAAAATGAGTATTGCGGTTGGTGCTTCACTTCAAGGGCGTCAACACTTCATCGAGGTCCAGAATAACCGGGTTAAGATCCCTACTACACTACTTTATGATGTCAAAACATGGTGGAACTCAACCCTAAATATGTTGGAGAGATCTGTACGGCTACGGGTATTCACCAAGGACTGGTTACAAACCGATGGCGAGTTTACGCCTCTCTGGTCAACCCCGGAAGAGTGGAGGCAGATTGAATACATCTTGGAGGTACTTCAACCGATAGGATTTTGGACTTTGTGGATGTCAAAAACACGTGGCCTCAGCGTTCAGCGCGTGATTCAAGTGTATCAAGATATCTTTGATCATTTGGAAATGCAAATTTCCCAGTTTGAACGGAAGCGGATGCAATGCAAGGTTGATATTCATGAAGGCCTAGTGAAAGCTAAAATGAAGGGCGCCTCATATTATGGTAAAACGGAAAGTCCAAGAGGTCTTCTGTTCGGCATTGGAACTTGCCTAAATCCCTATTGCAAACTCAAACTGTTTCGAGAATGGTATCTTGATGCCAGTGGGGAGACTGAGTATGAGAAGTCATATAAACAGGAGTTTATAGAGTATTATGATCTATACTATGCACCAATAAATAATGAGGCACCTGACATGTCAATTCCACAGCGTGGTCTGAACAGTCGATCCCAACCTCTTTACTCTTCAAGACACAGGGCAGTTATCCACAGTGAGACACTAGCGTACATGGAACCTGATTCTGAGATTGAGCCGGGTGCGCCAGACGCGAAGGCTACAGATCCCACACGTGAGGCCTGCTCAGCAGGGATTTTTTGCCAGGCAAATATGCTGGAGTGGTGGAAGGTTAATGCGGGAAGATTCCCGAATTTACCTCAGATGGCTAGGGATATTCTCGCTGTTCAAGGGGGTAGAGTTGGAGTAGAGCGGGTGTTTAGCATGGCAAGAGATGTGATTCCCTATCGGCGCTCACGACTCAAAAGCAGTACAATTCGATCTTCAATGCTGGTGAAATCCTACGAGAACGAAGAATTACGAAGACGGCTAGCAGGTCACAATAGTGTACGGGAGGCAGAAAAACTCGAAGAAATGGCTGCTGGGGAGGATTATCGTTATTGGGCTGATACGAAGGAAGAAAGTATAGAAAGCGATAATGGCTGTATCTGCGATGATGACAAATCACACATGAAGGACACCGAATTGTCTTTTGTTGATCAGGATGGCAGGCGAGCATTTGGAAGAGACCCAAAGGCTATACTACCTGATCGTGGATTGGTTGAATCTCAATATACACCACCTGGACCACCTCGAAACCAAGGTGTTGATTTCTTGGGATGCTCTAAGGAATCAGATCGTGAAGAAAGAATCTGAGATGGTACAGTCAACATGTATGTTGCATCCAACACTGATGAGGAGAAATGCTGACAAGAGGGTGAGTGTAACAATCCTATTGTTGCGCGTGTATGCAACGGGCAACGACAGTCGTCTTCTGCGTAAGCGAATCTTGTTTTCTTGCACCAACAGGTATGGAAGTACTATCTCTTCAGATAGTACGGAACTTGCTTGCTTGTCTTTGAGTGATTCGTGCGAGGTACTATCTCTTCAGATAGTAAGATGGGTGGATTGGCGTGCTTGATAGAACTATCACAATAGTTGTATGTTCGGGCGACCCGTCGAGACTATCCCAATAGTCTACGGGTTCTTAGAGCGTAGGCTCTCGTAGAGGAGGAGTATATGTAAAGAGAGTAAAGTGTAATCGTATTGCAATATCTTAAGTATAGAAAAGTACTTAGATGGTTGCGTGAAGATCCTATCCCTTGGTCGGAACCAAGCCCCTTTTATAGGCATCTTCTCACAACCCTAACCCTGGTGACTCATCACCTCTCGTTACATAAACCTCTATGACTCATAGTGAGTCATAGCGCGAAAATCCATCGATGACTCATAGGAGTCATCGCTCAACATTCCGTTACCCAATCAAAACTCATAAACCAAGTCATGTGCTCAAACGAGTCACATGCTTGAAACCCATGACTCATAATATGAGTGATGTGCGAAAGTCATTACATCATATGACGTCACAATCGTGAGTCGTTAAAACATTAACCAATTAAAATATAACAATAACTCACGAGTGCGTAGTTATGTGAAACCTATGAGTCAAGTGACGTCATAGTGTGAAAAACAACATACCTTATGACTAATAAGTATTAGTCATGTGAAATCTGCCTTGGTTAGTCACGATTTGTGACAGTGAGGCGGAGATTCCCGGTGTTGGACTGAGTGATCTTGAAAGGATCGACGCACCGGGTGCCGAAGGTTCCGGCTGCATAGCTGGCTCAAGAGGCCGCCCGGAAGAGCATTGTTCGGAGGAGGAGGCTCTATCGGGAACAACTGATTCACTACCGGTTATACGTGTAACCCGGGGAATAGACCAGAAAGAAACAAATACCATGATTCAAGTTCCACCCAGGACATGTTCCGGCCCTTGGGGGAAACAAAACAAAAGATCCCATTTCCACTAAGTGAATTTTCTTGTACAATAATTATAAAATCATAGAATTTGACTGAGTAATTGAGAAGGTATTTTTACTATCCCCTAAGTTGTCCTAGTGGCCAACACATGCCGAGAAGGTGTCAAGTTTACAATGTATACCGTAGTGAATGACAAGCCACCATGGATTGATTGGGAAATGGTCCATATAATCGGGGGACTGGGTGTGCGATTGCGCGGACTGGTCCATTTTCTCACCCTGGTTCGCCCGATTAGACCTGCACACCCCAAGTAACTATAGGAGTCTGTAGAAGCATTCTATGTTTTCAGAGGCAGAAATTCAAGATGTCTCAATACATTGTCCATTTATTCGAGTTCTTACGATAAGCTACAGGAACAGGAGCATCGTCATGAAAATCATACGTCCAGAAAAATCATACGCACACAAATCATACGCTCAGAAAAGATCATACCCACAGAAAGATCATACGTACACAAATCATACGGACTCAAAATGATACGCCCAGAAAGATCATAGGCCCAAAATAATACACTGGTCATGGTGTCATAGATTATACGCACTAGTGCAAAGGCTAGTTGCATTGGCTCTAGTTAGTTGAGTTTGTCAGGTCATAGCGTGATTTGTCTTCCCCTATATTCTTTCTGTTTCCCATTTTCTCCAATAGATACAGAAACCATTCGCCCGGCCGCCCTCTGAATCTATGTCCTGCGCTGTGCCCTCTTGAACCCAATTTCCTCCCCGCCCAAGTCTCTCCTTACCCACCATCCACTCGGGCACATTTGGATACCTTTATCGTGGCTCTATACCAACGGCACTTCATTATATCCTGCTTTGAGCGGGAGGGAAGCTTGCTTTGAGCGAGTTTGTGTGGCTGCGGAAGACTACGAGAGGGCTATCAAAAATGAAGAAGAGGCATACGGAGAAGCACTAGCAGCAGCGCCAACGAAGAAAAGCTTCGAATCACCTCCACAACTCGGAACATGGGCGTGAGGATATTGCAAATTCTACCATGGATGCCAAAGGTGTGTTATTCTCTGCTATTTAACCGATCTCTCTGCATGGGCTTAAAGTTAGCAATTGTTGTATTTAGCTTTGAACTCGGTCGCATATCTGTATTTAGGGCATATACTAATCTCCTCGTCACTGGTATTAGATTCAGGGGAACGATGTCTACCGCAGGATATGGATAAGGTTTATTCCATGAAAAGGAATATTTCCCACATGTTGAAAACCCACGGTCATCCACGCGTCAGATACCACCAATGTGGCGATTTTGCCGTTCTGGACTAAATCCTTTGGTAACCTAAACGGCAGCCGGATAGCAACTTGCCTCAGTGTTTCGAAGAGGAAAATGAGCCCCAATTACACCGGATCACCTGTGACATTGTTATAATAAAGGACAAGTAAGTAATTCATCCTTTGCGTTAAGACTACTAGGCCTATATACTAAACTATCTTCAGGCAAGGCGTCCCATGTGTAATCAAAGCTGTGAATAGCAAGGCATGTTGGCTATTACCGCAAGTTGAACCGGCGGTAGACAAATATGTTGCCTCACAGCATATACCGGCAGATCATACCCGACATGGTGCAAGCGGTACGCGGAAGCGTTATAGGCCAAGCGAGATGCATGCCGCTCATACAACTCACAAGGCTGCGACTGATAGTATCAAGGATGCTACAACCCTCAGTTCTCCTGCAGGCAATTGCAGCCGCGAACATAACCCGGACGGTACTGTGAGAAAAAAAGATTGTATCATTGAGCACCATACCCTCGATCCACGAATGAGATCCTGAACGCAGAATATTGAACTTAGACCCGGGCCAGCCCAGTCATATAACACAAAATCACCAATTTACGCACTAAATGAATTCGGCCAACAGCTTTTACCATTGACTCAAACCGTTGAGAGGCTATGTCAGACTTTCCTCCCAGACGATCATTCCAAATATACAGCAGTCTATGCGGCCGTTTGCGATGGGAAAGCTGACAATGTTGAAGAGGCATGTGGAATATGGACCTCCCGCTCACTTGTCATCAACGCGAATTCCAATAACTATAAGGATCTGGAGCACTTATGCAATGGGTGATGTGCGATAGTAGTATTCAGAGACTTTGAGGGCCGCGATGCCTACTTTCCTGAGCTTGGAATCAAGATTGATTGTACCCCTGGTATGTAGACACTCTGGCCCATCTTATCCAATTCCAATAAGTGACTAAGACATATTCTCTAGGTTCCATTATTTTCATGCGTTCCTATGCAGTGGCACATTATATTGGCTCTTTTGTGGGAAATCGGTGTAGTGTTGTCCACTTTACACATCAAGCAGTGCGTGGAGAAGAGGGGCAAGCCAGTGTTGGAGTTCAATAAGATGCCTAAATGGTGGCAGAAGTTGCGCATGCATCTAAATGTATCATAATGTTCCTAATGATTGAATTTTGTATTTAGTATGGGTATACACTCACACCGCGCTGTCCTGGATCTTGATAATCTGGATACCTCGCTCGGTCGTGCGAATCTCTGTAAGTTCTGAATTTCTTTACACGAAACCCTAGCCTGTTGTCCTGGATGACTCACTATGCGGATGGATTTTAGGATTTTGTCCGTCCGTGATAGCGGGGTGCTTGTGTATACTTCTGAGCTTGGCCTGACTTCGTTTGCAAGGCTGTGCTCCCAAACCCATACGCCCATAACCATACGCCCAAAACCATATTCCCAAAAGCCATACACCCAAAGCCAAACCATACGCCCAAAGCCATACACTCAAAAGCATACGCCCAAAACCATACACCATAGAGAGTCACCTAAAACCATAGCTTTTTATACACCATAGTGCGCGCCCAGTTTAACCAACTATCTGCAAGTTTAGGGTAAGTGATTGCCTGAACCTCAGACCAGATTTAAATAGTGGCTAGTATTTGGGTGGATGGCTTGCAAGGCATGTGAGCCGTGACGCCTAAACGAATAGTCTTTGAATGAAAAGCCCAAAACTGAATGCCCAAAGCCATAATCCCAAAGCCATACACTCTGAATGAGATCACGAAATGATAAGCAGGAGACCATATCCTCAGGAAGATAGGCATCGTGCATGCACTACTATACAACTATACGTTTAGAGTTATGTACCCGGAATCATATGCTTAGAAGTACTTAGAAACATACAAAGATTATACGCTTACAATCATATGCTAAGAGCGATTTCCAATCTCTATTTATCTCAAACTAGAAGCCCAAATCATAATGATAATGTGAGCAGTATATTCAAATCCTAGCTGTTTAGATAGTTGCCGGATTGCTATATGGAATATCCAAATAGTAGAGTCATCATACTAGACATACGAAGTAATTAGGGGGTGTTTGGCCAGCCAATTCTGATCTCAAATAGTGATTTGAGATCAGAATTGAGAGGCCCAACACCCCTTAGATTTCAACCTGCTATTTGTTTAGTCAGAGAATATTACTCGTGGGAATAAGTGAGGCTCCGCACAGGGGCAGGAGTGGAGGACGAGAAGACGGGGGCCCGTAAAGGCAATTTGCGGGGAAAGGAAAATACCCGCCCCGCCCCACACACCGGCCAGAGCCCCATGTGATACGGGGCGAAGCGTAACGGCAAAGAGTTGACCCCGAGCCCGAGTAACGTTGGGGTCACAAAGTGAAAACCCAGCCCACCCCGCCCCGTAACAAGCACTAGTGATGGCTGGCCAGCCCGATGGTGGCACTCTGGAAGAGATGAGACATTATCGGAATAAGGACAGCGGTGCTCCCTGGGGTGCACCTTCTCCTTCTCCTTCTCCTCCTCCTTCCGGGGGTACACGTGATCCCGGTGGTGCACCAGCTCTGGGTGCTGCTCCGCATCCCAGTCGTGCTCCTCATCCTGCGGGTGTTCCCCCTCCACGGCTGGCTCCCCCTCCTCCTCCTCCTCCTTTGGGTGCACCTCCTCGGAGTGGTGCCCCTCCCCGTCGCCAGGGCGCTTCTTCCCATCACTCACCCCCTGCCAATGACGGTAGTGACAGCGACAGTGAAGACAGGGATAACCCTCATCCACCTGTACGCCGTTGCTTGGATGGTGGCCCTCGGAGCACTAGGCAGACTGCTGGTAGTGGTACTACCGAGGGTGCTGGGGGAGTTGTTAGAAAAGGTAATTTAATGGGTGGTGTGGGTTCTGGTATGGGAGATGGAAGTGGTAGCGAGGAAGGTGATACGAGAGGGGCCCAGGGAGACCAGGATACCGCGCATGTGGGTACTGGGAGAGGTGGTGGCAGTAGTAGTATGGTGGTGACCGGGGCCGTCCGAGACCCACCTGCACAACCCGCTAGAACAGGGCCGTCTGGGGCTAGGGTTACTAGTCGTACCCCGCGGAGGCCAGCTCAGCCGACTGGTGGTAGGGGTTGGAGTGGTTGCAGTAGGGCTCGTAGGCACTCTGCGGGCCCTGGTATGAGTGGTTGGAGCGGTGGTGGCGGTAGGATACCGAGGCGCGCTGGGGGTGGTGGTGGGAGGGCAGGAGCTGGTGCTGGTGCTGGTGGGAGCGCGACCACCTAAGCATATTCGGGGATTCTCTGTTTCTTTCTCTTCATTCACCTCTTTTCTCAACTATTATGACTTTCATGGTTCTTGTTTTCTATTAGTCCATGGTGTTGTCCCCATGTGGTAGGGGGAACGGGACAGTCATTTCTTACTTTTACACAAATCATCCGACAAACTCAAACCTCTGAGTCAGATGTAACTTAGCATAATTACCTTTTATCGAACTCTTATTGTTATAAATACAGTCTTTCTTTAACCTCACCATTTTGCTCTGTGAACTCTGAACACAGTAACTCTATTGCACGTGTAACGAGCCTACAGATAGGTAGCTACAGTGGACTATGCTCAAGCCCGTATGGCATACCAAGTGGTAACCATATTGAGGATACGCCAGTATACTTAGAATACTACCGGTAGACATGAGTTGGTACAAGTGTCTACAAAGTGACTTGGTGACAGAGGGTTAGACAGGGTAACCTAGGTAGGCCAAAGTTACCCTACTAGGCAGGGTAACCTTCGGAGGACATGTTCGCGTAAAGTTAAGGGAACATAGTAAACGTTGCACGGGTCTTCGGGGTAACATTAGATCTGGTTGCGCGGACTCCCGAAGAGAATAAAGGCATAATAGGGTGAAGTTACCCTACTTTGACAACATGATTACCCTACCTTAGGGACCCAGTTACCCTACTGAGGTACTCCAGTTACCCTACCTTCACCGACAAAGTCAGCTGCGGACTTAGGGGGAAGTTATCCCACCATAGTGGGGCTGTTAGATGTTCATAGGGCCGCTTCGTATGGTACGAAACGAACTACTGACGGAGCAGGAGTGGTCCGAACCTCCTGTAACTTTCAAGGGATATTCCTGACACCCCCCTGCGGCCCCAGCGTTGGTACGGCGCGACAGCACGGTATGGATGTGTAGTTGTGTGCTTCCTAGTAAAATGAGATCCATAGGAACGCTCTCACAACACCATATGAGTTGTGGCCGTCCAACCGACCAGAAACTGTTCGCAGGATATATAAGGGGTGTAAGGGTGACCGCCTCCTGGGGCGCCACCTGGATAACACCTGGGAACCACCTACGGGCATACTTTGACCTCCGGGTAGTTGTATGGTTAACAGTAAACGGCTTGGGGCTGACCGGGGAAGCTGCAAGGCTTCCAGCACAACCACCCCAAAGCCAGTCCCAGGCTACCCCGTGAACTGTAGCATTACCATGGGTTATTAGTGGACTCTAGAGGTGTGAGTCTTATCACGATTTAAGAGGGTCCCGCATGGTTGACTGTGGGTAGCGCCCATTCAGTCAGGCCGCAGGAGATTTCTTATCGAGGGAGCATGCAGTCAGGTTTAGAAGCTTACTATAGCCAAGTAGATTTGCCGATGGACTGCGTAGCTTGTATAGACGAAACCACCGCTGGCCCAGTGAGTCCCAATGGATATTATCTCTACGGTGGGCATGTCAGTCGGCCACTGACATGCTACGGATAGGAAAGGGTTTTCGCTCATGCAGATGTAGTTTGAGAGACATCACGGGAAGTACTTCCTATTTGTGGAGATAGTTAATATCCGTGCGGTCCGACTGGCTCCGTGTGTTAGCCCACTCTAGGCGCGTGAGTTCGACCGCCCTGAGCTGAGCAGTGTGCTCGCTAAAGGTCAGAATGGTTGACCGGTGTCCTCTGGCTTTACATTATTCTACATAACTAAAGCAAGAGAAACCCTATTCTGATAACCAACGATCCTCGAGAGAACTTATTTAGTGAAGCTTTCAGGCTTAACGATATTAAGTTTTACCGCTCGATTCTACTTTGAATTATCTTTATCTTTATTTTGATCCTTACTTCTACTTTGAGTCTTCTGTGCGGTCACAATCTTAGGATCCGTCTTCCTACAGAGTGCCCCCGTTACACCACGACTGTTGTTATGGTTTGGGCGCATGGCTTGGGTGTATGATTTGGGCGTATGATTTGGGCGTATGATTTGGGCGTATGATTTGAGCGTATGATTTGGGCGTATGATTTGGGCGCATGATTTGGGCGCATGGTTTGGGTGTATGGTTTTGGCGTATGATTTGAGCGTATGGCTTAGGCTTATGGTTTGGGGGTTTGATTTGAGCGTATGGCTTGGGGGTATGATTTGGGCATATGGCACCAGCGGATGTATAAGGCTTATGAATTGGGCATAGGATTTGAACCTGTGAATAGAGTGTATGAATTGGGCTTATGAACTAGGCGTATGGTGTGCCGAGACAATATATGTTACTAGACTAGGCAACCCGGACATCCAATGGGTGGTGTGAATTATCCCGGTTCGTATTGTATCAATCATTCGATTCAAATCAATGCACGCATATACTTTGAGGTATGTTGTTTTTGGTATATTCTCACACAATTACGCGATCATGTATCAAAAGAGCAATGTTCGTATGGGGAATATGCGAAAAAGCAGGGCCCTGGGCGGAGAAAATTCATTGGCGGAGGGGCTGTTTGGGGCATTGAACGGGGCGGGGGCCTCGACAGGGGCAACGTCTGGGGTTGCCAAAAAAAGAATACCCGCCCAGGGCCATTGACCGGTGTGGGTTGGGGAATTGGGGCGTGGGCCCGCCGGCTTTGGGGCCCCAGAGGCCTCGTAAACAACAGTACCCGGTCGTTGGATTGCACTGCCTCGGTGACTGCCGGCAACGCATTCGATCAATCACTTTAATTTACCTGCGGGACAGTATGTTCTATCCTTACCTCTCAGCCTCTGGTTTCAGTGGTTTTCCCGTAACCACTGTCCCAAGTCCACCAGCCCCGGCTTCTGAGAGGCTCTCACGAATTCTTTTGTTTTGGGAACCCTGGGGAAGTGTTTGGGTCTCTCTACCTGTACCTTTCCAAGCATGGTTTCCTTATATGTCTGGGGTATTAGTATCTTAGGTGCTAGGCGAGAGGGGCTTTTCATATAGATTGCGGGTGTTTCATTTTTCCCATGAAGAGATGAAGAGGGCTGTTGGATATCCTGATTTATAAGTTTTGTTCTCTTCCTAGCTCACGCTGCATAAGACCCTTTGTACCCAAAACAATGAACCCATCATTACAAAAGAAAAAAGCCCCAACCGAGCGATCGGGTCCCCCACTACTTGCTAGCATGGATACGCTTATTCCTATCTCAGAGATCGTGCCGCCTGCTCTTCCAAGAGTCACTTAAAACCTTCTCCCCAGTCCAGGTGGGCACACCACAAAGCTCTCCACTATCTACCCTGCTGTTCTTTTTATATGTGGTGTCTCTCCCCATCAACCGCCCGCGTGGACTCTCCTTATCATACATCAACTACTTCTCCTTAACAAGAGCTTCATCATCAGAGAGATCGAATATCAGAACCCTACAAAGAGCCTTTGGGTAGATCACAGCCTAAGCAAGCTTTCATGAGGTAGGCTTTAGGGTGCCTAAAACCGAACCTATCCACTGGAGAACTCCGCTTCAGAGACACTCTCCTGGTGCTCCCTTCCCTCCCCCTATTTGCCCGCATAGACAGATTGACCTCTCCTTACATTGTGTCAGATGCCTTGGATACTGATTCACCCCCACCTGGGTGGCGTCGGCACACATCTCCCTGACATTACACCTAGCCCAGGGTGCCTTCGCCACTCTGAAGCGACTCTCCCGCCCGGCTCGGGCCTCTTACCTGACCTCTCTCACCACTTGGCAATATCCCTAGTTCTCCGTACCTCCTCTATGGGGGTGACATCATCATCCCCAGCAGAGGCATGATTACGAAGATGGATATGTGCTGTCACCAAGTCTAGCGTTGGGTCTTGAACTGCTTCATGTTGACCCCCTCCCCTATGATAGCGGCAGAGGCCTCCAGCTCCCCCCTGCACGCAATTATCCATAAGGTCCGCATAGCTGCTCTAAAGCTGCTGTGAGCTGCGCCCTTGATCAACCCCGTGGCTGGCCGTTTATGCTTGACTGTTCCTTCTCTCTTTAGGTCCCGGGCCCCGGACTCGCACAGATGACTCTCCACTCGCGTTCCCCCTAATGTCATGCCACTCTTCTGGAAGACAAACCCCCGCCGTGAAAGGTCTGATCCTACCTTCCGATGGATAACCTTGCCAACCTGACACCCCCTATTCTTATAAGTCTGTTCTTTGCGCCCCTCACCAAATCTAGCCTTCGCGCGGACAGGGAGGAGCTTCCACCGAACAAGATGATGAGATGCGCATACAATGCTCACAAGGGGAGGACGAGACTCCTACTCCTTGAGGACTTGAGGCCCCTGGCACCACCCCCCTATATAACAACTGCCCATGGGGTCTAACCCCCCACCTGTCCATGGGATTAGGCACATTCTGAGCTGGACGTATCCACCAAATGAGAGTCCAAAAAGCTTAGCTCCCGCCCACCCCTCACGGTCTCGGATAAACGAGCCAAAACACTGACCCAGATGCCGTGAAGAGGACGAAACCTTCAGCCATGCCCTACTCTGCTGCCAGTCAACATTCTACTATATCGAACTCCTCCTGCAAGGCCTCTCTCAACTGGGCCCTGACTTCAATCTCTAGACAAACAAAGACCTTCTCCTGGCCTTAGCAGCATACATAAGAGCCACTGGGACCAACAACCTCCCCTATACCTTTCCACACCTGCCCACCTCCCAGGCCGCTATGGCTTTCCCGTCCTGACTGATATCGCGCCCTATGGGCCTTGTTGCCTCTCCACTACGCGCTGTTTCGGTTTTTTCCTCTGGCGTGTTGTATTTCCTGTTATGCTTAGAGTTCGTTAGGGGGCGGACGGGGGTGCAGATAACACGGGCCCCAGGCCCTTTCCCCCCCCCTGCCCGCCTCAAGGGCCTGGTGTGGGGTGTCTTTTTCCGCATTCCCTGCCCCGTTCCCTCGCTCCGGCCCCCTCCGCACCCATATCCTGGATAGGTCCCCGCTAAAATTGCGTGATTCCAAACGGGACGCGTGCAGGGAATGAGCACCGGTCGGCCAGGGGCGGGGGTGTGCTGGGGCTTACCTAAAACATGGACCCCCCGGTCTCCTGTAAGGGCGGGGCCTTGCGAGTGAAAACCCGCCGCGCCCCGTACTGTAACGAACAGTAGTGATGAGTAGGCAGTTGTTGTCATTTCTTATAATTATCCTTTTATTGGTTAGCCGTGAGTTGTTGATATGTCAAATACTTGACATGATTTTGAGCTGATTTTGTAGTTTTTACGAGTTTTTTGGTTGTTTGACATTAGGGTTTGTTTACCCCATAGCTAGAGCTGCTTGCGAGTTCTTGTACTGTAACAGTGAATGCGTGATATAAAGGAGGATGGGAGAAAGAAAAAAAGAAAAGATCAGACAAAGAGATAGGATCTTCCTGCAACCATCTAAGTCCTTTTTGATACTAAGAAGTTGCAATATGATTCTCTTTATCATTTACATTATTCAATATTACGAATACTCTATCGATAAGGTCTCATAACCTATGACTCTTATGACAGTCTGAAGAGGCGCGACAATCATATAGTACTAGTTGAATAGTCCCCTATTCGGACAAGACAGTCTCCGACGATCTGATGCAACAGTAGGGTCCGCATACTACAAGGCAATTCCATACTATCGGATGAGATAGTAAGGTTCTCATACCACAACACAATCTCATCCTAGCTGAAGAGATAGCAAATACTTAGGTAAGCAAGGTCATTACCTGTTGCAATATAACCAGTAGACAATCGGATTGTTACAGCTACTCAGGTCTAATACCACTTCAATAGCAATATATAAGAATTTGAGCCAAGAATAGCCAAGACACAATTAGTGTAGCAAAAGGAGATACAATCGAGCCAAAAGCAGCAAAGTGTTTGCAGCTATAATTCTTGGAATGGTCCATTTTATACAGCAGTACTGTAAACACATTTAAGCAAAATGAAGAAAGTCTCATACCTACCCTCTTCTTTTTATTCCAATTATGAGACTGGCTTAGTCATCAACACTCCACCACATTTCTTGGACTAGTATTATGTATATCTTATATATTGTTTAACTCTTACCAAACCTGTCACCTTGCAATCCTACATGCTCTTTACCTTAAGTCTCTAATTTGAAAACAAAAACAGGTAGCTTGTTCTCCAAGGTAGTAGCCTCATCTTAGCAGGTTTTCTTTTACAAAATTCCATCAGGTGGTTGACTTGTTTGGAATTACATTGGCCCCTTAGAAAGATCTAGTTTGTATCTATTTATACTATAACACTGGTAGAGGCTGAGCTATGACTCTTTGTTCTTTCCAGATGACTGGATTCTGGTCTGTCCATATCTACTCGTAATGACTCTGATTGAACAACGACTATTGCTCCTAGTTTGGTTATTTAAACAAGTCTTCTGGCTTGAAAGAGAGAGCAGACCTCAACTTAGCTTTTGTCTAAGAATTCACTTTGTTGAATAGTGATCCATATGATTCTATTTGTCCTTGTCCAAAATGTGAACCACAGGAGCCCAACTATTCCCTGTGGATAATACAGCTCAACTGCAAGGACGATTGCGAGCCATGCTGGGTGTGGACTATTGAGCAGATTTGATAAAAGTTCTTGTACTTAATTATTCCAAAACAGGTTGGGCGTTGTAATATATTTAGACAAAAGTGTACCCCTGTATTTATGAAGAAAAGATATGAAAATCAAGGTAAGAAACATAAGTATCACTATTTGGACCGTGAACTACTGCAAAATTAATACAAATAATATTGGTCCAACTATAAGTCTGTGGTGTTAATATTATCTCCAATTATAGTGCATAACTGATCAATAAAATCCTGATCACCAAATTCAAAAGAACATCTTAAATTCCCAAATATTATCCTAAAACTAATAATAAAACATCATAATATATATCTGACCTCGAGTAATGTAAGCAGTGTACCGGTGGAGTAAAAACACAAACCAAGTAAAACACTACACAGTAGTGTTAATGAAATGCCCGTAGAAAATATAAGCAAAGTTCCACATTCCTCCACTAATATCATTTCAAATACCAATGCCATCAACCCTCGTTAAACACTACTGCGAGCAGGACTATCAATAGTTCTAATGTATTTGCGTTAGAAAACCATAAACCTGGTACATTAACCAAAAGATAAGGCTAATTGTTCAGGGCAATGGCTGGTGATTGAGAAGAATTCTGAGAATATGGAAACAACTTACTAGTAAGTATCTGATCTTGGCGGAAAGAGAAAATCAAAGGATGGATACGGCAAGCCACAGATTATAATAGGGGAACGGTGCTGGATTCAGCTTTAGGTAACTCTAGACTTTCTCACAATGTTTGACACTGTCACTATTGTTCACGCTATCAATATCAGATTATTATCAAGTTACCACAACTGACTACAATTGTGTACAAACCTAACATTGTATTTCTCTAACTTCTTATGACTCAGTCAGTGTAGAATAGGCACTATTGCTTACTATTATATAGAAATATTAACAGAGAACTGCCAAATGTTGCAGGGCTGGAGAATATTTCGGAGAATGGTCTTAGTCTCTAATATGGTGGCATGGTATGAATGACTTTCAAAACACTTTTATAATATATGTCTAAATCTTTTCCCTACTCAGCTTTAAGACACCAAGTTTCCATGAGTATTTCATCTAATTAAATATGTGAGTAGTGAACATCCTTCAAACTTGCAGATCACTAAAACCAATAATTCCAACCAGTCTCACTCTGAGATGCATGAGATCCACCGGCCCCAACTGGGCAACTAATGGATTATGAATCTCAGTCTGATCATATCCTTCTAGACAACTAGAAAAGCTTTGAATCAATCTCCTGAGTCCCTGCCTTTGATTATATCACAACAGATGATCTACACATTAGTTGGTTGTACTCCTGGCCCCATGGTTAACAAGCAGCATTCCCACTTGCTCACTTCAATGCTCAGTTGCATATGCCAATGGCGTTTGGCCATCAAATTCTCCAGAATAGATCTATATCATGCTGCTACAGGAATGAGTTAATAGGATCTCTATTGTTGAACATCACTTTATAGAGTGGTCGAGTTCGGCCCTGTATGCATATGGGATGAGTGCTGACTGAGTCCTATTGCAACAGGATCCTTAGAACTTCTACCCTATCTTGTATTCGTTCCTCATGATATCCAAACCTTTTCAAGTGGTTGGTAACTACCCTCTTGTGAAGGTGATCTAATACTACAGGTAACAACCTTCGTTACCAATATCTTGAGTTATGTTTTATGTCAGCTACCACAAGACGAACCTGTCTTCTTCTTGATCAACTATCACAACAGATTCTGGGAGATTGTCTGGTTGTATTGTAAAACTATCACACCAGTTCAAGATTATCAACCCGACTCTTGAGTGTAACAATAGTTGTTAGTTGGTAGTGCTTGACAGTGGAGAACTGGTATTAGTGTAAAGAGAATCATGTAACCATATCTTAGTTTATAAAAGTACTTAGATAGTTGTGTGAAGATGCTATCCCTCTGATTCAAAGACCTGCCTTATATCCCCATCTTCACAACCCTGACCCTGTTGACTCACGACCTTCATCTTACATATATTGTATAACAGATAATAGATCAGAGCATGATATCCATCGGATGACTCAGATGAGTGATAGCACAACATGCCATTTAACCAATTACATCTTATAAACTACATCAGATGATCAAATGGGTCACATGCGTTAAACCGATCACTCATAATGTGAGTCATGTCCACCAGTCATTACACCATATGACTCACAATTACAAGTCATCAAACCAATCACCCAATTATAATATAACAGAGACTAGCCATTGTGCTCGCATGTGAGATACTATGAGTCAACTGACTTCATAGTATAACACAATAACATACCTATGACTAACCAAACTAGGCCATGCGAAATATAGTGTGCTTAGTTATGATTTGTAATGCCATGTCATAGGCATTGGAGTTAAGATTGGGGTGCTGGGCAATCAGACCAATATTATCATGCTGCCTATACGATACTCTCACCAGATTGTGCTTCTACCACAGTTGTCACCTTGGTTTCTGTTTGCCATAACATCTATCAAGAGCTTGATAATTGGGCGATCGCATTGTGGTTCTCCAAGTAGCATTATTGTCTCCCCGCTCTGGTTGAATAGAGTTGGGAAAATATCTCTTACCAGCGCTGCAATCAGCAAGACAATGACTGTCGCATTCACATTCAATGCTGCCACTGTGTCGTGTATGGTACCTTCATAATCAGGGAGAGCAAGATCCACTTTGTGATGTTGAGCCAGTACTTTTTCTGTTCCCACATTTCCCACCTCTGCTGGTCAATATACTACAGACTTGGTATCACAATTGCCAAAATTGGTATTGACCCTGTGACATTCCACCAAAATCTCCACATGCACGACATTTGGTCTACCGACAGCATTTAAAACTGGTATCCTGCCCTGGTCATGAGTGCCCTTTAGATTTAGTCCTTGAACCAACAAGAACTTGACTACATCTGCCTGTCCATAGTGTGCAGCCCAGAACTGTACTGTTTTACCAGCCTTGAGCTGATGCTCAAAGTCAATATTGTTCCTTTCTAGAAGCATACCCTGGATGTCACTATGGCTCTTTCCTCTAGCATGCAACCAAGGTGACCAGGTATTGGCATGCCTTTTAACAGACTAGGTTTGGGGATGGTTCAAAATTCTGGTCACCATCATGACACGATGGTTGTAGAAAGCACCAGAAAGAGGTGTCATTGTCAATGCCTGCTCCATTTACAAAATGGTTGTTAGTACTGGAATACACTAAAGTTGGGGAACAGGAGGAGTGGGGAATAATTTTACAAGTATATAAACTTCCACAAACCATTGACCAATTGGTAGAAACAGTAGGGTTGGCAGAAAGTACACACCATTGATAATGTCTATTGCTGATGACACTGCAAGGTAAACAGGTGGAAAATAGTGAATAAAGATAGGCAGGTTGATTATATGAAGAGGAAAACTAGGGGGCGGTTTTTAGTGAGAAGTGGCAAAAGAAGCTGAGTGTGTGTAACGATCCTATTGTCCTCTTGTTATATTCCAACAGGTAACAACCTTACTTACTTGTATCTTTGGTTCTCTTACTATGTGTTCAGATAGTACAGAACTGTCTTGTCGTCATATAGAACTATCTTAATAGTTCTATATTATCTACCCCCCTCCTCTGACTATTACAATAGTCTCAGGCGAGGTTAATTTATCTGTAGAGTATTCGTCGAATTCAATAATGTAAAGATAAAGGGAACCTTTTGGCAACTTCTAAGTATAGAAAAGTACTTAAGTTGTTGGGTAAAGATTGTATCTCTCAGGCCTGAAGGTCCGCCTTATATAGCTATCTTCACAGCCCTAGCCCTGTTATCTCATCACCTTGTGTTACATAACTTGCATAACTTATAAGTGAGTCATAGTGTGAGATCCATCAGATGACTCATATGAGTCTTAGTAGAATATTCCGTTTGACCAATCAAAACTCATAAAACAACTCTTATGTGCAAGTAACTCACCTGCAAGAAAGCCCATGACTAATAATATAAGCCATGTGCCCAAGTCATTACATCATCTATGACTGATAACTATTAGAAATATGAAATCTGCCTTGCTTAGTCACAATTTGTGACAGCGGGCAACCATAATGATAGTAAATAAAGAGTAGTAACAAGTGCGAAGGAACACTCAAACACCGTGCTTTGGTGGACATTCAGCAATCATTCTAATGGGCCATCCGTGGTCAACCTCTGCCAGCAGCGAGCTCAGGGTCCAAACCATGAAATTTCCATGAGTATCACCATCATGCCACTCTACTAGGCCCCCTCTGTATAATGAAACTGATTGTAGAAGGTTTACTGCAAACTATTTGCCATCATTTGTGCTCTCTATACTCATTTGGGCTCTAAAGCATGTAGCTCAGCCACTGATAACTTGATTGGTGATGAAGCCTCTGTACCAGCACTAGAGCTTGGGTGAATGTTGTAGCGGAGCGGGAGAAGGAATCCCATGTGCGAATTGCTTCAAGGCCAAATTTTCCATTTCATCCGGGAAAATACCTTATGACTGGTTATAGGATATAGAATATATAAAACAATATACATTAGTGACATTGATTAGTCTTCGTTACAGGGCGGGGCGGGGAGGGTTTGCACTCGCCAGACCCCGCCCTTACACGGGACCAGAGCGGTATGTTTCGGGTAATCCCTTTCCCGCTCCCGTCCAGGGCCCACCCACTTATTCCCTGGATGGGGCCCCGTTTGTTACCACGTATTTTTATCGGGAACCGGTCTGGGGTATGGGTGTGGCGGCGGCCTGAGCGGGAACAGGAGCAGGGAATGCCGAAAAAGACACCCAGCCCCTGCCCGTTGAGTTGGGCGGGTAGGGGAAAAACACTTGGAGCCCGCGTTTTTCGGGACCCCGTCCACCCCGTAACGAACTCTAACATTGATACTGGCATATAATATCCTATTCTGTGATAACAAGGGCCAATTAGTAATGCTAAGCATGCTTAGTGGCCCACAGTGAGGGTTTTTAGTACAAGTCACTATCAAATATCTCTGAGTTGAGCATGAGGATCACTATATACCTCTCACTGAACTTCGGATTATAACCCCAGGGCATTTTTCATTTGAGCTAAGATGACCATAGCCATGAAGGTCTGCAAACCCACAAGAATCGACTAGGCACAAGTTGGAGATTATCTTCATGATCTTCGAGGACTATATCTTGCTGGGCAAGCAGTATCACAAATGCCCAGAAGTTGAAACATTAACAACTTCATGCCAGGTGGCGGACTGGTGGTCCTCTGTACTGAGGACAAAGTAAAACTGGCAGAATGCCAGTTTCCGGGAGTTATGTCAGTTGATAATCAATTTAGGGAATCCCAATTGTTGGCTTGGTGCACCATCCTCGACATCAATTTTAACATGATGAATCAAAAGGAGAAGTAGTTCTGGCATGATTGACAAGATATTGGAAAGCCTTTGGCAAGATTGGACCGGGAACCAGAGATATTCCAGGAATATGTAGAACCCTAGGCTAAAGGTATGGAGGTTACCATAGATGACATGTATGAAAGGTTTTAGCTCCTGGTACCTTTTTCCAACCGTGTAATTTGCTCTACTGATTTAATGCTAGTTCTAGTGACTCTGGCTGATATACTCATACAAAGCTTCACAATTGAGCCACCGTGAGGTCTCTGGCACTTAAGGCAATGCGTCCCTTCACCGCACTGACGACAAAGTGCTGTTGTCTAACTGAACCTTACTTCTTGTACCTGCTTTGCTTATTATGGGAATTCCGTCGATGGCTTCCAAGTCCTTCAGACATCTGCAATCTTCTTACTTGTTTCTTGCTCAAGTGTGAAGCACAAGTTGCTTCAGATACCAAGGTGGGCCAGATGTAAGAGTGCCAACTCCCATGCGGCAAAAACATGGAATGCTGTACTGAGGGAGTTTGGTGTGTCAAATGCTGGAATCCGGAAGGTACTACCATAACAAGGGTGAATACAATAAGATTGAATCTATTATGGTAAGAAGATTTGGGTTCTCGGATGGAACTGGCCAAAGGTTATCGTGAGATCCGCTTACCTTATGTTGACTTCAACCTTGATATTTTCGATGAGTGGTAAGCCAATTATGGCAGGATAGCCAAACTAGCAGTGCGTGTATTTAAATTGGCCAACATAGGACTGCTGGTATCAGAATTTGATGTAATTATTCTAGTTGTTATGCGGTAAAATTTACATTGAAACGACAATTCATGGTCCAGTTTTGAATAGTGATTTGCTATTGGATTTATCAGGGAACTCTGGGCAGCTTCTATATCTTCATGCACTAGACTTCATGGAAATCAAATGGTGAAATTTGGTGATTACATGTACAAAGTTGATATTAAAAGTGTAGTTGCAGAGCGTAGTAATTATATAAGACATGAAGCTGCAAGAATTTTAGCTCGCAATTTGTTTCCAAAGATGGAACACGAGTCAATCCCTCCACTATTCGAAGTCTGAGCATGTTGACAATCTGAATATTAATTTTAAGCAGCCAAAAGGTCACTTCGAAGGCAAGGAGATTGAAGACACAGTAGGCGTGGAGAAAGGGACCTCATGGCCGTAATCATCTAGTGCTCCCTATACATATAGTGCTAACTTGAAAAAGCCGTCAAACGTGCGAGATACATGCACTAATCAATAAGAAACGCTTGTTTTTTACAGAAAAATAGTTTGTAGTAAAGCACACTAAGCTGTTGAACCATTACAAACTTGGGGAAAAAAACAAGGAGAAAGACTTTCGTATGGTGAAAAGCACGCCCAAACCCCGGGGTCTGCTAGTCATGGTCCCTGTGACCAATTTTCATAATAATACAAAGGGCTTAAGAGCAGAGGCAGCCCATGAAAGCAGTTAGGATTATAGCTAGTGTTTGTTATAAGGTGGAGTGGGACAAATTTTCAAACCTGAGTCTGCTCCCAACAGGGAGCCAGGCGGGGTTATCTGTTCGGTAATGCTCGCTCTTTACCAGTTGGCAGCCCACTTGCCCTTGTTCCTTCCACAGGGCCTCAGACGCTATGCGTTATCTTCACTGGCCATTTGTCTGGAATATGGGTGGGGAAGAGGACTGTGCTGGGACAGTTGCAGGGAATGTCACAAAAGACAGCCCACCCCAGGAGGTTGGGAGGGGCGAGGTAGCCACAATCCTCAGGTGTTTACATGTTGAAGGCCTATCCGAACAGTAATCAACTGTGATTATGGAATCCTGTACAGATAGAACTACCCAGAAGGTAAAGACGAAGCTTACCCGGTCATCAATCTTAAGCAACCAGGAAAAGTTAAGATTGATAATTAAAGATACGCAGAACCGATCAGGGTAATTGGAAAGTTGACAATGTTAGAATCCAGCTCGGAGACAAACCAAAAAGAAAAAACTCATGCCAGACAGAATAACAAGAGTGGCAGGCAAAATACATCAATCTCCTAGAAAAATACAATAGCAACCTCTGGATATAGCATAAATGAGGGGAACTCATCAACATTGTAAAATCAATGCTGTGCATCATAGTTCCTTCCAAAGGATTTAAATCAGAGGATGCTGATGAAATTTTTAGAGAAAGTTCTCCCGCACTTAGTGTATCATATTAGAAGTTCAGGCACGATCAGGCTACTACCAAACTAGATGGAAGTGGTAAAGGTGACCGGGAGGCTGTGGTGATGACTCTAGGGAGGCAGAAGTAGCGTTGAATAAGGAATGGAAAGGGCCATGATTTGAGTTGCCACTAGATAATCTGGAACGGGCCAGAGCTGTATCTTTTCGGTAATTCCCGCCGTGCTACTAGCCAGAGCCAACATACCATCATTTTCTGACAGTCGCAGTTGGTTACCACGTATTCTGGACAGGACACCATGTGCAGTATGCCTGAGGCAGGAGCTTGGGTGGAGACAGGGACCGGGAATACCAAACAAGAGACACCATTATAGGCTATTGAGCGAAACTGTATAGGCAAACAGAACTCAGTGGGGAAAATGGTTAAGGGTCCACGTTGTCAGGGCCCCGTTCTACTGTCATATAATCAAGAGAGAAATATGTCTTAGATAAGTGAGTAAGAAAGTAGCCCTGGATAGGACACTCAACAAAACTACCTCTCAGGATGAAGGATCAACAATTGAGATTGGAAAATGTATTAACCAACCTGTAGTTGATCACTGGTGAAGGGTATATGACAGGTACTAATGAAAGTCAAGCAAGGAATAAGGTTATTCCTAGGGATGGGGCTGATGACCATGATTGGGCACACCGACAGCAACTATTGAAAAATCACATTTATTTTTCATCATCTCAACAAATTAACGAGATTCTACACTCCAAGTCAAATGTCAGGTACTATGAAATATAGAGAATCAGAAAATCCAGTTTTTATTTCCTGCTGATAAAATGTTATTCCAATATAGTGGTTCAATGATTGCCTATTTTATAAATAGATGACAGTTTTTCATAAGCATAAAAAAATTGAAAAGCCTAACAGAATTTTATAATAAAATAGATCAAAGGATAGTATAAGTCTTAGATATTCAAAATAACCAGATTATAACCTGCTTCATAATCTTTTTTGGAATCAATAGCAGTTACAACAAAGTGAGAAAATATGCCCAAATTACACCCAAATTGGATCAATCCTAGCATATAAGATCTACATAAGTAGTTGTCCTATCAACTCATTATTATAGAATAATCTTCATGATAACCATTGAAGTTAGTATATGAAGTTGCAAGTCAGATAAATATAGCCTGCTATATTTCATACAAGATTTTAAAGATGAATGCTGTATAACTCATAAAGTTATATTAATCATCAACATGTTGAAATCAAATCATTAGTCTAAGTACATGTCAATTACAAATAAGATCAGCTTTAGTAGACTAGAGTAAATAGTCTAGTGTGTATTTTAAACTGTATATTAAATATAATACATAGAAGAAAGCGGATTATTGATCGCTAACAATCATAGGCAATTAATGTAGAATCAGATCAACAACTACCATAAAAACTTGAATAATTAAATCATGTGCTATTAAGTCCTAAATTTCCTTCTCTGAAACGGGGGATAAAACACAGCAAAAACAAACCCCCTTTCCCCCTTTCAAGACACAAAAAGAAAAAAAAGGTTTCTTGACTTTGCTGAAAGAGGAAAGTCCAATGACATAGCACATGGTTCAATTATTCAGGTTTCTACAGTATTATTAGACCTCACCCCAAAGAGTGCTCCTAGACTTCCATGAACTTCTATGTTAATTTAATAACTTCTTGTTGGCTTCAATAAGTAATTATACCAATATAAACATGCAATAAGAATTTATACCAACTTTTTGATAGTTTGACAATGATCAATGGATAAAGTATGTAAAACCTTATATTTACGGGCAAAATTTATATACTATGGTTCCGGAAGCCTATACTCTGTACTAACTTTCTGACGACAAAAGTGACAATTTTGCCTGTAACGCTATGTGTAACACTTGTAGCCTTTAGTGAAATTTCTAGGTTTTGAAACCTATCACCCAAATTTCAATAATCTAAGGCAGAATAACATAAGATACAAGCCTCATCGATTAATACAAGCTTCCAGACATGGTATAAAGGAATATTAAGAGTGTGCAAAAGATAGATATATAGTTTAATCAGGCTGGGAATGCTAAGAGTGGGTATGAAAAACCTAAGTTCTCACTCATATTTGAATACATTTTTTGCTGACAAATGGCGTTACACTTGGCGTTACAGATGAAAGCGTCACATTTTTTGTCAGAAAGTTAGTACAGAGTATAGGTTTCCAGAACCATATCTTAAAATGTGATAGTAAAAGGAATTCCAAGATAGTAAGTTCATAAGCCAAGTACATATGTAGTGATCGTTACTGGGCCTTCAGGGCCCCTAAAGACTTAAGCCCCTGACCCAATTCCCAGCCGTGGCCTGCAGAATGGGCTGTGGTGGGGCATGTTTGTTTACGGTTCCCGGCCCCCGCCCCCGGCCCCGCCCGTTTTGCGGTGGGATACCCATACAAACAGGTAGGGCGAAAACAGGCCCCCTTCAGGGAATCAGTGGGAACACGCCGCAGACCGGTGCGGGGCGGGGATTACCCCCAAATTAACCCCTCCGCCCATTGTAAGGGCCTGGCGTGGCCAGTGAAAACGCGCCCGGCCCCACCCCGTAACGAGCTCTATACATATCTAGATATTATATGAAAAAATTCATCGATATTTGTATGTAATTTGCACTTATTTTCTCCCTCTTTTTTACTTGACTGCTCTTTTTTTTCAAAAATTATTATCAAGAAAATTAAAATCTAGTTATTATAAATATCTAGGACTTATACTATCCTTCCATCTATTTTATTATGTAATTCAGCCAGGCTTTTCAACTTTCTTTTGCATATAAAAAACAACAGTTCTTTTATAAAATATGCAATTTTTTATAGCATACTATATTTCAATCCCAATTTATTACCAAGAAATGAAAACCCGATTGTCAGATTTTCTATATTTCAAAGTACAAGTAGCTTGAGTCTCAGGCTAGTATCTTATTTGTTGTTGAGATAATTAAAAGTCAGTTTGGTTTTCTAATGGTTGTTATGGGTAAGGCAGATCCTGGTAATAAGCGACATCTGCGAGAATGATGTTAGGCAGGCATGGGCAATAAATTAAAACTAAAGCTGGATACTTAAAAGGCAAATGTAGCTACCAAACAAACTGAGCCATATACCCAAGTCAAACATAGTGAAAACAATGTAGCAATAATAATTGCCCACATGTTTAATCCTGATATCTAGCCCTGTAAATCCAACACAATTTGCCTGAACATATTAGTGTGTGGAGCGATTAATAGAAATATCTTATCCAAGCATGGTGCATATGAGATGGATATACAATGGTAAAATCCTAAACACCGAATTTGCAAGCACATATTAAATCTCCTTATATTACTGTTAAATGAATAATAAAATACAATAAGAGATATGGTGGCTAAACTAATGTAAATAGTGCATTGGCGAAACCAAAATCGAAAGTAAGTAAACAAATTGAATGTCGTCTTAGCAATCTATATGTGAAATATAGTAAAAATTTCAAAAATTTTCATCTAAGGTCAACCAGTGCAAAGAGTAATATCCTTTGTAGCTTGGCTTGTGCTATCTAGTTGTTTCTCAGAGGCTTCGCTTTGTTTGGAAGGAGATCCCAAGGTTTGTGGGCCAAATATTTGGCTGGAAAATCAATCAATATTTTTTCTAGACATAGCGCAATGAGCCCCGCCATAGAGGGAACTTGTCAGGCTTTTGCAGCCAAATGGGAGACCATTAGTCATTGAGTGGGCCAGGTACAAGCAGTACAAAACGTGCTAGCATTGGCTCACAAATGCACGACTTTGAGGATGATGGTTTTTCCTCGGTGTGGGAAGATCAACAATAACATGATTTATGAGGGACACGATCAGGCCTGGGATCTCAATCACCCATAGCTAGCCCTGAAAAATGAATTTTCCATTTTCTTATCTCAATGAATAATAGAGATACTACTTTGAAAATCAAGTTAAAACTACTTTAAAATATAGAGAATCAGAAATTCAAGTTTTTATTTTTCACTAATTAATTATTCCTCTCGTATAATAGTTTTAAGATAGCCGATTTAAGAAAAGAATGATACTCTTCCTAAGGCATATAGGGTTGAAAACCCTCTATTGATGACATTCTCAAATTCATACAAGTATAGTACAAGTCTTATATATTAAGATTCATCTAGTTTTAATTTAATTTATAATCAGTTTTCCCTGCAATAGTTGTTAAAACTGAGATGGAAAACTACATATACACTACATACAAATTCTGTCAATTTTAGCATATAATATCTACATATATAAAATAAGTTATGATCCCACCCACTAGCAGGATCCCGCTCACACTTGGCAACCAGGGACAAATGTGACCTCAATTGGATTGTCTCTATTAATAATAGAGATACCAGCATAAACGTCTAGCTACAGGTACTTCAATATGTGGAGAATCAGAATAGATATTTTTAATTTCATGTAAATGCATTGTTGTTCTGCTATAGTGGCTTTAAGATCATTTATGCCAGAGAGAACATGCACTCTTTCCTAAAGATATAATATTCAAAACCCCCCAAGAAAGGCATTCCAAAATAGATAGCAGGATAGTATAAGACTTATATATTCAGAGTGACCTGGTTTTGATTTACTTTACAAGCATTTCTCAAAGTATTGATAGTTGAAAAAGTGATATGAAAGTACATACAAACTACATGCAAATTGTCCCAATTTTACTATATGATAGCTACAAATCCAGTTAACCTATGGACTCAATCTTTTGGAATCTACTTTATTATGGTTATTTAAGTAAGTATAAAGTGTTTGAAGTGAACTAAATATTACCCTAGCGGGAATAGCTTGCATAATTATGCGCGAGGTATATGCCCCCATACGGGACAGCATATATCCTAACCCAAGCTTCCTGAGTAGGGACCCCCCGGAGGCATCTGGGAGACTACTCAGGAACCTCAAAGAGTTCACGTTTCAAGATATGGCTAACTGATTGGAACAATGATTAGAGAACCAGTTCTCTACTCTTACTAATGCATACGCATTATGCATGGATAGATGAGTATCGGAC
>Ga0307517_10001883_pt1 | contig 34349 bp, 44 predicted proteins | sample 23_EM_MG_FD_194515 | JGI IMG/M metagenome (GOLD analysis project Ga0307517, IMG submission 194515) | Populus trichocarpa ectomycorrhiza microbial communities from riparian zone in the Pacific Northwest, United States - 23_EM | ecosystem: Host-associated > Plants > Roots > Unclassified | place... | reverse complement strand
AATCAATATTTGGTTTTTGGATTCCTGGTCTTTTACGATACTCATAGTACCTTGTTTGACATCTCCTCGATTCGTCTGGTGCCATCATTAATCCTCCGCGCGCCCACCTTTTTTTTTTTTTTTTTTCTCTTTCAAATCACAGTTGTCTGTCCTCCACACGCTTCTCCCACCACCCTCCCTCTTGATCAACCACCCTTCGCCCACCCCCCCCGGCGATCCTCCCACATAATCAGTATAATACGCTTTTCCTTCCTTCTTGCTGTTCAGCTAACACACCTTGATTTCGAGCCTCTATCGCGACCGTTATCGACTCGCTCGCATTTTTCTTAAATTTTTCGTTTTTTTCCCGGGTTTCCCTACCCTCTCCCTTGTCCCTAACTTCTAGCTTCTATCTCTGACATTTCCTACCCGCTCCTATTTTACCAATTTTTTTAATTTTCACAATTCTTCAAGGGGGATCGCTAGTTGGGGCTCTTGGTTCCAGATCGAGGATAAAGGCCAAAGGTATCATAAAAGGGAAGCTCCGGGGTCATCCACGCACAGCCATCTTTCCTTTTTTTTTTTTTTGTTCCCCGGGCCTTTCCCCTTCCCTATCATTATTTTCTTATTTATTATTTCCCACTCGCACGGCCCACCACATCACGTTTTTTCCCTTTGCGTCGCAACGACCTTCCTTCGCCTGCAATATTTAGGGCGCAAGGTAGAAGGAACAAGAGGTGATCAGACGCGCGACGAGTGAGAGGGTGAGATACGGAGTGAGAAGGTGTGAGCGGGGCAGCATCAACTTCACCATCCAGATCACCACACGACTCTGGACTGGGCTTCGAGAAGCTTAAAACCTTCCAATTGAAACTCTGTCAAAAGCGGCATTAATCATCAGAAGACCGACGCAGGAGTAGGAAAATCTAGTGGAAAAAGCAGACAAGGTCTAAAATCTTGAGGTAAGTTTAATGTCTCCATCACCATTTGTTTTCCCTCTGCTGTAGTCGTTCGTTGCTTCTACTGTTTCTCGCATTTCTTGCTTTTTTGTCCTTCTCTTTTCCCATCAGCAGCATAAGCATCCGCGGCTGTGGCAAGAAGAGGGGGGGCAGAGAGAGAAGGAGACAGAGGGATATAGAAGAAGGGGAGAGACGAGATAAATGGATGGGAGAATGAGAGAATTGAGAAAACGAGAGTCTGGACTTAAAGGTGCTGCAATACCACACATCCACACTTTTTTTTCCATATTTTCCTTCTATCATACCTTGCCTCTTCGCCTCTCCCCTCTGGTCTCTGCCCCTCTGTCTGCCTGCCTCTTGGCCACAACCCATCCCCCTCCCCCCGCCCCTTCCCTCTTTTTCTCGCTAGACTCCAAGCCAGCCGTCCTCCGTTGGCTCTCGTTCATACTTTCCATTTCCCATTCATATGTTCTCCATGTATCCATCCCTCCCTGCTTCCCGCTCCCTCCTCCACAATAATAACGTTTGTTCCCGTCAAGAGACAACAAACCCCCCGTTCGTTCATCTTTCTTTCCTTTTATCCTCCCACCCCAAAAATCCTTCCGGTATCCCCACCACAACCACCCCCCACTTCACTCCCGCCTATCCACTTACGTTTTCAACTTTTGCCCTTCCAGCCTCTTACACCTTTTTCTACTCTCTACTCCGTCTCGGACAAACCACTCTACGCACTCCACTGCAAGGTCGCGGGGCTACGAACCTCTCTGCCCAGACGTCCCCGTGACTGTCCGCTCCTATCACGTGCTGACACCAATCTTGCTTCAAGTAGCCTAATTTTTCTTCCGAATTAAAACGCGCAGCTCCGGGCTTTACACCCCCCCCCTCCACCCCCCACCCCCGGCTCTCGTTCGCTCATTATTTTCGTCGCCCTTCTTTCAACCCTTTAATTTTCTAGGGGAAGAAATTTAAGTCCCAAAAGCCTTGGGAATCTTAATAGTCTACCGCTGCACTCTGTCATCATCAAGGACATACGATACATAATTCAAAACAGCAGTCCCTTCCAGTCGGAAAGGACAGGCGCTACGAACCAATGCCGATGGGCGACCACCACCACAATCTCTATCACGACGAACAACCGCTGGGTGACGGCCAGCAACCACAGCAGACAACACCAGTCCCTCACCTCCAGGAGCCGCCCACCGGCGCTTCCGCATCCACGTCACCACAACTCTCTAGCGCGTCGGCTTCGCACAAACGGAAGCGAGACTCGATCGACGATTCCGAGAGTAGAGATGAAGGGAGGTCTGTACGGGAGGGGAGTAATAGTGGTCGCCGATCTTCTTTTAAGCAAGCTTCCCCAAACCTTTCCAACTCTGGATCCTTTATTCCTGTGAATACAAACTCCAAACAAAATTCTTCACCTGGTCCTGCCTACAATTTTCATCCACCTGCCGTCCCCATGAATGGCTCCACTAGTGCCGAAGCTGCAAACGCTGCTCTAGCTGCTGCAAGCGCAATGAGTGGCATGTTGCCTATGTCTTCCTCGGCGCCGTTAGGATTTCCCCAGGGGGATGGAAGCGGTGTGAAGGGTCAGGAACATCCTCTGGATGGTGGTTTTGGTGCGTTATCACCTCCCCCAGTGGAAGCGCACACTGAGGGAGTTGGCGGGAGTGGAGGCCACGTACCACCCCCCGGCAATCACGGACATTCGCATCATAGCCATGGGTCGCCACAGGGTCCATCCAGCAATCCAAAACCACAGGTCGGGACCGAGGAGTGGCACAGGGTTAGGAGGGATAACCACAAAGAGGGTGAGTCTTTACCATCTTCTCTACGCGGCTAAATACGGAGAACCATGTCTGACATCTTTGTGAATAATTCAGTGGAACGTCGCCGCCGGGAGACCATCAACGAAGGTATCAACGAATTAGCAAAGATTGTTCCGGGGTGTGAGAAAAATAAGGGATCTATTCTCCAGCGCGCTGTTCAATATATCCAGCAACTCAAGGAGAGTGAAGCGTCCAATATTGAAAAATGGACTCTTGAAAAGATCTTGACGGAGCAAGCTATCGCAGAGTTGAGCGCTAATAACGAGAAGCTACAGAAGGAGTGTGAGCGCGCTTGGAGGGAGGCGGAAACCTGGAAAAAGAGCTGTTTACAGGCTGGTGTGACCAGGGAGGGCGGTGGTCAGCCTGGGGGTTCATCATGACATTAGGCCATACTCCTCGCAGGTTGACTGTTAAGAGTCGGAATCAATACGTGAGCGTGTGGAACTCAGGAACTATGAGGGCATACAAAAGAATGGGTCGCGAAGGCAGAATAATGATGATAATAACGGTTATTACGATAATTATGAAGATACCTTGAGGATACGAAGAAACACCCCCATCATCACCACGAATACTCTACGAAAGCCTAAGACGGATTTGCTTTGGCATTTGGCTCTTGTCCTCCCCCCGGCCAAAAAAGCAATCGTTTTTCCAAGTAAACTTGCCGGAATTTGTCCTTTTGTTTCTGTTTAAAATTCCCTTTGGAGTATCGGCGGGTTGGAAGGCGATTTGATACCGACAGACTGTTCTCTTTCTTTCCGCTTTGTCCCATCTCTTTCGTCTTTCAGCAATCTCATTTTTCCAAGAGCTTTTTCCAGGGCCCTTCATCCATGTTCTGTCCTCCCTTTCTTTTTTTGAGTTTGTCACCTTGCTATTTTTCCTTTTTCTTGTCAATTCATTGTCTGGTTTTCACGTGACATGCGAGGAAATTTGTAGCTCACAGAGGAAGCTGGCTTTTGTTCTATTCTCATGACTTGTGTTTACCTTTGACCTTCCGCTTCATGCCCCTTTTTTCTCACTCGCCTGGTGTTTGTTTTCTTCTCTTGCTAAAAAGTGCCGTGTATGCGGTGTTTAAAGGTTTACCTTGCTACCCCGGACGCCCCATAATGTCTTGATATAAAAAGTCCGAGTTTGATTTTTTTCCCCTCTCCTTGCCTTTCCTTCTATCCCATTCCTGCGTCTCGATGGTATAACGGGGGGGATTCTTTGGGTGGTCCTTTGTTTTGTTTTTTCCTGGCTCTCTACTCCGAATTAACTGACGTTTACCTTCCAAACTCCCTACCTCCGCACCTGTATCCCCCCTACATATCAAGATACTAACTTCTTTCTCACGTTTCGCCTACTCCTTTTTGTCCTGTCGCTTTGTTTTGCTTTTGTTTTATTGCATTCTCTCGAGTATATCCCGTTTGGTATTACTCTTTACGTCGGTTTGCAGCTGTCGCTACTTGGTTAATACTCTCCTTCCCCCCTTTCCACTTCCTTTTTACTAACCTTACAGTGTCTCCTGCTTGTTCAATTTCCTTTCCATTTCCTTTCCGTTTCTCCATAACCTTGCGATCGCCCTGCTTTTTTGTCCGTTATTTCATTTTGAAATATTTTTTCATCACTTCGTGGTACATATGTTTGTCACTCTCCGCCAAACTTCCCATCCATCCATCCACCCCCTGCCGTATTATGTTTTGTTATTCTGTTATGCTGTTTGTTATTCTTTGTATGTTGTGTGCTTTTTTTTTTTTTTTCAACGTCATGTGTTCTATTTGTCTGTCGAATCAACCCAATCAATCAATCGATCAATTCGTCAAGTGGGTGAGGAACTGCCGGCTTGGCTTGGTTATGTTTGTATGTTTGAAAGTAAGTTACAGCGTAGTATGGTTTTATACCTCGTCTAAGCCTTCGCAAGGTCCAATTGTTTAAATGAGCAAACAATCAGCACAGACTCTCGCTCAATTGTGCATATACTGCACTATGATCCTTCTTTCTGGTGGGAGGGTCCCGTGATTCCTTCCACCCTCGAGCCCGCCGAGTGAACTGAGCGCAAACTACGAGTACTGTACCCAACAAAGCCCAATCCACAATTACCACTTTCAAAGAAAGAAGGAAAAGGAAAAACACTCTCGAAGCTACCCTTTCCCTCCTCCCTCCTCCCTTCCCCCCCTTTCATTTTCCTTTCAGAACCACCTCAACTTCCCTGCACAGTACAAGTACTAGTACTGTACCATACATAGATAAAGTAAGTACTGGAGTAAATAACGTAATATAACCCTGCATATCCTGCTGCCTATCGCACGAGCAACTTATAATACCACCCTTTTCCACCGTAACCAAGTGAAGCCATGATATGATACCTGTCCTAGGCCGTATACCGTAGTCATGTACGAGCACTTGTGCTAGCACGGTGCCGGGGTGTAGAGAGAGAGAAAAAAAAAGGAGGGACAAGGATTAAAGAAAGAAAGAAAGAAAGAAATATAATATGGTTAAAAAAATAAATAATAAAAATCAACGAGTGAGTGAGTATCTGAGCGCCCGTACGGGATTTACCTACCCTTCTCCTCTCCTCTTTTTCTCCTCCCCCGCTCTGTTTTAGGGTATATTCTGGGGGTCTGGGATAAGCACTCGAGAGTGGAAGGTATTATATAATTGCTTTTTTTTTGATTTGGTTCTATATTGGTGTGGATTGGCGTTTCTAGGAAGGGAGGAGGGAAGGGATGGAGGAATGGAGGAAAGGCAGGAAAGGCAGGGGAGGGGAGGGGAGAGGTGGGAGAGGTGGGGAGAAAGTGTCTAATGTGGTGGAATTCGGCGAGTGGAGTACGAGTAGAGTAGAGAGAGGGCCAGGGCGGTACGGTGCTGTTCTCGTACCGTTATGGTCAGGTTGAGTTGGGTGAGTGCTGGTGCTGTTGCAGTTCGGTATGGGTTATGGTATATAGCTATTATAGCTGCTTTATTTTGGGCTAGCTTGCTATGAGGGTTGATGTGGAAGATAGGGTAATGGACACTTCGTGTTCTCTTGGCTTGGGAGGTTTACGGTGAGATGATGATGCCTTCTCCCTTCTTCCTTCCTTCCTTTTCACCGACATACGATGGCTTGACTAACTAACCAAAAACCCCGCGACTCCAGCCCCAACCACCCGCTTTAAAGGGCATTGTTTTTGCGCTGCCCCGTCCGCGCTGATATGATACCAGCAGATTATGGTGGGGGGAGGAGATAAGCAACGCAAGAAAGGTGGAGATGTACATGGTGATCATAGTTATTGCAAAAAGGGAACAAATAAAGGAAGATCAACTGTTTGATTTATGAGAGTAAATGAAGAGAGTTATGATATGATAATATGGAAATATAAAGGACGCCTAAACTGGTACTCTGCTTGTAGTTTGCAAGACAGGTGAAGGAACGGGAGAGGCGGACGAATAACAGATAAGTATGCCGGCCGGCTGGTAGATTTTTGTGCTTTCCTCCTTTTCGGCTACGGATAAGGAGTGGGGAGGAGATAATGAAGGTAGTACATACTGGCGCGTTTGTTTGATTGGAGTGATTGATCTGAGTTGTCCGGATGGAATGCATGCCATGCCGCCTCGTGCCGTCTCCAAGGGAGGCTTTTTTTTTTTGTTTTATTTCCTTTTGGACTGCCGTATCGTAGTGAGAAGCTGGTGTTTTGCACAAGTCGTGATGTCCGGGGCCCCTTACCCCCCCATTCCCTCTTTCATCGCCTGCTTTGCCATCGCTCCCTGCCCCCTATTAATATGCAGGGGGAAAAGGGTGGGATCCACTTTTCGACTTTCTTCTCGTTTGATGGTTCGATCACCTCTGCTAGGTCGCCGAGTTCTTCCCGGGTGCTGGAACGTCACATACAAGTAGGTCTTCTGTTCCCCTTCCCAAGCGTCCGTATACCTTCATCTTCCCCTTGCTCACCCCCACGACAGCAGAGGTGCCGGCATAGCAAGCATCGCCTTCCACCCCCGTTCTATTACAAGCGACGAATATTGTTTCTTCCGACTGGCCTTGACCGCCCCGGTCCAGAACTGGCTGTAGTCGCTGGATCCAGTATCCGAGGGTGTCAGCGTCGGGGACATGCGCCTGATCCACCAAGGATTCCGCAGGCTGGGAAAGAAGCCACGCCATGGGCATAATAGCTATATCTGCTTTAGAATCGAGTATGTGATGTGCAAACTCATACTTCTCGAAGGGAGCTTCGAATCGTCTTGGATTCAAGTCCATACCTATGGGAATAACAACAATGCATTAGCCACGCCACCCCACACACCCCTTCCTGCTTCTTGCTTTGCCTGTATCCATTGTTGCTTTCCGACAGATGCAGGGCGGGGAAATAAGGGTGCATACATATTCCCATTGCAAGTCTTCCCAGTCCATCGGGGAGGTCCCCGGAGAAGAATCCCTCCCGTCCTTCCTCAGCCCATGACTCATCTGTGGCAAAGAGAAAGTGCTTCCTGTAGTTTACTAGCACATCTCCCCCGGGAGATACCAGCACTGCGGAATTGTACCTTGACATAGAACCCAACGGCGACGAGGCAGAGTGTGCGCAATATTCCGGGTATCCCAAAGATACGTAGCAACCAAGGCGCCGGGCAGTTGAGCGAGCCCATACCGTGGATGGGCCTGCAGCGGTTGGTTCTAGGTGGGGATTTATTTCATTGACGGATTTAAAGTTGTAGCCTGGTTAGAATTGAAAAAAATATGAGCTGTCAGCTGGCCAATGCTCAGTGTATCGCAGACGGTGTGATGTAACCAAGCTTGTTTGGGGCTAGTCAATAAAGGTAAGGGTAGAGAGATAAATAAATAAAATCACCAGGAGAGGGAAAGGAGGGAAAAAGTGGGGACAGCAGAAAAAAATGTATCACAGCCATCACAGGGACAATGTATCGCACCTGAGAAAGCCATTTCAGGAAGAACCAGGAGGTCGATATCTTGGGTTTCGGCCCGAGAAATTATGGTCTCGGCGCTCTTAATGTTATGCGCAATGTTCCCTAGTTGGGGATTGAACTGTAGTGGGGCCAAACAAATCCATGGTGAGCTTTCTTGTGGTTCAAAAAAGAGGCACAACAAAGTTGAGCAAACTGTTGCGACAACTGTTGCAACTAAGAATGGACAAGAGAGCTCTGATTGGCTATTACTTACCTGTAGGCATGCGATTCTCATGGCTGGCGACATGAAAAAAGCGCGATAATGCAGAAGATCGTAGTATCCTCAAACCGTCGGGATGGCGACAAAGAGCGTGGTAGTGGTTTTAGGTGGCAATGTGTTAGTACAAATGGTGGATTTCCGAAGGCGCTTCCTCAATGAACTGAATAAGGAAGGGAGACGGCGGTAGTGGTAGTGGGAAGTAGAGTAGTGAAGGAGATCAGAGTTTGTGAGAGCCACTCCGGCGGAAGAGGAGGGAGCATTTTTAATAGGGCAACGCCCAACCAATTTCGGAGCCTAACAGCCCAGGGAGAAGATAGTAGTCCGAGCAGGGCGCCGGCAGACAGACAAGGCAGGCAAACCTAAGAACGCAGTGATGTCCTTGCCCTTTGGCTCCGCTGGCTTTGCTGTGCTCGCGCTGCCTACGGTACCTGTGTCAAGACAAGCGACAGATAAATGCGGGAAAATGTGGTAAGCATGACGATCGCCAGTTGTGGTAAATTGCCTGGGCTGGCTCTTAATTTCGCCAACGAGAGGAAAAGAGCCATTAGTTCGGAGGGAAAGTTGCAAGTGAACTCTCTGTTTGGGGAGAAAAGGTAACTTTTGTTCTGTACTATTTTGTTACTTTTTTTTCTTAGTTTCCTTTTTTTCCCTTTCCCTCATTTGATTGGCGAAGGGTACCCGCACTCCAATGGCATGCACGAATGCGGTACCGAAGAAGAGTAAGTGCTGGTAGTACATACCGTAGAGGGTGAGGGTGGGCTTGGATTAGTTTGGCCTTGTTGGCTGTTTGATACAATATCAGGTGTCTAAGACAAAGTGGGGCCCCGCGCTGGGGCGGGCAAGTGCAAGAGAATTTAGAGAGGGGTGGGAGGGTAGGGATTGAGAGGTGTGGATGTGGAGGAATTGGGGGGTGGCTCCGGCTGGTGCTGGTACTGTGCTACAGACTGCTCGTGGGGAAGGAAGAAGACAGAATTGGACAGGATTGGACAGGAAGGACCTTTTAGTTTCGTTTTTGGAACGACATCATATATCATGGCGTCCGCTGGCCATCTAAATTCACGAGTGCAATACCTAACAGGAAGGAAGGAGGAATGCAAAGGGGGCCTCGCAAATTAAAGAATATCACAGAAATAGCGAGACTGGATACAGATAAATCTAGTAGCTGGTTGCAGAGAAGGGAGAAATGATATTATGGTAATAATAAGTATGATACCACCAAAAGCCTGCACTTAATCAAGAGATACGCCAGTGGTGCTCAGATGTGGCTCCATCTTCAAAACCATCATCTTATTCCATCTCCCCCGGTCAGGTAGTGCAGGCACAACCCTCTTCAGCTATCTGAGGGATCACCAGTATCCAACCCTCGACCCCTGCCGATTCAAGAGATTTACGAGACCTGAACGTGTGAATCATAAATCAGTTAATATTATAATCGGGAGGTGGAAGCGATCGCCGTCGTAGAGAGACCTCTCTCTTTTTTTTCTTTTCTAAAATATCGACCAGCTGCAGGAACAGCCAAACTGAGGGAGAGACACGGATCAACATCTCCACCCACCCTCATGTTGTGGATCCTCCTATCGAAAAGCGGGGAAATGAGAGTTTGCCTAGGGTATGCACAAATATTCGAGCCAACTTAGCCAAAGAACTTGCCCAGGCAGAGCAAGGACGGGCAGCAGACTTGGCAAGGCTCATGAGTGCACACACCGGAGGTATTAACTGCACCTGAAAGGGCGTAATACGATGTGTGCTAGTGGTGCTCTGTCCCCCTCAACCCTCTCTCTACCTGTTCAGTGCTCCCGAAGTCCTCGTGATACACAAGGGCAGGGTATTTCAGGGTGCCTTATTGAAGAGAGGTGGGGGGATATGGCGATAAAGGCAGAGTCAAGCCACGGAAGAGGGGTGAGAAAAAGAAAGAAAACTGGGACAAGGTTGAGGAGTCTCATTGTTGGTCTTTCTTAAACAAACCCCCCACAGATATTTGCCGGAGGATCAATACCTATATCGTGATTTAGCAGCCTCCGCCACGACTCCACCTATTCTTCAGTGTCCCTCACTACTATGCACACGACGGAGGTAGCCTGTGTCAATTGCGCCCGCCCAGGAAAAGCTTTGTGGTCAACTTTGGAATCGCATTGGGAGCCATAAGCCTGGGCTCGTGATTTCCCTCTTTCCCTCTGTTCCAGGCTGTGCCTTGATACGCCTCCTCTAGATCAAGCCACAATCTCAGCGCAATATGGATCCACGTGTTAATCCCTTAATTTTCTTTTTTTTCTCCTTCTCGCTTCCGCGAGGGCTGGTTACTCCCCCCGCCTCGGAGGCGCTTGTTTAACCTATAATAGCTTATGTGACACAGGAGATTGAAGCTGTACCCATACCAGTACAGTGCTGAGACGCCCGATAGAGGGATCCAGCAGAAAACATAATCCCTACCAAAAATGCCAAGCATGACCGGAGAGACTTGATGGGAACCTCAGGAAATTTTTGAGTTCCAGCACTGAGACGGGATACCTAGACAACCTGAAAGCCGGTGGGAAACAGCTTGAGACCTCACCTTGCCCAAGTTGTCATAGTACTAGAGGATTGTACAAGTAGGTAGAAATAGAAGCTGCTATACTTATCAGAGTTTAGGTTTTGCCTTGGCCATTGTTTACATCTTGGTATTTCTTTCAAGGATAACCACGACCCCTACCACCCACCTGTGGGTTGTAGGGGTGTTCACAATCCCTACAGAAAATACCAACTGCAAGAGCTTGGTATTTCGCCTTTCCTAATTTATCGCTGTTGCTGTGGTTACGACGTTTTCCGCAGGGATTATATTTTCTGCTGGATCCCTCTAATAAAACTAACCACAAGATCATCCAAATCTAAGGCATCGACTGGTAAAAACCGCATAACCTTCCTATGAAGAAGTGCAGTTTGAAGTTTCGAGCAGAGCGGTTAGAGAACAAAATCGAAAGCACGGGAATCTTATCTCATTGTGTGAAACTCGCCGCGGAATTTCAACATTGATAGATTAGACTCAAAATCCTATCCCCGGGTAACAGATACCGTACTTGACCCACAGGGCACCAGAACACAGCCAAGAACGCGTCATATACGGGTACAATAAAGGACTGAAGAAATCTCCGTTGAGTTCAGATAATCCATTTCAACGGCAAAGAGAGAATAATTCGGATTAGACGTGCGGGAGAAACCTGAGGAGGATTGGAAAAGTAGAGGGCATGAAGGATTTCTTCATGCACCTTATCTGAGAATTGCTTGACCCTGTAGTTAGGACTACGAAGGTACAGCACCTTCGTAGAGCTCTGAAACTGCGTGGGTTGGGTGGGATAAAGCACATGATACCAAGCCTTTTTGTTTCTTTCCTATCGTATCATACTAGGGATCTGCTTTCAGAGCCAATGGGCGGCATTTCATCGGGGAAACGACGGCCCCGAAGCTCGGAATGTCATTGTATGGCGCTGTACTCGAGTCCTGTTGTAATAAGGAAGAAAAAAAGTTGATGGGTGAAAACTTAAAAATTTGATAACTACATAATGGCAAGGGTTTCCTTTCTCCCTCAACTCTGAATCCTCCTCGATCAGCTCACTCACAGCTTGCAATTTCTATTTCTATTTCCAGTGTAGAAGAAAAATTAAATGAAAAAGCTTTGTGGGAGGAATCCCAAAGGGGGCTCCTTGTAGTAGGCGGCCAATGGCCGAAAAGGAGAATGAAGAAGAAAGAAAATATTTATGGTGTTGTAAGTCTGAAGTCCCCACGACTGGGTTTGATTTTCGCCCAAACCCCACACGGCGAATCAATACAGGAAATGCTCCAACATCTGGATTTTCTGAACTAGAGATCCAAGAGCTCCATGACATAGCAAGATTTGATCGGATACCCATCAGGTGGCCACAGACAGCCGGGCTTCTCGGCTGTTAGAACAGAGAATATCAGTTCAGGCTTTTTTTTGTGCTGGTAGATTATTGGTAGACACAGAGTAAAGGAAATATTGAAAAGATCCGATTGGTCAATCTTGGCTAATGTCACTTCCGTCGCGAGGTCGGTACTCGATATTGTGAGCAGCAAGTTGGTCGGAGGCCTCAACAGGAAGCTATTGGAGAGAAAGAAAGGTTAATACGCAATTTGAGGACAGTGACGGGATGGGGAGCTCCTGCGGCAACTCTTGACACGGAGGTTGACTTACATTCCCACTAACTTTCACCGCGTAAACTCCCTTGCGATACCCGTCGAGCCTCTGCCATTTAGCCACCCAAGAGTTTTTTGGGTCACGAAGGGTAATAAGGCCCTCGAAAACCGGTGAGGTGCAATCGTCGACAAAGTCAGGCTGGCCGCGGAAATTCAGGTATTCTTCACAGTTGGGGCAGCCATCCTTAATAAATTTCTACGCCACGTGTTAGTTGCCATATGGAAGCCACCGACTTATATTTGAACATACTTGCTGAGTTTGAACTACTGAACAGACCATACACGCCCGCAAATGCCTGTACTGGTTGGGTGCGACGAAATTGGATCCACCGGACATTGCGAAATTTGGCTGTGATTGATTATTGTGCTTGTGGTAGTGGCGAAGGCGAAGATGGAGGTGGTTCTCGTTTTGCTTGTTGTGGTGGTTGAAGGTTTAGGTTCAGGTTGCTGAAAGAAACTCAGGGTTCTGTCCTCTTCCTTAAGGCAGTCCTGGGTCATGTGATCATGTGGCTGAGCTTTCGTGGCTGATAACACGCGAGCCACAGGACAACAAATGCTCCTGGCGACCCTCGTGTTTACAAACCTCGGTAATCCGAAAAACTTCACACAAACATTTCTTCAATCGATGGGCAAGCCTATACATAAACAATGGATTTTCGGCAAACATGTACTAATCCTGATAGTTGGCAACACCCGAACCAGGGACCAGAAACCCCGAGTGATTCCTCATGATTAAATTATTGAGCTGCAGCCCCACGTTGTCCTGGCACTCAAGAAAAGTCAAGAGCGCGAGGATCTCCCATTGATATCTATGGTTGAGATAATCCACTTGTACCTACTAGGGCTTTATCAGCCAGCTGTGACAAACAGATGCTCTATCTTTGGCCGAGTCGACCTGGTATCATAGTTCCTACCTCGATTATCTTGGCACTATATTCCCTATGGGGGACACAACCAAAGCTAGCCTGAGTTGCGAGAGTATATAGTGACTGCAGTACCCGTTCCTATCAGTTCAGTCACAGGATCAGCTCTGGACAGATTTTGCTTCCCATCATCCGTATTTTTGTTTGTTGCTGCCCCCCGATGTACTAACTCCGATGTACTGACTACCATTGAGGAGGGAGATTGCCTCACCCTCGAAGAACTGTTTCGGAAATCTGATGGAGAGATCGTATATCGAGCGGAAGACGTGTGTAATTCATCCTTGAGCACGAGTTGATCAGGAATGTGAGAGACGTTTATAAGTTGGTTAAAAGTAATTACATACAAACTATTTGGGAACAGAACAAAAAGGAGTCGGGGGTGATGCTCATTTGATCACCACCATTCTATCTCTAGAATATATCCCGATAGATCATGGGGATGACCTTGATCTGATTATTTCGATTTTACGTAGAGGGAAGATTTCAGAGCTAGGTTAAGGAGAGGAATTACTTCACCCACTGATAGAGAGAACACATTCGCTGAATGATTATTATATGGTTCGTAACCTGGTGTTAGTGTTTCACGTGATTGACCTATATTGCACACAACACTAGAGAGAAACTCCAAACTTGATCCACTCCAGCCCCTCCCGCATCACCATTTGGGGAACTCTTGCAATCTTTCGTTGAACCGGAAGAGTTGTGGGAAAAGAGGGGGAGCTTCTAGAGGCCATCTACATCTGTGTGCAAGGCCAGAGCTCCACTATCTTCTGCGGTGTCCACAACTTGCATCACCTCCTCTTCTGTTCTACCTGTGCTGGCTATCTAAACAGGTTTAGATAAAATACAGTAAGGCGCGGCCCAGACACCGCTTCTAAAATGCCTAATACCGGCTCAATTCCGACACCGGCCCCGAAATATGCAATCACATCTGCCTGTGCTCAAACAGGACGGGGTTCCCGAGAGCAGGCTTAAACTTACCAGAATTCGGTATTCATATCTTGCGATTAGTGCCCCGCTCTCGTTGCCTGAAGGTCATCTGCATTCTGCGTCCCGTCTCTCCGCGCGACAAACACTGAGGCAGAACTTTGATGGTTTTGGGCGAGTGATAGCAAACATCTTGACAGTTCCCTCGCAAAGTTCGCCGAAGGCTATTACAAGAGATCCAAGGGTCGGGGCAATTATAATCTTGTCGTAGTCGAAAATCACAAGATTCAAAGAAAAACTTTAGAATATTGACAGCTTTGGCGGTGTTTTGGTCTGCACCAGATTTGGATCGCCGCCGATAAGTTTCACAAACCCAGGGTTGCTCCACACGAAGGCTATTTACCCGGTGAGACAACCCCGATATCTTTTGAATTTTCCCTTCTCAAGTCTCAGCTTGAAGTCCCAGGCTATCAAACAACGACTATCCCTGTATGGGGTCGTACAATGGCCTGAGGTACCAGTTTTCCGCTAAGTTAAGTTTCCAGGGGTGACCCTCTAGAGGTAACTAAAAGCAACCTTTTAGAGAACATTCCCAAGTTTCTGCGACATCGCCCAAGGTTGCAATAGCCCACCACTCTCCTCCTTAGCTCACAAAGTATCCCGACATAAAAATGATAAGGGCTGGTGCTTTACGCCCAAACTCATGCATGTTAGCACCTCTATTCCCGGATACTCTGCTAATTGGTGAGTGTGGACAAGCCTATCAACCATCGACCCAACAGTACCGTGAGTGAGCACAGGCGCCCATCCTGCCACACCGAGAGAATACGCGTGTGCTCGAGTATATTGGGCTTGAGAAGTCACCAACCTAAAGCCTGGATTTGGACATTCTTCCCCATCCCATCGCCTACTCGAACGACAGCTTCGAGTGCCGTTTCGGAAACTGAGCTCGGGATGCTCGCAGAAGACGTTAGAAAACAGTAATCACCGATCTGCAAGCCCAGGTGTGCTAGCTCTACGCTCGAGCTTAGCCACACTAAGGATCCTCGCGTCGAAGTGAGCCTTCCGGCATCCCGATCTAAGCATATTCCACTTTTCGAGACATCACGAGAACACCTCCGCAAAACCATGAGTCAAGGTCATGTGCACGCGCATCCAGTGATATCTCTTAATTAGTCAAAGGTAAATAGCCAAAATAGACGATCCCACCCTAACCAAGATAGACCTAGGTTTCCTTGAAACCGGAGGTGTACGGTATTACCAGCCATGCAACAGCCAACCTGCCCCCCGTCGCTGCCTTCGACATACTGAGGGGGATAAAAAAGCTAAAGCGGGGAAAAAGAAATCAACTGTCACTTTCTGAGCTGGTAACGGAGAACTTATGGACTGTCCTTCAGGGAATACCGGTATTTCGCCTACATCGGCGGAAGGCCCCCGTAAAGGTAGTAATAGCGCAAGCGATCGATCGGCAACGGGGAACATGCTTACAGGCATGATGCATTATCCCCATGGTGCGTACTTTCCTTGTATAACGTCTCGGGCAATCCCTCGTCGCCCAAAAGTTCACCGAAAAGGCGTTTTTCCCAAGCGTCTTCACAATATGTCACTCGTTCATTGGAGAGAACCAGCAAATTTGTGCATATTATGAAAGCCTTTTACATGCAGTGGGATACGCATGCAGTGATTACTTCGCTCTACCGAATCGAAAAATACGCTGGAGAAGTTTCACGCCCGAAGAAAGGGTTGCTGATTAGTTTGGGAGAAGTGGTACCTTAAGTTCGAGACCAGAACTTAGATGCGACAGGTTGCCCTGAACGTGACACAACAGTTGCGACGAAGGGTAGGTATGCTCTGCCTCCATTTTCTACTCGCAGTATTTTTCTTTTCTTTTCTCGTCCCATATTTGAATTTCTTCGCGATCCACTCCCTTCCGGGCCCTCGCGGAGTTAGAACTGAAGTGGCGATTGGGTAGTCGGAAATGCTTCTTCTGGTATCATGTGAACAATCATATATGAACTGAAGGAGGGGGGGGGGGTATTCAAGGTAAATTGGTCAGGCGGTACTCGATTTGTACACCTTCCACAATTCCATTGCATCATGGGCTTTTATTTGATAGGTAGGCTTATATGTATGCGTCCTTTTGCGGGAAGGAAATGATATCCAATTGATTTGTTACAGGCCTCTCCTCTCGTCCCTGCCGCACAACCGCCAAACGGCGAAGTTGGACTTATCCTCTGTGAGTAGAGGGGCTATATCACTTTGCTGGGCTGTGTTGGTGGCCAGACAGACAACTCCCCTAGCTTAGCAGATGAAGGTTTGGAAAATGCTCGGGTGTTTTTTTGTTTTTGTTTTTTTTTGATAAGAAAAAGAAGAAGGCTCTAAGGAGAAGCTAGGCATTCAAATCGGGGGCTCAGATCTGCCATATTTCTAGTTGCCTAGAGGTATTCGGCCACTTGGTGAGACCACCTTCGTGCCCTATATCAGAACTCACTCACACACACACACGCACCCCAAGCGCTAACATAACGGCATCGGGATATCATGATTCCCCAAAGGTTCCCAACCAAAGGCGAGCGAACGTAGGGAGCTAATGCCAATGGAACTACTATACTACTACTGTAACTCTCTAACCAAAACAACCTTCCGATAACTAAATTTCACAACCCTCATCGAAACCAACCAGCCCAGGTCTCAAAAAGGTGAACATCACCGAGCAGCAGCCAGCAGCAGGCACGATGGTTACACAAGTTTAAGAGACATTTCTACACTTTCCCGATAGAACCAGTCGAATCATTCGCTCGAGAAAAGAGCCACTTTGTGCACCCTACCGTTCTGTACTTTGTAACCACAGCCGCATGCAAATCTCAATTGCAACTGAATCCTGTCCAACCCACATAATGCATACATACAACACTCGGATGCCAGGTTAGTCCGCGAACATTCCCAAATAAATGGTTACTAAGTAAGTAAGTTAGTCTCTGATGCGCGCGATTGAGCCTATCGAATTGTGAATGAGGAGGAAATTCCGTGAACAACCTTGCGACCTCTCATTCGCCGGAAGGGGGGAGGGGGGGGGGGACATTTGCGGCAGTTTGACCAATGCGAACTGCGCTCAACGGATTAACTCCCCCCCCTCGCCCGAATACAGTACATCCATGGCACAGTCCAAATCCAGAGCCACATCTGGGGTTTTTCTAAATGCAAGCGAAGTGCATTTATAATTTAGCGGTTGTACTTGACCTATTTCTTCAATTTCTTCCATTTCTTTCTTTCTTTTTTCCCTCCTTCATTCCTTCTTTTATTCTTTTCATTCTTTCTTTCAAGTGGAGAGAGGGAGGGGGGGGGGTGAGGGGGGAGGAGGTGGGGGGCAAGCAAAGTTATATTTATCTCATCATTTTTCATTTTTTTCCATAGTAAAATAGGACACTGAGGGTGCATGAACAAAATTGTTATTATTCTTATTGTTATTATTTATTTTTGTGAAGAATCAGGTCTCATTTACGCCTATGATCAGCCAGCGGTTCAGTGATTAGGCCCTGGTACGGTTTTTGCAGTATTATAGTTGATCACCTCACCCCTCCTGTGGACAATAAGTCAAGAGAGGACCGGGGCGAGAACAAAACGAGCGAAGCAGTGAGGGGTCCGGGGGAAGGGAGGGGGGTAAAACAGTGATATCACAGTCTCAGAAGTAGAAGATGATTTTCGCTCTGAGTCTGTACGGTAAAAGTTGCAATTCGCTGCCACCAGGGGGGCCTCTAATCTGCGGACTCAGAGACAAAAGGCTTAGTGCTTTCCCATCACGATGCAAGATCAGCCTTCAGGACATGCTAGATCTCTAACTGGTACACGCAATTCTGTTAACCTGTCAGGCCAGACCTATCCCGGGCTAACGGAGGTATGATAGCGGATCGTAAGAGTTTTTTTTTTTTTTTTACGGGTAGTCTACTGCAGCACGAGAAAAGTTGTACTCCAAGTCAGTTGAGCCACCACGAGTATAACCTCGACGATGGGTGTTGACTGCGATGCGGGAGGTTCCTCGCGCCGATCAGCGCCATCCGATTCGGTGGACTATTATCACCAAGACGTGCCGTACAGTACCGTGCTGTAAGGAGACTGGTGGGTTAAGTTAGTCTCATGCGGTAGGTAGGTAAGTCGGGGTTTGGATCCAACACCTCGCAGCGATTGGATCGCTCGAAGGACCGAGCCGAGAAACCCCTCTCAATACTCACCTCTTTTTCTGCAAAAGGTCTTTTGGGGAGGGTAGGTTGGTTGGGTTGAGCTTGCTCGCTAGGCGGAGGCTAACCGGGTTCTGTTAGGTGCGGTCGTTTGCAGGTTCGCTTATGTATCGTTGCTGCTGCTCGAGGTGTTTGGCTCTTTTTTCTTTCTTTCTCTCCTCCCCTTTGTGTTCTTTGTTTGGAGTGCTGTGTCGGCTGGAGGGTTTCGTTTGTCGCAGAGATGGTTTTGGATGTGAAGGGCCCTTGTGGTTTTTTTATACGGTTCCTTTCTTTCTCCTTTTTACTTTGTTCCTTCCGCAGTAGGGAGAAGCCTAGAATGTGTTCTTGTGTATCCTGAGCTGAATTGGGTTGATTGGAAAGCGAGTGACGTCTGCGGGGTAGGATCTGGGCGGCAAAATTCGTCGGCACCCCCTTCCCATTTTACACCAAAAACGGGTATTTTCGCTTCGCAAAATCTCTACTTTTTTGATTGTGAAATAGATTCAAAATATGCCAGAGCCTTTAGAGCCATCTAGATATTATCACTCAGAAGTGACAAGTTCTGTTAGTTAATACCCATGGTGCAATATCAGAGATGATGATAATGGGAAAAAGGTACCTCTAATCTCATATGAGTTTCCCATACAAAAAGTACATTGCAACAATCCGCTCTGATCCGAAGCCCTTAGCCCCTCTGGTAGAGTAAGAAATTTCTCATAATTCCTACCCAGAAAGCTTGGGCCATTGCCTGCACTATGGCATTGGCCATGCTAATTCTATATTGCTTTCAGACAAGTTTTGAGCGCTAAAAATCAGGAATTTTTGGTGTGAAATGGGGGGAGTATCGGAGAATTTTGTTGCCAAGATCGTACAAACGTTGGCCAAGCAATGATGCGATGCTGTGTCCTCACTGCCGGCATGGCTCCGGGCACTGCAAATCAACATTTTGCGAACTTAGATCGCTTATTAAGTAATTGGCCGTTCCTTAACCTAGTACCGTAGCGGTATGCGTCTTTGCTTTCTAATCGGGAGAATAATGCTGGCCTCATGCGTGATAATTGGTTCAGCTCCATGTAGACCCAAAATCGATTCAGCTCCTTTTGGAGTCAATGTTTTCGAAATTCCTTCTACAAACCTCTGGGGGGTGACGAATTGAGCATATTCGCGGGCAATCTCGAGAGCGGAGGTTTTCCTTGCTCAGATACACAGTTTTTTAAAGTTGGCGAATATTCTAGGTTGGTTGAGGTGGTTGGTTTGCACCCCGAACCATACAACATTGTCACTGGACGACCTTCCCGCTGGGTTTGGGGAACTTGCGATTGGTGGAAGTTCGTTGCTCTCGGCATCCATTGAAGCGATAAACCACTCAGATGCAGTAGGGAAGTATCCTGCATACTATAATTGCCTCGAATGCTAGAACTTCGCGATCCTCCCAAAATTCCAGGCCGGTAGAATACACCAGATGAGGCCTTGCGAGGGTTGCCTGGGTGTGCACAAGCAGGTTGGTTTGAACAAGATTGTGATTTCCTGTATGATTGCTATGGGGCCACACCCAGGCTTTCCAATACCGGGACATCATCTCAAACTGCCCTGTTGTTGATTTTGCAGGATAGCGGGAGGTGCAGGACCCCTCAGCACAGGAGCAGGTTCTGTGCAATATCGGTGGAAGGATGGACAGGGTGGGGGGGAATTGGCTGGAAAGGTTTCTTCCTTTGTTCCAAGGCATATGGCGGATTTTCCTGACCAGTCGGATTTTCCTTTTGCAAGAGGGACCAGTTTGAGATCTTGGATTGTTTTCACTGTTTGGTTACCAGTGGTGATTTTGACATTTTGACGCTTATTTGGCTGCTGACTTTGGGCACACTTGAAGTTCCTTTTGTTTCTCTCTTCGGGGTTTGATTTTCCGGTGATCTAAGACGAATAAATCCGAGGACTTAGCAAGAAGAGAAAGAAAACATACGAGTACAATGCCGGTATGCTGTGTTCCATTCAAATCGCTTGTTTTTTTCCGTTGATCGCTCATTCGTCGGATTGTGCCCTACCGGTAGTTGTCTACGGCAGGAGGAGCAGGGAGCACCGGTAAGTTAGCTTACTTCTCAATAAACAGGCTCTGACTGTCGTGTGGAATAGCTGTGGCGGGGAATTATTAATTCGGGCGGCATGGACTTTACGAGTACGGGGTTACACAAAGTCGAAGTAATAAGTTGACTCATCAACCCAGCAAGGGAAGGGAGCGGGAACGATGCGCGTTATGCTCTTGTTAAGTTTGATGCTGTCCATTTAGACTCATACTGTCCTCGTAGAATAAATTTGTGCCTTCCTTGGACTTCTCTTTGACTAATTCAGACATTCCATTGTCTGCTCCACCGGCCAATGAAATGTCCGTCCCGAGTCATCGTTTGCTGGTATAAGATCCATGATGCCAGATTGTAGAATAGCCAGGAGCTGTGTACCGTATCGTATGGGTACAGTACTAGTCCAAGCAGGGAAAAAGAAAAAAGTTGTGCCAGTCCTGCCAGCTACGAGTGACGGATACCTTTTCCCTACGTCCGCCGCCATTGTCGCGAGCACTACCTATTGTATCGCTCCCACATTTCTACGATACCTCCCCACACCTGTTTTACGTCCACAACTTCCTCCCCCCGCGCTTCACCCTTTCTCCACACTCCCTCGCCCTGCCCTTACCCTGAGCATTCAACCTCTCTCGCGAGATTCGCTGAACCGCCCGCCACCTGTCTCTCCCTACCAATCTCCAAGCTTGCAGCCACAGGTCGAAACGAGACTCGCTCCTACTACAGTATTTGTGCAGGGGATTTTTTTTCTTTTCCTCAGCTAGCCTTCTCTTCTGGAATCGGGGCATCACATTCTGTCCAGAGCTATAGGCTCATTCTCGGTGATTCGTAGGTAAATGCGGGGGAATTTTTGTGGTGACCCAGAAGGTTGGTAGCAAAGATGGATTCCCTCAATTCTTAGGGGCTAGTAACGCGTCTTTTATCCCTGCCTCAAATTTTGCACCCCATTTCAGCCGTATTTCGTGGCTCTTGACTTTTTTCCCAAGCTGACTTCGGCTGTTTTGCAACCTTGGAGGATGGGGTCCCATCTCCCCTAATGGACGGACCGACTTCACGCCCTGTTTTCTAGATTCGATTATCGATGGGGTCAGCTTGGGGGTTATCTTTTTCGGAGCTCTCCAGGTGTATTGGCTTTCACGGCAGGAGCGGGTGGGTGTGGTTAAAGATTGGAGTTATACATTGAAATTGGTGAGTTGTTTGTGGCCCGCAGTAGGACCTTGGCGTGTTTTTGCTTGGGGGTTTGCTCACTGGATATGACGTCTGCAGGCTTTGGTTGCGGGCACAGTTGCGGCTTCGGCATTGCTCGCTTCATTACAGATCGAGTACTCCGATTCATGGTTTTACGATATTCGGTTTTGGTCGCCAATTCTCTCCTGTGTTGGTCTCGGGGTAGCGTTTGCCATTCACTACTTGGAACACGATCGATCTTGGGTTCCCAATGGAGTTCTGCTCTTCTACTGGCTGTTCTTTATCGTCATACACGGCGTCGAGCTTCGGTCTTCTGTGGACTTGCACGATCACAAACACCGACTTCCCCGGCTTGTTGTGGTGGCATGTGTAGAGGCGGCGGGAATCTTCGTCTTCCTTTTGCAGCTGATGGTTCCAAGGAAGAAGGGCCCGTACGCACTTGTTGGTGAGGATGAGGTGGAAAACGAGTGCCCTAGCGAGACCGCAAATATCTTCTCGAGACTTACGTTTGAATGGATGACGGTGATGATGAAGCAAGGGTATAATAAGTTCTTGACTGAGGAGGATCTCTGGAATCTTCGTAAGATCGACACAACTCGTGCTACGGGAGATCAATTCACCGAAGCATGGGAGAAGGAGCTTCAGAAAGAGAAACCAAGCATTTGGATTGCGTTGATCAAAGCCTTTGGTGCTCCATATGGCCGTGGTTCTCTCTATAAAATCGGGAATGATGTCCTGGCTTTTGTGCAACCGCAGCTTTTGAGGTTGTTGATAACATTTGTATCGTCTCACAATTCTAATAATCCTCAGCCAGTCGTCCGAGGAGTTTTTATTGCCCTTGCCATGTTTGGCTCAAGCGTTGTTCAAACTCTATGTTTGCACCAGTACTTCCAACATGCTTTCGAAACGGGTATGAGGATCAAGAGTAGCTTGACAGCAGCTATATATAAAAAGAGTATGCGGCTGTCAAACGAAGGGCGAGCCTCTAAAACCACCGGTGACATTGTAAATTTGCAAGCTGTTGATACCCAGCGACTACAGGGTAAACTCTGATCTCACACCTAATCATATCGTATCACGCAATGTACTAATAGGTACATACACAGATATCACCCAGTATGGTCAGCAACTTTGGAGCGCACCTTTCCAGATCACCCTTTGCATGATTTCTCTTTATCAGCTTTTGGGACCCAGCATGTTTGCCGGAATTGCCGCGATGCTGGTCATGATTCCGATTAATGGAATTATTGCCCGCATTATGAAAACTCTCCAAATGGCTCAAATGAAAAATAAGGACTCCCGGACTAGATTGATGACCGAGATTCTAAACAACATGAAGAGTATTAAGCTTTACGGATGGGGCACTCCATTTATGGCTAAATTAGACCATGTCAGGAATGATCTAGAGTTGCATACCCTCAAGAAAATTGGCGTCGCGCAGGCATTTGCTAGTTTTACTTGGTCCAGCACGCCTTTTTTAGTATCTTGTATGTGTTATTCGACTGTCGAAATTGACTATATTCTGGACACTAACAATCACTCGGTTTTAGGTTCCACATTTGCTATCTTTGTCTGGGCTCAAGATAAGCCCTTGACTACAGATATTGTCTTCCCAGCATTGACCTTGTTCAATTTACTCACTTTCCCTCTCTCGATCCTCCCCATGGTAATTACAGCCGTTGTTGAAGCTAGCGTTGCCGTTGGACGCATCACTTCATTCTTAACGGCTGAGGAACTTCAACCTGATGCTGTGATTCGCGAACCACCAGTGCTCGAAATGGGGGAAGAGACTCTCAGTATCACTGACGCAACATTCGTCTGGAACCGTGCAGAGACTGGCAAAAGTGCTCTGAAGAATATCAGCTTTACGGCCAAGAAGGGTGAACTCAACTGTATTGTGGGACGAGTTGGTGCAGGGAAATCCAGCTTTCTTCAGGCAATTCTCGGGGATCTGTGGAAAGTATCGGGCAAAGTCGTTGTAAGAGGATCTACTGCTTATGTCGCCCAGTCAGCTTGGATCATGAATGCTTCTGTTAGAGAGAACATTGTGTTTGGCCACCGCTACAACCCCGAGTTTTACCAAGCCACCGTTAGAGCTTGTGCACTTCTCGAGGACTTTGATGCCCTACCTGATGGTGATGAGACAGAAGTTGGTGAGAAGGGAATCTCTTTATCTGGGGGCCAGAAGGCCCGTTTAACCCTCGCCCGTGCCGTCTATGCTCGTGCCGATGTTTACCTTTTGGACGATCCTCTATCTGCCGTTGACCAGCATGTTGGAAGACACCTTATCGATAACGTTCTTGGTCCTAAGGGTCTCTTGGCCGGAAAGACCAGGATTCTGGCAACGAACTCGATCCCAGTATTGATGGAAGCCGATTATATTCATCTTCTTGTTGCAGGTGAAATAGTCGAGACCGGCACCTACAACACCGTCATGGCCATGAAAGGCGGAATATATAATATCGTCCGCCATCTCAAAGAGGCTCGAGAACAGGATCAAAGTGACAGGGATAGCGATAGATCTTCAACTGTTGTTGGCACTGGTGCTGCTTCTGCATTGGAGGTCTCGAGCGAAGAAGATCTGGTTCCCGATACCGGCGATAGAGTTATTAACCTTGGAATGAGGAAATCTAGGCGTATCTCCCTGAGAAGGGCATCCGCGGCGAGCTTCAAGAAGGACAGACGCAAGATCGTAGACATTGAGGAGAGTCGTACTAAGAGAACAACACAAGGCAAAGAGTTTTCGGAGAAAGGAAAGGTCAAGTGGAGTGTCTATGGAGAATACGCGAAAGCTAGTAACCTTTTTGCTGTTATGATTTACCTTTTCGCTTTGATCTGTTCGCAGGTCGCCACTGTTGGAGGAAATGTATGGCTCAAGACATGGTCCGAAGCGAACAGCAAGAGCAGTGCGAACGAACATGTTGGCAAGTATCTTGGTATTTACTTCGCCTTTGGAATTGGCGCAGCCATGCTTGTAGTCCTTCAGACTTTGATTCTTTGGATTTTTTGCGCTATCGAGGTTGGATTTCCCATCTTTGACTGTCATCGCTACATTGCTAACAATATGGGCTGCAGGCTGCTAGGAAGTTGCACAATAAGATGGCAGTTGCGATATTCCGAAGCCCGATGCAGTTTTTTGAAACTACTCCCGCCGGCCGTATCCTGAATCGCTTCTCTAGTGATGTATGCACTTACTCTCATTGCTTATGCCTCATCGGACGCTGATATAATACGTGTTGCAGATTTACAGGATCGATGAGGTGCTATGTCGAAGCTTCAACATGTTGTTCAACATGGGTGCTAGGTCAATTGCTACGCTTGTTATTATCTCCGTATCCACACCTCCGTTTATAGCTCTTGTCCTTCCCCTAGGGTGTCTCTATCTCTATATTCAGCGCTATTACCTACGGACCTCTCGGGAGCTGAAAAGATTAGATAGTACATCACGGAGTCCGGTCTATGCTCACTTCCAAGAGTCGCTCGGCGGTATCTCTACTATTAGGGCTTATCAACAGCAGTCCAGATTCGTAGCTGAAAACGAATGGAGGGTTGATGCTAATCTGCGCGCCTATTTCCCTTCCATAAATGCGAATAGGTGAGCCTTTTTTCCCTTCACCGTGTTGAGATGCTTCATTGTACAAAACATTGCTAACTACTGTCTCGGTTCAGATGGCTCGCGGTGCGATTGGAGATTATTGGCTCAGCCATTATATTGGGGGCCGCTGGATTTTCAATTATTGCTGTTGCTTCCGGCACCAACCTTTCTGCAGGCATGGTTGGCTTATCAATGTCGTACGCGCTGCAGGTAAGTTTCAAACTCCTCCATGCGGTTTTACTCGCGAAAAATCACGGCGACCATAATGTGACTGATCACTTTTTATTATTACCCTACCACGAAGATAACTCAATCACTCAACTGGATGGTCCGCCAAACAGTCGAGGTTGAGACCAACATTGTCTCCGTCGAGAGGGTGCTCGAATATGCAGCTCTTCCAAGCGAGGCTCCCGATGTCATCCCAAGCCAAAGACCGAGCACGAGCTGGCCCGCAAATGGGGCTGTCTCCTTCCATAATTACTCGACCCGGTACCGCCCCGGCCTAGATTTAGTTCTCAAAGACATTAACATCGACATTAAGCCCCGGGAAAAGATTGGGATTGTGGGTAGGACTGGTGCGGGGAAGAGTTCATTGACCCTTGCGCTATTCCGAATTATTGAACCTGCAAATGGCAATATTAGCGTTGACTCTCTTAATACGTCTGCTATTGGTCTGAGGGACCTAAGACAACGGTTGGCTATTATCCCTCAGGATGCCTCACTGTTCGAAGGGACCGTAAGAGACAACTTGGATCCAAGTCATGTTCATGATGATACCGAGCTCTGGACGGTGCTAGAACTCTCTAATCTCAAGGACAAAATTTCTTCAATGGACGGGAAGTTAGACGCGCAGATACACGAGGGTGGATCTAATCTTTCTGCGGGCCAGCGAGCCCTAGTAAATCTTGCGCGCGCTCTGTTGACTCCATCCAATATCCTAGTAATGGACGAAGCAACTGGTAGTATAGATGCAAGTGTCCCCGTAACCGAAAGGCTCTCCGTGCTCTTACTCGTCTCCCCTCGTTTTTCCCCACATCTTGGCATTTCATTTTAGACGTTCTCGGCTAACTGAGAGCGATAGGTTGAGACGGACAACATGCTACAACGAACCATAAGTATGGGTCTCAGAATTCCCGTGGTTTCGTGGTTCCATTGATGCTGATAAACGTTCCAATCAAAAAGGAGATAGATTTCGCGATAGGACCATTCTGACAATTGCTCATCGTTTAGGTGAGTCGTTGAAATTCCCTCCCTCCCACTTTGTTCCGGGAAATAAACTTTTGTGGACGGTGCTGACGTTTTAAAACAGATACCATCATTGACAGGTGATTTAAAGCACTCCTCCCCACCATCTAGCACCGTCCTCTGGGATGCTTTGTTCCTATTTTTATTTTTACAACCCAACTAACCCAACTCGTACTTAAGTGACCGAATCATCGTTCTTCAGGCTGGTCGGGTTGCCGAATTCGACACTCCAGACGCCCTGCTCAGCGACAAAAATTCCTTGTTCTTTGCTCTTGCCAAAGATGCCGGGCTAGCCCAGGCAGGGCCTTCGAGCGAGTTACCATCCTGAGCCGGCGCGCGCGGGGGGTATAGCAGAAGGGGGTTCTTGGTTGATAGCCGTGCGCACGTTTGAGTGTTTTTTGTCCTAAATTTTCAAATTTTCTGCTGGAGAAAAGGGATGTTTGGTTTTATACTCACTGTGCTGTACTAGAGCTGCATGAATGTTTTTTTTTGTTCGAATACTTGAGTCGCTGAGTTTTTATTTTTAATTGCCTTTCATATTGTTTCCATTAGGTTTGATTATTCAGCCGTTCTTCTTGTGCCTATGGGATTTTCAAAATGGGATGGATGGGAGGGAGAGAAGCGGCAGGCTATGGCATGCATAGCATGACTGCCCCAAGGCTAGCCAGCCTTACAACGAAGCTCTCCCCTCCCACCGTGATTACTTTTTCTTCCGCCTTCCTACCGCGTTCTACCGTGTTGCAGACAGTCGAACCGGAATGCAAGATAGGTTACGCACCTTTAGCTACCGTGCCATACCAGATGGTCTACAATATCAACCCCCATTCCAAAGGTGAAATTCTATATCAGCCTACCCGCCTGTCTCCGTCCTTTTTGTAGACCGCGAACCCCCCCCCCTACGAGAAATAATTTCCCTTTTTTTCTCTGCAAAAACAAAAAAAAGAAGAGACAAAAAAGAAAAACAAACGAGAGAAAACGGCTCATACCCCGACAAACCCTATTCGCCCCGCGCCTCTCGCCCAAGTGATGCTGGATTACCCTACCGAGGGAAATAACCGCCCATTCGTTCGCCATTTGCAATGCCAAGCCACCAGCTCGGAACCAACGATATTAATTGCGTTGCGCATTTTTTTTTCTCCCTCTTCCTCGCCAAGACTTTATTCACCCTTTCTATAATTGGTCTTGGCGGATGGAGTAGTAGTATCAGACAGGTAGCGAGTGAGTGAGTGAGTGAGTGCTTACTAGACATCATTCGCTCCTCCGGACCCTTCTTTTATTTCATAGCGGGATATTTGCGCTTTTGTGCGTGGGGGGGGGGGGGATATAGCACAATAGATGCCTGCCTGACTGACCGCCAGGCTAACTGACTAGGCTTGGAGAGCCGGGGGTGGGTTTTCTTTCGCCACTTTTTTTTTTGTTTGTTTGTCCGTTTTGTGGATGGGTTATATTGGGCGAGTAGAGTAGAGTAGTGTAGTGTGTAGCGCAGAGTAAGATATCAGCCTAGATTTTCCAGTGGCGAGTTGGGGGATGTGTGCTGTTGCACGTCCTACCCATCCATAGGGGAGAAGAGGAAGAAGGAAGGGTGGTTTGGGAATTACCGGTAGGTAGGGAGGTTGGTATGGTATGGTCTAGATTGTTTGTTCACTTGACTTCACTTCACTTTTTTTTTTCAAATTTTTTTTTTCCTTTCAAAACAGCTCATGTGCTGTTTTGTTTGTATGATTCTTTTGCTGGATGGTGTGGATATCTGGAACTGCACTGTGTTCTGTTCCGCCTTGTGCCGCCCTACCTATATATCATACCTATCTATCTATTTATCTATAGGGGGCGGGGAGTTCCCCTCTTTCTTGCTACGAAATTGCCATGACACGATGTGATTGCCCGGTATGTCGTGGGTATGATGCGATACTATCATACGTGGTGTTGTTATTGTGCGTTGTTTGGTGGGTGGGTAAGGTGGGTAGGTGAGTAAGTAAGTAAGCAGAGCGTGGGTGTGTAGAGGTGGCCATGATGATGAGGAGGAGGAGAGGTTTGGGAATTGGGTGTATATAGATATACGTATGTGTGTGTGGGGGTGAAGGGGTAGTTGTACGGTACTCGGTAGTATGATATTCCGGGCTGGAATTGAATTTTGGGAGGGGGAGGGATGTGTTGTAGGGAGGTATGTAGTAGGGAGGGAGGGAGGGAGGGAGGGAGTGGTGGTTTGCATGGTATGGTATGATAGGTCCAGCACTTGGGGATGACGGTGATGATGGCATTAGTGATGTTCTCGCTATGGATGAGGAGGAGTAGGAGGAGGAGGAAAGGGAAGGTTTCTCTCCCATTCTATAGTTTCCCTTGGATAATTGGGTTTTTGCCTGTTCTTATGTGTTTGCATTACCTGGTTTGATGTTGAAACCTTTGCTTGCTTGCTTTCTTGCTGGGAGAGGCGGAGTGCTTGGTTGAGATGGATGGTGGATGGGTGACTGGTTGCGTATAATTTGTATTGTAGTCTCTATAATTACCCGGAGGTGAAATATATCGCGATACTAGAGGCATGGATATCCGACAGCTCCCGCTCGCGAAACCATGTACGGTATATATATATATACACACACATATAAATTAGTTAATTAGCTAGTTGGTTAGTTAGTTGGCTAGTCCAGAACTCAATCCCGGGAACTCAGACTCTTGCTCAATACACAGACTGAGTTCCCGGGTTCCAGAGTGACCTGTCTTTTGAATCCCTGGATAGGCTTCGACATCAGGTCCACTGGGAGCGGAACGCAAAATATGTACTATAGTCCGAAACTCAATTTCCGAAGTAGTCCGAGATAATAGTAGCAGTAGGGGGGGTTCGAAGAGTGGGTTGGGCTATAGAACGACGAGCCGTGTCTCCCCAGCAGGAGTAGTAATAGGAGGAGGAGCAAGCAAACCAGTCCACGCTACGAAGCCCAGTGGAGCACAATCCTATAATAGCTACCTTAGCCAGTAATGTACTAACTTCCGGGATATTGGGTTTCAGCCCGGAACCTAACTAGTTCTTCCATTATACGAAAATACTAAGAGCTGTGCTTCTTCTTTTCTTCCTTCTCCTCTCTCACCGGGGAGAAGATCCCAATCTTCCAATTGACAAAGGGTCCTTTTGTTTGTTTGTTTGTTTCGACTACTAGGTGATGAGAAGATAAACGACGTGTATTTCCCCCTCGGGAAATAATCCCGCTGGCGGGAAAAAAAAACAAGCCTGGTCAGTAGTACCGGCCCTATCACAGCCAGCCAGCCAGCCAGCCTGGGGGAATTGACTTCCGAATCCTGGCTGTGGCGTTTCTCTTGAGGAGAGGTGCTCCTTCCATCCATCTCATCTTCGAATAGTCGAGTGGTCGGGAATGCGGATGGTGAATTGACCGAGTGAGTGAGTGAGTGGTCGGGGATAAATACCGATACTCCCACTCCCGCTGCTGTATCTGCTACTATAATAGGCACCACGACAGAGCCGACGGCCTGACTCAAGAATTCCAGGAGGGGGGCGATAGTTCTAGCCTCGACCAAGGTAGCGAATACATAGCAGCACACTTGGAGGATCATGTTATTATTCCGGGCGGCCTAGAACCCGCCAAGTTCTCCAAGGCCCTTCCTCCTCCATTGCCTGACAGTGCGTCCAACCAAACACCTCCCTTCCCCCCTCCACAGGAGAAGTTTTTCCCTCCTTTGATACTGTGGATATATGCGCCAGTGTGGAAAATCAGGTACAGTAGCGCGAACCATCATTCAAAAATAAGTGAGGCTCTTCCAGCCAGCCAGTCATGAAGGATCGTCCGGTCCCGGCCAGGTGTGCTATTACCCATCCGCTGCGCGGGGATTGCTCCTGCCTTCGTCGGGTTTCCGTGAGGCTTTTGACATTAGATATATACATTATTTATATATATATAGGAGTAGTACCATGATTACCATACATCACTCGTACAATGTCATTACCAAAAAAAAAATGTAGCAGGTTTCAGCCCAGCTCGTAATCAACCTCCCTCCCTCCCCAGTCATCAATGCCAGCCAATTCGAAAGGAAAAAAAAGTTCAGAACTGGAAATAACGGAGATGGAGGAGAAGAGATGTTCACTTCGTATTTTCCACCTGAGGTTGCCATGAACGTACAGTACAGTACTGCACTGCACTGCGCTGCAATCTACCCCATTCGGCACACCCCGGGGCCATCCCATTGGGAGGCCACCCGGACATTCCACTTACCATCCATGGCTGAAAGTTACATACCAAGAGCTCCGTACTCGAGTACAAGCACGCATCTACTCCCTCTATCACTGATTAGCCAGTCCCGTAAGGCAGAATGTGCAAATGCTGTGCATGGGTGTCCCAGTACTCGTACTAGTTACTGCAACCCCATATTCGGCGGTGGGGGTTATTACTCAGGCATTTCGCACTAAAAGATTATTTACTCGTTTCAATTAGATGGAGGTTGAGGTCTAGATTTCATGGCAGTTTTTTTTCTTTTCCTTTTTCTTCTTCTCCTTCGTGATACAAGATTGTGGTTTGTTTGTTGTGTTTGTAGCCTTAAGATGCCGGTGTGGCTGTCTATTCCCCCGAGAGAGAGAGGCATGCAGTGGGAGGAGGAGGAGGAGGAGAAAAGGGCAGGCTCGAATATGTAAAACGCCGCTATATGCTTGCTAGGCAGCTATGGCGCTCACCGCTTACGATAATGCAGGAAGTATCTTATCTCGGGTATCAACAGTGCAGCCTTCCAAGACTTTTTTGTACTAGTACTGGCGGCGGTCGGTGGTTAGCATTAGCATGTCTCATGGGAACAATCCATCCTATGATGCGAAATATTTATAGACTATCATAGACGCACAATGGCGTTATCCAAGAGGAAGAAGAGCCCTCCATCACTGAACACCACCACCACCAAAATTGTGTAACTTAACCCGGGGAAAGAAAGGAAGAGAGGAAGTGAGAAAGGAAGAAAGAAAGAAAGAAAAATGCCTTTCAGCCCCTCAAAAAACATGGGATGAAAATCACCCCTAAAAAAATACGTACCACCCTTGTACCCCCTCAACTCCACCACCACCCCTCCCCCCCCTATCCGACGAAAACATCAAAGATGAGACAATAAACCCCATGATCTACCACAATGTCACAGTCACCCCACACTCGCGACATAACTTGTAACACACAGCCTTGCCGAAAGTACTAGTACTTGCACCATAAACTACGGGTAGGAAACCCACCAATCGGCCCCCTCTGTTCACACCGGTAAGGCATAAAAGACAAAACACACGAAAAAAAGAACAAACAAACAAACGAAATGAAAAGAGCAGAAGAGAACTTTTCCCCCCAGCCAGGGTTGATACCGGAGCACCGGTATACGGTTAGGTAGGTAGGTAGGTAGGGAGGTATCATAGGTAAAGGGATGATGAGGATCTTCTCCACATTCCGCATGTTTACCGGTAATCAGTCGACAAGCGAGTTGTTGCGTAGACTTTTCCCCCCCTCCCCCTTTCTCTTTTTCCTTAATTGCCGCTGTCATAGGTCGCGTGTTGGTTTCCGGGGTTTTCTCCATGTCGGTTAGGGATGGGTGTGTACCAATACTGTACTCGAGTACTCGAGTACTCGTACTGTGCTACCTACGTTACCTACCTTGTCGCCTATGTCGTCGCCCAAATGTACGGTTATGTAACTGGACAGTACGGTACAGCGCCGGTACCTGAGCCCATATCCGAGATGTAGGAGACGAATGGCGATATGTGAGGAATGTGATATATGTAATGTAATGTAGTTACGGCACGGTAGGCAGAATACGGTACGGTAGGGTATTTATGGTCCTTGGCGGGCAGGCTTGGATTGTATCATCATTCGGAGAACCGTGTGGGGGTGAGTAAGGTAGATTATCATATCGTACCTGACTGTGCTCGAGTACTGCGAATACAGTAGGGAATTGGAAGAACAGGAGGGGGGAGGAGGAGGAGGAGGAGGGAGGACCCACTTTCGTACTGCAGTGGGGCATCATCGTCTAGTATCATACTTACAAGTAACAGTGCTAACCCTAACCTAGAGATATCAGAGAGTTACCGGCACAGTACCGGCAGTGTCGGATTTATTAGCGGTACTCGTCCGAACCACATACGGTAGCCACGCCAAACCATGCCCATCAGAACAAAATAATAATAATAATAATAATAAAAGTTTACTCATACCCGTATCATACGGCACCGGTCCTTCAAACCCTGCTTTCCCCCGGGAATCAACCCATGGAACCCCAGCCAATCAACCCAACCAACCAAAACCAACCTCCCACACCACCACCACCCATCACCATCATACCTTACCGGACTTGTCCAGGACATGCGATAACAAAAGTTTCTAGTGGTGTCGTCAAATCCCCCCACGAGTGACCCCCCATGATGATCATCCCCCTCCTTCCTCCGTCATCCCCATCATCAACACCATCATCATTATCTCCATCCACCCATTCACCCACCCATCCATCCGCATCCCAAGAAATCCCTTGTGAACCCAACATTCCCAGACAGGCAGTAACACCAAGGCCAATGCAGTCAGACGCCATGAATCATCAACCCACGGGGGGGTATTTTTTTCTTCTTCCTCTTCTTCCTCTCACCCCTTCGGAAACCGGGGCTCCCTAACATTCCCTTACCGACCATCACCTTGCCCCTACCACTCGCTCTTGTGTCACCGCCTCCCGGACCGCGACAACGACGTAAGAGGGCGGTATTTCACCATTTTAGGGTGAGTTTTTTTCCTTCTTCCTTTCCTACCTTTTCTTCCCTTTGGAATGAAAAAAATGCCCTTCTTAATTAAGGCTTGCACTAATGTTTTGAGAGAGGTTCGTATGCATAAGGCCGGCAGCGTTAGTAGCAGTGGGTAGCGGAGTTGGTGGTGGTGGTGGTGGTGGTGGTGGTGGTGGTGGTGGTGATGAAGATGGAGATGGAGATGGAGATGGTAGGTTGGATGGACCCTTGCTTGCTCCCTCCACGCGTTGCCAAAGATAAAGCTGAATAAGCAGCTTCTCTTTGTTATTCTTTTGTCCATAGCCGAACATAGATGTGTGCAGACTTTCAGACCAACGATATCAGCCACCGCATATGGCACGCTGATAATCACTGAGGAAGACCGGTACGGCGCGGTAAGGCCTAAGCAATTCCTTCACCACTTATGTCTTAGGAACCGGCACAAGCGCGACATTAAATTTACAATTATGATACCTTGCCTCGCCTGTCTGCCCACCCGCCGGTCCATCTATGGTATCCATCCAGAAAGGACAGCAGAGGACCCACTCCGCTCTAGTATTGGCATCACAGGAAGAGCTAAAGAATATCAAACTTGGTAGTCGCGGCACCATTGAGAACCTATCAATAACCCAATTCCTTTTCCTCTCTCTCCCTCTCCTCTCCCCCTTCCCCAGGAAGTGGGAGAAAGGGGAAGAACTCGCCAGGGGGTGGACCCTTTCGTCCATAATTACTTCTTGCTTGGCCAATATCAATATTTACTTAACTAGCCCTAATGGGAGGAAGGAAAGAAAAAAGAAAAGAATAGTCAATCAATGGTGGGTAGCTCCTGAGCACTACGATTGGTCAGGCAAGTGCAAGACATAATAATAATAAAATGTGGATATTATGGGAAGATGGAAAGAAAAAGAAAAGAAAAGGAAAATCCCAGCCCTAACCCTTTTGCCCCCGGTCTGCATGCGTGCATGCATGCAGGTGTGGTGTGTGTGTGTCCGAGAGGGATGAGGTCCGGGTGTGGGGTGGGGTGAGTGTGTGTGAGCGAGTGGGGTGGGGGGATGAATGGGTGGATGGATGGGCGAATGGATGGATGGACCCTGATACGGCAGTGTCTTACGGCACCGAACCCAAAAGGAAACTGGCAGAAGTCCAGTTTGATATTTATTGTTTTTCTGATAACCGAGCGAATGGGGCTTACCCTACTCGCTGATGCGCGCCGGCGTGTGGGTATTTTTTTTTTTTTTTTGTTAATTCCGTGGATTGTTTTTAGGTGCTACCTAAGGTACATCCGCTGCATTCGGGAAGTATCCCATGGCAAAGAAACCCCACCCCCTCCAGCCAAGGGAAAACAAGTCATCCCAGG
>Ga0307517_10001882_pt1 | contig 34353 bp, 39 predicted proteins | sample 23_EM_MG_FD_194515 | JGI IMG/M metagenome (GOLD analysis project Ga0307517, IMG submission 194515) | Populus trichocarpa ectomycorrhiza microbial communities from riparian zone in the Pacific Northwest, United States - 23_EM | ecosystem: Host-associated > Plants > Roots > Unclassified | place... | reverse complement strand
ATGGGGTGTAACGGGACGGTAGGGTTGTCCGCAGGGCGCAGGGTTGCTGGGGGGGACAGCTTCTGGTTGCGTCCGGTGCGTCCAGACGGACGCCTACCACGTCCGGACGATGCGGACGCGGGCGTCCCCACCCAGAACTGGAGTTTACGTTATATGCGCCCGCAACGTCCGGCGCACAGGGAGGGCAGGACGCAGCAGGGCGCAGGTTGATTTTTTTGCTGATGCAGGTGTCAGCTCATCCAGTTATCCGTTGACAACGATGGTTACGAATTATCTTGCCCTCGTGCTTACCAAAGGCAGTCTAACTCGCTGGACCGAAGATGGCCATTCTTCGTTGGCTGGTTCCGTCCAGAATTCGACACGCGTCTGCATGTCGTATTCTGGTCTTCCGGCATTACACGACTTGTCCTAGGGATCGTACCTATGGGCTTCTTCCCTCGCACTCCATCTTTTACCAACTTGTCCTCTGTGGATGCACCCGATCCACTTATTGGGCATAGTTACCTCCTTCATACTCTACACGACTTTGTAGGTACGAGGGGACTAACTTTCGTGCCAAACGTCCCGTCACTTTCAACCCACTCCTCCCACTGCCTGTCTTCAAGTGTCTGTAACCTTATGCGCCGTCGTCCGATTCACCCGCTTCCACTTGCATAAGGTGTCCGAAGGTCTTCCCTCATATATCCTGCAAACAGGATCCGGTTGGATGGACGGCCGCGACATATACGGTGTTATAAGTTGTGTTCCATCGATAGTGGTCTTTGGTGTTGGGACGCAACTACCCAGGCGGCCAGTGATGACGCGCCGTCCCAACGCCGGGGCTGGAGGGGGGTGTTATCTTTTTCCTTCAAAGTTCGTATGCGTCAAGGTAGGGTAACCTTACCCTGTAAATCCTTACGGGGAGTCCGTGCGCCTAACAGTAGACTTGACCTTTTCTCTGGATTAGCCTCTTGAACCTTAATCATTTTGAGTAAGTGGGAGTAAATTTACCCAGACCTTATCATTTTCACATCATGGCCATCCCTTCGTTCGTTCCCGTTTTTCAGGCCCAGGCACACCAATTTTAGTTCGCGTTTAGGGCGAAGCTAAAGTATGGTTGTGTCTCCGAAAGGTAACGATAGACAGCACACTAAGGTGGGTCAAGGTCGGGCTAAGTACTCATACTCACACCATAGTCGGGAGCAAATCTACGCAGAAAACCTAGTTTCCATCATGACAATACTGAGCAGTACTCACGTAGCACTGTTCTGAGCACTACACCACCTCTGAAGCACCAAGTTTTTCATATCACGATTACCCAACTAAGCTATAGCAGCAGTGAAGGGGGGTACTGGCACCACCCTTCATGTTCATCATATGCCTCTTACATCATAGTTGTCACAATTATCCCTAACTTTGCTCTCTTTAGTTACTTTACCACCTATCGCTTCCACTACCAGCTGTGCCCGTACTAGGCGTGTGGGTCTGAAAACGAACGAAGGGATACTGAGCAGTACATTTCACAGTATTTTGAGTTTTGCATCTATTTCTGAGAAGATTCTATTCTGGTGTAGCTGGTTTCGTGGTGTAGTTGGTTCTTACACCCGTCAACCATACTGGTGGTCCCTGGTTCAAGACCGGGCCAAATCACTTTTCTTTTTTCTTTCAGAATCACTTTTCTCCTTCATCAGTCACAATGCCATCAGATTCAAACTCTACTCAGATACGGTACTAGGGATACATTTACGTAGGTGCTTTATACTCGAGTATATGATACAAGTATGCTTGCTGCTTGTCTCCGGGCACCCAACCCACCTTAAGCAATGCCCGGTCTTGGCGAAAACCCGTACAAACCCAGAAAATAACGGTATGATATTATACCTAGGCTAATACTTTGGTGTGAACTTAAAAATCTAAAACCGAGAGGCTTTTTGACAAACGTAATTATGACTTCAAATTGTGATGGGAAACCAAATTGTGATCTAACACCCTTGGTTTTGGCGATGCAACTTCAAATTACCGCCCGAAAATGTTGTAATTTATCTCCAAATCTGAATAAAATTTAACAGCAGATGAAGTCTATCACAACCCGTGCCATTTTACCCTAACGAAATATTAAACGGATTTCAGATATGATATATCTTACTCTAATACAGACGGTCTACAGCCCCAAAGCCTTTGCGACGATAACGGAAACCCCAGCACTCGCAACCACTTGGTTGTGGCCTCCCCATCTTACAACCCACTGCTCAATGGAATGGCCATTGCTTCTGCCCATCGGCCACTTGTTCTGATAGCTCTCCTCTCCAAATTCAATCTTCTCCTTTAAGCCCATAATCTCGAGCCATGTCAGTTCATTCCCTGATTGCGCCGCATTGGCAGCAGTCACAAACAGTCTATCAGAGTGTTGCCATGGGATCTCGAAGTCATTATAGGCATGAAGAATGATAAAGTTCAACTTCTTACTGGACTTAATGAGTGAGGCAGCCCGCCTATCAGATTCCCACGTATCAATGATAAACCTTGCGAAGAATCTTTGTAGAAAAGGGTAAGGTCTCAAAGGTGATAGTACTGGAAGCCAGCCAAAGATATTGTAGGTCAGGATTAGTTCTTTCATATTGCTGAAACCAGCAATTGTGATGACCGCGGCGAGCTCTATAGGACTGGTTCGGTGTGTTGCTAGCTTTTCCGCAGTGCCGATCGCGACAGCTGTTCCTAGTGACTGGCCAACAACCGCAATCCTGGAGGGTGAGATTCCAAGGGTATTAACAGCCCAGCTCACGGCGGTAATCCCGTCTGTGATTAACCCCTGTTCCGACGGGGTACCAGATGACAGGCCAAATCCTCGGTAATCTAGGGCGATTATATGAATTTTAGATGGATCACTGGCAGAGAGAGATCGTAAGTATGTAGGTCTCCATGACGCTCCGACTGTTCCGGTGTTCTAGATGGTATACGTTAGTATATGACTGAGCGAGGCGGTAGGATGTGCGTACACCGTGAACTATATCTCGGTCAGTGGACGCGGAGTACTAAATATAAAGTCATGTTCAAATGGTATACATACAGTGAATAATCAGCCTTGCCTCCGGATCGGCCATTAAGAGCTTTATATTCTCGGATTCCAATGGGTTTGTGATTAAGCCTGTATTTTGTCTGACTAAGGACTCCCGATGTTCTTTGTAGAGACCAAGTGGAAGGACATGCCACACGAATATCTCTTCACCGTCCGGGGTTTTCAAAAAGAAGGGTGCCACTTGATTTTCTGTAAGGGCTTTGTTAGCAAATAAGGGTTGAGTTTTGCGTGGGAGATTCAGAGTCCGAACTTGCAAATCCAAATTCTTCCGGTTTCGTGAGATCCTGTCGCCAGGTGATCTTCATTCTATGCATATAAATCGCACTAGGATAAACATGATATATCAGCTCAGATTCTTGAGCTCATGAATACAACCAACTCACTTATTTTGAATCCAAGGCACCGTTAATAACCCAAGAACGACGAAATAAGAAGCACCGAGAGCTACGAGTGGCCAATAAGCCTTCTTAAAAAGGTCGCGGGCCATGATTTCTTGGTCGAAGCAGGCGATGATTCGCTCGCAATTTAGAAAAGAGATAGGGAGACGTGAAATTGAATGATCTAAGCGTTGAGGAAGGAGTAGATGTTGTTCAGATCCAGTGGCGAGCTGACAGAATCGGACTGGGCCCGAGTGTAAAATAGGGCCTTGTTTTCAAAGTGCTTATTTGGGGGATGGACAGAGTGCTTGGCAGGAATATTATCCAATCGATGCGGTCAGCACAGTTACACTGGTTCAAGTATCAGTTGGAAACCCGCACCACCTCACGCGTTGTGCCCTCTCCTCACAAGCACTGCACCAATACACCAACCTCATCGCGTGCTCTACAATATAGCTGCCGACTCGCAAGAAATCAGGATGGGAGCGAAGCGGAAGCGCACTATTGCCGTTCGGGAGTCTCATCCTTCCAAACACCGCAGTGCAACCCCTGCTGCCGAAACTCCAACCCCGGAAGAGCAAACCTCCGTCCCCGAAGTCCCAACATCTTTTACAAAGGATGGTCCACTTCCAGTTATTCCACAACGTCAGTCAGATGGATTACTGTTGAGCGATTATAAATCTGTGGCTGAAAGGTTTGCCTGCCATCACGACTATCCCGTGGAAAGAATTGCTAACCAAGTATCAGCAAGGTCATGTCAGAATCGCTAATCCGATCTCAAAGGAAATGGGTGGAAGGAGATATCTTCGAAAAATTCTGGATAAAACCGTTAAAGTCGCGGAAGTTAGATCCAGCAGAACTAGAGAAGAACCCGTCAAAGGATTGCATGACCAGGCTCGGAAATTGCACCATGAGCTCTATGCCCCATAAGTTTGAGATCAAATTGTTTGGTGTACTAGAGCCCGTTAAGCAACCTCCCCCTCTCCCATCTGCGCCCCAGCCCCAACCTCAGTATCCTGTACAGAACCAAACATTACCACCAACACCCCAGTCGGGAATTTCGGAAAACACCGCATCAAGCCAAAGCTCTGCACCCCACCATGGGCAATCTTCGGGAGCTGGTGTTCAGACACCATTGGTCCACCACCAAGTTCCCCAACAGAGTGTCGCCCGGACTCCAGATCCCGCCCTGACACAGTCAAGCCTTGCCCCAGTAGCTCCAGTCCCTCATCAAAGAACTACGGGTAATCCGGCCATATCTTCGCGACCGTCGACCCTTGTCCACCCACTCCATCAAGGCCCACAGCAAAGCCATCCTCCCCAACAAGGCCTTTCTAGAGTGGCACCCCCACCGGCGGCCTCACGCCCCGACCCCGTTATCCAGGCTCTCGCTATTCGGGCAGCATCTGACCCCGATTTGAAAGCCCTCATGCGGATCGTTGCCTCCGGGAAGGCGACCACGGAACAACTGAAGATATTTCAGAGCCACATTGATGCCTTGACCCCTGTCGCAAATTCTCAGTTGATTCATAATCATGTAGCACGTCCACCAACACAGGTTCCTGGATCTTCTAGCACCCCTGGGAGTGGTTACACGGCGCAGATATCCCATCAACAGGCGCATACGGGCTATCAGCAGAGGCATCATCAACAACAACCGCAACCTCAGCACACACAACACCCGCAACCCCAACATCAGCATCAGCATCAGCATCAACACTATCCACGACAACAACACCACCAACAATATCAACACCAACCACACTCACAGAACCATTCCAACTCTCCACAATTCTCGCACTATCCTCCGCAGCACACGCCTAATAGAATTCCTGTTCCTCATCTGGTGCAGACAAATCCCAAGCCCCGACCATTTCCTCAGCCCCCTAAGCAAGAGATTACCTCTATAGTCTTTGAATTTGTTGACTCCTACAGCCAAGGAGATCGATTCCTTTTCCCCAAACATTCAATCCTTGAATATCTGAAGGGTGGAACAATGGTCCAAGCTTCGTTCATTCTAGTTCGCAAACCGGTTGATGACTTAGATGAGTATTACCAACCCATGACAGTTGTTTTGGAGTCTACAACCCCAAAACCCTTGGAGATACTTCAGAGAGTGGTTGCCAGCCCGGAGATCACCCGCAAACATATGGGAGAGATAATGGCATCAAAGAAAAGGGCAGAGGACACTTTCCTGGTATTCCGTCTGGGACGTGAGCTCGGTGAGGCAATCCCGGACAAGCCTGAGGTGCACGAAAAGGCGGATGCAACCAGCAGGGTACTGCGAGAGCGCAGGACCAGAAGGGAAAGCAGTACACCCGTACTCGACCTTAAGAGTGTGATGGGCACACCTCAAGCAGCACCGCCGAGGCCGCGGGTAAAGGCAATTAGAAAGGTGAGCCACTTCGTGGCGTATTAGTTAATGCGAGGGTCTAGTCTAACCGCTTGAATAAGGCGGCTCCTCGAGAGCCTACTGCTCAACCCTCTGCCTCTTCCCCCTCCACCAGCGCACTCAGGACACCAATTCCCAAGATATCCAGGCCCCCAAGACCCCCCAAGACCCCCCGCTCTAGGAAAGGGAGGATCGCAGATCCGACAAAGAGTTGCCACATATGTCAGACTTCCAAAACATCCCTTTGGCGAAAGGCCGACATTGAAGGGGAAAATGTTACAGTCTGTAATGCTTGTGGTATCAAATGGAAAACCAACGCACAGAAAGCAGCCCAAGCTGCGGCCCAGGGAGTCACTAGTCAACCTTTGCCTATAGATGGAGCCAGCCCGAGCTCGAGCTCAGGCACGGTTAGATCAACGACCCAGCAACTGCCAGCCGGGGTCTCGCAGACGCAATGCAGCCAACACCCTAGTAGCTCGGCCGCGAATGATTTGAGCCCGCAACAGATGTACGCAGATGCATATCAGGTTCCTAGAACCGCAGTAGCAGCAAATGCCACCGTGCCTGATTCGCAACAGCATCCGCAACATGCAGCGAACGTGTCCGCTCCTCAGCTAAACCAACCAATTCACCACAAATTATGAACATACTCTTGCGAGCGGAATCCTTAACCAATTGCTTGACTCCAGCAATATCCCTTTGGATTATAGACTTGCCCAGTTGCCGGCCTAGACCTCGCGTTTTTTTGCTCGCCGAATGCCCCATGTGGGGGGGCGGGAAGTACCAGGGGTCCACTACATATATGGGGAAAGCAGCTGGAAAGACGTGCGGTATGGAACGGGGTGAGAACGCACGTATGTACAGTACTACGGTTTACCAGTCATTGAAGATAATAATATTGTGATGTATTTTGTGGGCTTTGTACGGTATGGGGGTTTAGAATTATATTGGCTCATTCGGGGGCAGTAGCCCGCGATGTGAAGGCAGCCAAGTGGGTATTTTTTAATTTTCTCCATCACTATGATGGATCAGAGCTTATGGTTCATGGCATTCAAAAAGGGAACCTGAAATTGTGAAATTTGTCAATCCTTGAGGCTTCACAACTGAAAACAAAATAGTAAAATGAGAAACCTATTCCTGAAGGAAAAGACAAGGGAGAATGGAAAATAGGTTGTTGTTTTGGCAATTGTGTGTGATTGTGGTAAGCAAGCTATAAGGATTGAAAAAGTTGTATTTTAGGTAAGAAAGACGGAAAAGGATTACATGAGTTGCAGTAAATTGGGTTGGTAGGTATAGATAGATTTTATAAAATACTCTAAGGGATAATAGCAAGTCTCTTGCCAACTATTATATCCCCTCAATTCACTTCTACCACACCTACTATCACAACAACAGCTATACTCAAGTTTTTCTAAAATGTTTTCTCCAAGGGTAATCTTACGGAGCAGATATTTTTGTTTTGTATGAACAAGCTGTCCTACTTTTCACCTGTGGATAGTGGATGATAAAACATGATTGTTGAGAAAGGATCACTTCTGTTCTGTGCATTTTATGCTCTTAATTTGCACCTAAGTATTCTTAAGATTACCAAAACTAGATCACTAATCTTGGCTTGTTACCTAGTTCTTAACCTTCAGGTCTACCTGAGAAAAATTATATCATGTTGTAAGGTATGGTCAAAGTAAGAGCATGGTTGGCACACCATAATTCTGATTTGAAATCATGATTGGACTTGAAATCAGGTAGTGTTTGGTATATACATTTTGAAATTTGATTGGATACTCAATTGTGATTTGAAATTTATATGCATGATTTGGGGTTATATTAAATGATAATATCTTAAGTACTAGGTTAGGGTAAAATAAGATAGAGTTAATAATTAGGGTTAGGTTCTTTTTCTTAATATAGTGATAATTAGACTGAGTAAGTACAATTGAGCAGTTGGAAGATGTAAAGCTCAATTCATGGTTCTTTTATGTGTTCTAGATTTTGTCAGCTTAATAGCTTTTCCGTATATTGGAGGCCAGGGTTAGGAGCAATTCCTTGTGAAGATCCGTGTATCTTGTAATCAGTCTCTATTTGAGCCTGTACCAATAGAAAACCCACTCTCGGGCCACAACAACCAATAATTTCTTTTGGCTTAGCCACCTAGCTAGCCATCTAGTATATATATTCAGCAGTTCAGAAAATATTATTTACCATCTAACGATCTCTGTAGAACAGTTTATGTGAAAAAATTTGTAACTTTGAGAAATTCACTTTTTTCTATGTAAATTAAGCTTAGCTTCTTGGGATTTTATAGCCTGAAAAATTATGTTGTAAAGTCGACTTCTTGTTACACTATTTCAGTTTGAAGGTTGCATTTATTTGCCAGTATCCTATTTCCTATACTGGTGTTACATGCTACCAATATTCTTTGCTTATATAATACAAGTGATATGCCATGATGTTTGTATTATAAGGAAAATACAATAGGAAATGTAATTAAAATTACAGTGTGTATTTAAGTATTGATTCAAACATCAATTAAGTATACAGTCATATAGAATCTTGTTTCTTTGGCAAATTAAATTTCATATTAATATAGTACTATAAAACGAGCTCAATGAGTAAAGAGAGAAATAATGAAGCATTCAGATAATGTTAATAAATCGAATTTATCTATAACTAATACCTCTTTGGGGAGAATGGAAGAGAAGGTGACTGAGATGGTGCTTGCGGGGGATGGGAAGCTATTAACAAATGTTCCTGGGAGAAGGGGTCGTCGACCAGGATCCAAAAATAACAATGCACATAAAACTATGTAATTAGGCAGATTTCTAAAATATTCTTTCATAGAATAAAGGTATTAGTGTTGTGGTAAATTTTACAAGTGTTTAATTAATATTGAATTTTTCTTGAATGAGTAGTAGTGGTTTAACGTTTGACAATTCATAAAAGTGATGTTTTCTCCAAACATTGTTTGTGGGTCATGTTCGTTGCCATGCACTTTCCCACCTTCAACCATAATGCCCCATGCTTGAATTTTTATTGGTACAGGCTCATTTGCAGTTTAATAAGTCCCATTAAGGAAAGTATTGATGTACTTGTATCTAAGAATATTATTTCCAATAACTCATCTGGTAAGAGTGAGTTCTCCATAAGACCTTCTCTTAAAATTGTCCTGCTAGTTCTTCAGCTAAATTGACAGCTTGAAGTTAGTATATTAAACAAATCTTGCTTTCAATAAGTCCAAAGAATGAGAAACAACAAATGCCTACTGGGTTTGAAACATCTCTCAGCTCTTAAAAAAGGATAATAGCAGAGGATCATACTTGATTGGAGACGTTACAACAAGGTTAAGAATACTTTTTATTATTATTACATATATGATGAAAGGTATAATAGATAGAAATGATCTATATAGAGGTAGAAATAAAGAAGTATGAATGTTTAAGAGAATCTACAATTGGGTTTGCTATACAAATCTAATTATATCCTTTACAGATTCTGTTTCATGTGTGAAATACAGTGTTAAAAATTATTTAGTATAAGCTTAGAAAAGTAAAAACAATTAGTAGAAATGATAATCAAATCAAAGAGTGTTAGGCATGGCCCAATCTCAAATCACAATTTGGTGTAGGTCTGAGTTGGGTTCAAAAAATGTGATTTGAAAACCCCAAGACGCGATTTCCAATCAGAATCTGGGACCTGCCAAAAAACCCTCTAAAGTAACTCTTTTTGAGTATGCCAAGATTATTTGAAATGCCACACAAGGTAACTTTTGGTCAACTTTTATCACTTGGAAAACCCCTTCTAGATCCAAAATTGAAGCCAGGAAACAGTTTTCTCTACAGTGACTCATGATAATGACAAGTGTTTGCACTAGTACAATAGTAGAAATAGGATAGCTGGAGTTGGAACAAGCTTCTTCCCCCTGATTTTCCCCCAAAGTGCAAATTGCACTTTATGTAACACCAGATAATTATCTCGAGTTTTCCATGTAACGTGACTTGTCAGGTTACACAAATATGACACACCTACCCACCCACACCGGTGTATGGCTTTCTCCAGTGAAAAAAGGGAAATTGAGAGGCAAAACCCCACCACACCAACCCGCAAAGGGAAAGGAAAGGAGGAGACAGGCGAACTTCAAATGAAGGGACTGGCCCTCTAGTACCTGGACTCTAACGGGCAAGCGAAAGACTCTCCTTTGACCTGCCTCGTGAATTTGACGGAAGATAATCTCATTCATTGTTGCAAATATCCTCGGCCTAGTTAAACCGGAATCCTACCGTGTTAGCTACCCCATAACAAATACTCTCCTGGCCTGCCAAGAGGCCCACTGGAGACCGCCCCCTTCAAGGTGTTTCCTACCTGGCCCTGGACGCCCTAACTCTAGTCCTCTGTGTTCCTCCTCCGCGCCCTATGTTGGTTTATAAGAGCCACCCCCACTGCCTTCCCCCGTGGAATATTCTCCAGCCCCACCTCTGCCGCCGCTTTGGTCACCTCGCACTATTCTACTTTGATTTCCTTTAGTTACTTATGTTATTCCAGAAGGTTTAGATGTTTCTTTACTTGCTCCCATAGTCGTATTTTTTTCTGCTGGTCGGAGGCAGGTTTCCTTTGATATACTTGATGGAGTTAGTGCCCATATATGGGCCGGGGAGGGCTACAGACCACCTTTGAAGATGATGTGTCACGGATCTTTCCTCTGTTTGTTGGTTTTGGATTTTAGGTTTTGTTTTTGCAATCACTAGCGCTCCATGCGGTTTCTTGGACCTTAACAACCAATACATGATAAAAAAAGAAAATATAAGAAAAGAAAAAACACCCCTATTTTGTTCAGGCAAAACGTCCGCTCCACCTCCGGCGATTGAAATATCAACACCATAAGAAATCAGAGCAAGAGGATCCTTCCCCTCTGATCTCCCCTGCCGGTCGAAACTGCTCGGGAAGTTTTTATGCACCTGCCTCTCCTTTCTTCCTCATCCTGTGGCCCTTGGCCTCACCTCTCACTGGGTTCTTGATTCTGTCTTCGTTTAAGCACACTTGCATTGATGTTTCTCCCCCTTACTCCGCACTTCGCGATATAGCTTGGTTAGTGATTGGCATGGTCAGCAACCCTCTCTCCATTGTCAACTCAAGGTTACTGGTTTAGGGCTATCAGTTAAGTAGTTGCCCTGGTGGCCCTGCTGTCTGGTAGTACACTCTCTCCTGAGTTGCTCGGTCGGTACAGTCGGCGTTCGAAATATCGTGACCTCGTCTACATCGTGTGTTTTCGTCGTCCTTGGTTTCAGGCGAGCCATCCATCACCCACTTCCCACGTCCAGATCTGGTGGCACCATACTGCTGCACCCTCTTTAGCTGGCACCTGATCTGCCTCCCAACCGGGCACCTTATCTGCCCCATCCCCATAGCTAACACCTTCACTGCTAAGTAGCTCTCCACGCCGGGTGGCCCCTTTCCCTCTTCTCATCCGCTCCCGTGATTTACTCTACAGTCGCAACTTCCCCTACGTTCCAGTGGTTTATTGTATAGCACCAGCTCCTTGGACTATCCCAATGCCGCGGTGTCACCGGCCTCGCGTGTTTGCCTGTGGCACCTTTACAGCACCTCTATGGATTGCGTAAGGCCCAGACTACACTAGTTTTATTGTTACCTCCATGTCAGCACTTGGTACTGTAAGAATCTTTTCCTTTGTTTAGGGAAGCGTGCAGAAGGGTTTCTTTGCTCCTGTACATCTTCACATTGTCTTTCTTCATGTGTGGCTTTCCTATACTTTCCTCCCCATTAGTTTAGGCTGGTGGCTGGCTTGTGGTAAGGCCCATAGCATACCGTCTTGGGAGTACAGCAAGTTTCTCATTATTGATTGTTTTCCAACAGGTGGAAGGTATTTGTTTGTCCCATGCCAAGGTCAAGCAGGCTGTTGGATTCGTTATAGGTTTTGTTTTTACCATAGTTAGCGCTTCATGCTGTTTCTTGTACCTTTAGCAACATATACATGATCTATATATAAAAAACATTTATAAAAAAAAACCCCCTATTTCCTTAGTTCTTTATGCTACCTGGTATTTCTTTCATGACATCTGTATTTCAGAATATAACGTCTTCTATCCTGATAACCAAGACCCACACCAAGAGCCCATTCACCCCGATTCTCATCTGCCATTACGCAATCACCCTTGAACTATAAAGCTGAGAGTGTCATCTCCGAACCCTCACACTAGGCGACCCTCATCGCCTAGGCCGATCTTGTTAGTTGGGTGCTTTGGACTAACATTTACTGCCAAGACCCCATTACATACCTCTCGTAAAGCCTTCGTAGGTTGTCTTGGTTTTCGTAGACTGTGGATGTCGGAGCCATGCATTGGTTGGGGTTTCTTCAGGGGGTAGGGGGTGTGCCACCTAATATGACAAGTCAAGTTGGCTATACTGAATCTGGTTGAGTTGAGGTGAGTGATCAGTCCCATCTGGGAAGGAGTTAGCAACATGAGCCTCAAGGTCGCTTGTCTATAGGCGGAGCGCCTACACAGCCGAGCACATAGCAGACATGGTAAAGACAATGGAGCAAAGGAGAAAAAGGATGGTGGCCTCTGCAATGGCATGATCGTCAAGGCCTTAGAGGGACGGGATTGCAACCTGCTCAGCAGAGAGACCACTAAGCTTGCCAGTTTTGCGAAGGAAGTAGTAGTAGTGGCGGACTTCTCCATTAAAGTCAACAACAGAAGATGAAGCGCAGGGAAGATGATGCATCAGAACAAAAGAGAGGGATGAACCAGGCCAGGCAATGGCAGGGATGCGCAGGGATACAAAGTCTACGCGAGATGCATAAGTGAAGGAAAGGACGTGATCATGCACTATATGATAAGATGTTGTAAAATGTACAAGCAGCCAAATACAGGGCGCGGAGCATGTACTATTTCCTTGACTAAAACCAAGCCTTATATAGGTATCATCTCACAACCCTAACTCTAGTTACTCAGTACCCTAAATCACAGGACCCCCATGACTCATGCTGAGTCATAGTGTACAATGCATCAGCTGACTCCCCTGAGTCAACTGCCCAACATGTGTCAACTAATCAAAACCCATGAAACAAGTTATGTGCCCCAATGAGTCAGATGCATAAAACTCATAACTCCTAATATCAGTCATGTGCCAAAGTCATTATATCAGCTGATGTTATCATTGTTAGTCATAAAACGATTAACCAATTCTAATATAACGTTGACTTGTCCGTGTGTTGTGATGTAAGATGTTATGAGTCAAATGACTTCATAGCGTGAAACCCCCATACCTGATGACTAATAAATATTAGTCTTGTGAAATATGCCTTGCTTAGTTACGATTTGTGACATATTAAATCAACTAAATAAAGAATAAAGAAACAATAACTCTAGCTTTACTGATATCAACATGCTACAGAGAAAAGACCTTATCAATATCATAAGTTACTAAATGAAAAATTCTTTATTACTATTTTCACCCACGTGGATATTGCGCCCTTCTCAACACATCTCTATCTACAATAAAGTCCTCGGGCCCTCCCTTCCTCCCTTTGTCTTAGAGATTTGGTGCCCTCTAACCGTAAACCAAGAAAGAGTAATCGTATTGCAACTTCCAGTATGTAAAAGTACTCACATTATTGTGTGATGATCCTTTCACCTTGGTCTTTTATTTTATTTTATTTTAATTTTTTTTGATATCATGCGTTATTTGTTTTAGGTACAAAAAGCCTTATGCAGCGCGAGCTATGAAGAGAAAAAAAGATATAAATCCAAATATCCAACCACCCGCTTCACCTTCTCATGGGAAAAAATCAAACCTCCCGAAACCATAGGAAAAGCCCCCCTCGCCTAGCACCTAAGATACTAATACCCCAGAGACGTAAGGAAACAATTCATAGAAACGTACAGGAGAGAGACCCAAAACCCTTCGGCAGACTCCTCCAAACAAAAGAAGTTTTCCCGAAAGCCCCCTGGGGCTCGGGCCCTAGCGCAGAGAGCCCGGGGTGCAAGAAAACCACAAAGTGGGCCAACAAATAGCCACTACTGGCTGTGCCGGAAAATTACAACGATGATCCAAGGCGTTGGCGAAAGTCACGGAGACAGTGCAATACCACGACAGGGGGTAACCGAGGAAACCCAATGGTCAAGGAGGGTAGAGTGGTGAGCGGGGCCACCGGGTAGAGGGGATGTCAGCCAACGACGGGGAGCAGTAGGGTGCCAGCTGGTGAGTAGCAGTAGGGTGCCAGCCGGTGGGGAGCAGTAGGGTGCCAGCCGGTGAGTAGCAGTAGGGTGCCAGCCGGTGGGGAGCCGTAGGGTGCCAGCCGGTGAGTAGCAGTAGGGTGCCAGCCGGTGGGGAGCCGTAGGGTGCCAGCCGGTGAGTAGCAGTAGGGTGCCAGCCGGTGGGGAGCAGTAGGGTGCCAGCCGGGGAGGATTTCAACCAGTAAGGTGCCAGCTAAGGGGGCAGTACGGTGCCAGCGGACAGAACCGGGAGGAGGAAGGAGGAAGGATAGCGAGCGGGCTAGCCACAACCGACTAACGGGCCATAGCAATGGCTTTTGGGATGACAGCAAAACCGAGCGGGAGCGTGATGTTACTAACCGAAGCCTTCCCCATCAGAGGAACAAGCCCAGCAGAACGGAAGCCTACTTCGACCGAGAGTCCGGACGCCATATCACCGACCGTGAACGAAGCGAGAAGCTTTCCGGCCATGCAAAATACTAAGCGAGGTGCAAAGCAAGTGCGGGGTAAGGGGGAGAACCGAACTTCATAAGCTGGTGTCAACGATGAATAGGAACAAATCCCCAAGGAGGGGAGGCAGGCCTGCCTCGGGAGAGGAGGCAAGATGGCTTAACGTCAACTCCTAGGCAGTAGCCATGGTGGGAGAAGAGAGGTGGGTGGGGGAAAGTGACCATGATTTCTCGTGGTGTTGAGATTTCAATTGCTGGAGGTGTTGTTGCAATGGTTCGTGTCCTCTCACCTTGGTCACCACGAAGCCCTTATATAGGTATCTTCCAAAAACCTTATCCCTCATGACTCATCACCTCCCATCATGCAACTTCTATGACTCATACCAAGTTATACTCAGAAATCCAGCACCTGACTCCTCTGAGTCAACTGTGTCATATTTATTTAACTAATCTATACTGATAAAATAAATCCTGTGCATGAATCAGCCACATGCCTGACACCCATGACTCATACTCCAAGCCATTTGCAAAAGTCCTTACATTATCTGACATCACAATTATGAGTCATAAACCAATCACACAATTATATTATAATGATCACTCACTATTCCGCAGTCATGTGAGATACTATCAGTCAAGTCATATCATAGAGTAGAACATAATACACCAATAACTAATAAGTATTACTCAGAGATGATCTGCCTTGTTTAGTTGCAATTTGTAACACAATAAGAGAATTGCATTGACTGCCTCCTTGGTTTGTTTGGTTGTATTGCTTAGTTCAACCTCAAACTCATTCACTTCCACATTATATCATGGTTCTCCCATTGCTGTGTCATCACTCCCCTGAAAGTCTCCAGTAATGTTCCCTGTTTTAATTGCATGTTCAATTTTGTATGTTGTACTTCTTGAAACCACATGTACTCAATAGTTGAAGGTTAATCAGTTTGGTAAATGACTTCTACTTGTATAAGTGATTCTTCACCTACTAGTTCATGCTAAAGAGTATATGGCATGCTGTCACGAAATATAGTCAAGAGCAGTTACTTGCAAAAAGTGGCCTGTACTCTCAAGCACAAGTATATGAGAATTACAGATAAACACCCCTGATATCGCAGTAAGTGACAGTATGATCTGAGCAGTTTCGTGCACAGGGGGGACTGGTTTCTTTAACTTAGGGCTGATTTCATGGATAACCTTTGCCTCTCAAATCACAACTGCAATATCATTGATATCGTGGACTGCGAATAGTTCTTTAAAAGCATTTGAAACTATTTGCCAATCCCTGTAGAACAGAGTGTCTGGTGTGACACTTATCCATACAGCTACAGGAGGGACATATCCTCTCATACATCCTGTACTTACAACATCAGTACTTCTCAATCTTACTGTATTCGCCTCTTTGATCGAGTGGATCAGGAATGCAAGACCGCTGTTCCAGACTCCACTTAGGCTATGATCACTAACACCTCCAATTTCTTTTGATCTTGGGTATGCTTCTGCCTCCGAGAGAACCATCCAGACATTACCACGTGTCCTGGTAATAAGTACCAGCTTGGAATACAAGTTATCGTAATATTCTTTTGTCTCTATATCTGATATTTGAAGCTGGCGCTAGTGTCCAGTCATATTTGAAGACATCATATCTATGATAGAAGGGATAATTGGTAAAGCAACTATGGACTCTGAACATGGTAGGTCAGAAGCTGGCAAAAATAGAGCTCTCGTAGTACTCTCAACTGCTATTTTGATGGATTGCAAGAGTGAAGTATGGGTGGTCTTGGAAAAATGCCAATTCAAGATATTATACCTCTTTAAGGCAGGTATCCTCGAAAGAGGAATATGAGAAGTGATAGAGGTACTGGGTTACCCAGTAAAGTTGGAGGGAAAGAGGTGAGATAGGATAGCAGGCTTTTAGATGTCCTTTGGGAAAGAAGGGAAATTACAGTATGTACTGATAGAACAAGTTGTCTTCTTTGGAGCAGCTATTCTATTAGTAACCAAATTCTTACAAATGTAACAAGAGACCTTACTAACTCATATGATGGGTGCAGGCAGAGTCTTTGCCGTTAAGGGTGAAATGTGGGTAGAATTGGTAATTGCAAAAGTGAGATGTTTAAACCAGAAACTGATCTTGAGATGACATGTACATTTCATCTATCTTATATCGTTTTCATAGTTATATTATTTGTAACAATCCTATGATCTTTTTGTTTTAGTGTAACAGGTGACGATTTTTCTTGCATAAGGTCCTACGATCTCATCAGAGGGTATGGAGCTGGCTTGCCACTAGTCAGTTCCACTATCTCATCAGAGAGTACAGAACTATCTTGTAGTGATAGAGCACTATCTTAATAGTTCTATATTATCGTCATCCCTCTTCAGACTGTCACAACAGTCGTAGGCTTTGAGAGTTGGTCGATAGAATATTCGTAGAATTCAATAGTATAAAGATAAAGAGAATCATATTGCAACTTCTTAGTATAGAAAAGTACTTAGATAGTTGCATGAAGATACATTTTCTCAGGCCTGAAGGCCTGCCTTATGTAGGCATCTTCACAACCCTACCCCTAGTGGCTCATCACCGCATGTTACATAACCTCTATGACTCATAAGTAAGTCATAGCATGAGATCCATCAGATGACTCATATATGTCACTGCGCAATATACCGTTAACTAATCAAAACCCAATAACTAAGTCATGTGCTCAAATGAGTCACATGTGTAAAACCCATGTCTTAGAATATTAATCATGTGCCAAAGTCATTACATCATATGACTCACACTTGTAAGTTATCAAAACAATCGACTACTAATAACATAATAATGACTCGCAAATGCCTAGTCATGTGAGATACCATCAGTCAGCCACTTTCATAGCATGGCAGATTAACATATGTATCACTAATAACTATTAGTCATGTGAAATCTGCCTTGCTTAGTCACAGTTTGTGACATTATCAGCAGAGTGGGATTACTAGTAAAGGTAGAATGAGAGAATGTCCCAACTTCAGCTATTTTCTGTTTGTTTTTTGTTAAATCCACCATTTATTCGTAGCTAGCTACAGGAAAATCCATGACATGCAACCTAAGTTATGGCCTAAAAAGCCCCTTAAACAAAAGAATTCATCCCCCTTTCAAAACAATTTAACGATATAAAATCACAAACAATCAAAACATCAACTTAAAAGCTTAAACATAAATCATGAGGCCAACTGGGCATTGCGGGTAAAAGGAAAAACACCCATCCTAACTGGAAAGTTTATCCTGTTTGTCATCACATAAGAAAAAAATTCATTTAACAATTTCATCCCCTTCTTATTTCCTTTCCAGAGCCCTGAGTCTGGGGCCACGTTGAAAGCCTGTATATTCTTTCCCCTCCTATCCCCCTCTAAAGCAGGGCATTGGATGATATGAAGAAACGTCTCCAACTCTTGACTACACCAAGGGCAAGTCGGATCCCTGTCCTGATTTGCCAAGTCAGTTTGGGCGTTTGTGTAGCTTTTGTTCGCTCTCATTTGATGTACCCATCCAGCCACGAATTTGGGGACTGTCATGAAGTTCCAGAATTCCCCTATACAGTGGCCTATACTCATAGTACTGCGGGTACAGTTTGTCTACCCACTTTTGATGCATCATCTTACGTACAGTTTCTTTCATGTTAAAATGCCGTTCGGTTTCTTGCGAAGTCACCTGCACTAGTCTTGTTCGTCTCATCGGCCTTTGTCCCTCAGCGATCACCTTTAGGGGTGTGGCCGCAATCTCGTCGACCAGCAATCTGGTCTGAAAGGTTGTGGTGCAAGTTGAGCTCCACACTTTTGGTCTCATGCTACCCTTATTCATGTCAAAGGCCGGCCTGCGATTCGTTTCCAACCGAGGTTCCCTTTTAAGGGGGAAACTCTGTGGAAGCATTGCTGAGACTACGTTGTTTTCTGGGATGGCCGTTACTCTTCGGACGGCTGTCATCAACGTCGTTTGTTCAGCGTATATTGACATTGGCCCGAGACACGGCTCGGCCAACAGACCCGATATGTTTGTAGCGTCAAAAGAGTTCGTGATGCACTGGGATACTCAGTTCCAGAAAGTTTGCATCTTGTCTGGCATGGTTTTTGAGGGTTCAAGGAACTCCGCTCCCTACATCAAAGTCATTAATAGTATGCCTTTGGCCAACCTTCGGGCCCGATACGCGGACAGCCCTTTGCCCAGCAATAACAATCTCTGAAAACTCCAGAAGACTCCTTGCGCCAAGGTTAGCCTTTTCGTAAAGTGCGATGTTTTTTTCCCTTTGTCAGATAAGCAGTAGCCCAACCACCTTACTGCTTTTCCCACCAGTTCCACCACATGTAATTGTATCATGACGCTGCTTTCGGACCTCAGGCCATTCTCCCTCCTCGTCCTCCAGTGCCTAAGCTCGGTTTTTGCTATGCTGAAAGCAAGTCCGAGTTATGGAGCAATTGCTATCATCTCTGCCCCCTTCCCTACCAGCTTCCACGTATTTCTTCCCCATGAATTACTGGCTACCATTATTTGAAAATCATTAACATATCACGTCGTAAAGAACTCATTTGTGTTTACTGCTGAGTGGAGTCTTTTGACATATATCACGAAAAGGAGGGGCCATAATGGTGAACCCTGTGGTATGCCTTTGTCGACCTCATGTTCCCTTCTCGAACTTCTGGGGTCAACCAGTGAGATGCTCCTGGCTGTTACAAAGTTTTGAATCCAGTTCAAGTAGTCTAGGACTTGACCCGTCTCGGCTAAAATTCCCAACTGCTTCCTGTAATCTACATTGCCGAAACCCCCCTTCACATCCAAGATAAGCGCTGACACCTTTCTTTTTGCAAATTGGGCTTCTTTTATAAAGTGTTGTAATGAGATTGCTGCATCGATGTCGACCTCTGCGGTAGACTTCCAGTCTGGTTGAGGCAGTATAATCCCTTGGAGTACGCTATGGCCATGAGTTTATTGTTGATTATCCTCTCGGCGATCTTCGAGAATGTCTGAATGAGTGCGATTACTCTAAAGCTTGCGCTGTCCATATAGTCAGTCTTGTTGGGCTTTGGCAGGATAACCCCTGTAGACTCTTTTAGCATGGGAGGGTGAATGCCCCATACCAACATGTTCTGGACAAGGATCGGTATTACTTTCTGGTTGACCAAATGTATCACTTTCCAGACCCCATAAGGTACTTGATCCGGCCATGCAGCCGATGTGTTGCTACATTTCACTAGCCCTACATTGACTTCACCAATCCAGATTAACTCGTGTTCTTGCCCGATATCGTGTCTTTTGGGGGCTGTCTTCCCAGCTGAGTTATCTCCCCGTGGGAAGAAGTGTGCTATTATCATTTGTTCGGTTTGTTCAAGTGTCCCGTTCTGACCTCCAGGTACCCGAGTGGGTGTTGTGATTTTTCTAAATTGATGGGTGGTCCACAGGTCGTTTTTCTTCGCTGATGCCAAGAAGTCAACTCAATACTTCTTTTTCTCCAGCAGGAGTGCTTTCTTGTATTCTTTCCTGGTCGTATCTCCCTCTTCTACCCCAATCCCAACACGCCTCACATGCCAGGCAGCTGCGGTGTGTATTTTTCTCATCTCCGTCAACTCAGATGTCCACCAGGTCCTTGACGACCTAGTAGGTCTCTTCATCGGAGCCCAGCTCCTGATATGGTAAATCAGTCTCCTCAAACTAGTTTAAAAACTTTCTTCAGCTCTCTCTCCGTTGGTAATCAGTACATATCCCCACTCCTCATTGCAATAATGTTTAAGCGACTCTTCGATAGCCGGGTTGGGTTCACCTTTTCCTATTCGCCATTTGATCTTCTCTCAGGCTGGCACCGGTATCGCCACGTGTATATCTTTGGAGTTGATTTCAGTGACTATAACAATGTGGTCTGAGCCAGTCCCTTGTGTTCAATCCCTCCACCTCGAAATCTTGGAAAACAATGAACCGTTGGCCAGTGTGGAGTCTATGGTCCAGGATCGGTGTCTTATAAGGTTGTCGGGAAACCTCATGTGGATTCCTGACGTGTTTAAAATCATGTGCCCTTGTAGGGCTGCTGTCCTCATGTATAACTCTCCAGTTCTTCGTTCCGAGTGCAATAGCACTCTCATCTGATCCGTGATCGCAGTATCAATGTTAAAGTCGCCAACCGTTATTGTCGGCTCGGTGGTTTCTCTGAACAGCACATCGGCCGCTACCGAATGTCCACCCTACACCTGTCTGTTATACGCGTTTACTATCCCGATAGACCGGCTTTGACCCACTAGCCTACCGTCTTTCACAAACACTCTCAAATACAAAACATTATGAATAGTAGGACAAATAACAGTAATCCTCTAGTAATACTCGTAAAGAAACTTAAGTACCAACCTGAACTTTTCCTATCTTCTGAAAAATACATTCATACCCAGGTGCTTTTAATGGGTCCCCAAGGTACAACGGCTAATCTTGAACACATACAAAGGAAATATCAAAACCATTAATAATATGAAATAACGTAATAAAAACATTATTGCTCCCTCTGCAATTATGTTGTGCTATCTTAATCTTCACTCTTTTCCTCATTTCTTCGTCAGGCCGACCCTCTATTATGGCCAACCAGCCTAATTCAGGGTGGCCTTCATACCAACATTAGCCCAGGAAGCCATCCGTTGGTTGTACTTCTTCTGTGCTACCTCATTTAGGCTTTTCTTTTCAGGGCATTCTTTGTCTCTTGCCAAGTGGTCACCTCCGCAGGTGGGGCATACAGCAAGAGTCAGGTTGCAGCATCCTGGAATTAACTTCCTATATCCGCGACATCCGAGCTGTCTGCATCGATGGTTGCTTTCTCAGTGTTTCTTGAAGAAAATAGACCACGATTCAGACGTTTCTTGACAACCCACTCTCGTGTGTCCGTATTTCCAGCATCTCGTGCACTGTGTAGTTGGGGTTGCACGCCACATGATTCAGGCCTCTTTGTATTTACCCAAGAACAGAAACCTGGGTTCGAATTTTGTAGCCTCTGCCTTCGGTACTCTCACGATTATTAAGGTCGCTCTTTTCGCGGATATCTTGGATTTCGGTTCTTCCTTGAGGGATTTAGCCAAGGTCACGTTCACTTTCTATGTCTTCATGCATTTTTCTTTGACCACAATGTCAAGATCATCATTGTTGTCTGGTACCGCGTCATATAGTATCCCATAAACCATTAGGCTAACATCTGTAGGGACACTACAACAGGGTAGAAATTAGGGCTTGTCTTAACCCACAGTTCTGTTTAGCACCTCCGTCATCTTTTCAAGATATCCGAAGTATTTCCCTGAGTCCGTGCCTGCCGCTGTTGTGATAGTTATCGTGCCGTTAACCTTATTTTATGTAACTTGTAGGTTGACAGGAGCGTTGCATTTGCAGTGGGTTAGTATGCTCGTTAGTGCGACTGAGATGTTGGCTTCGTCCTTGGCCAGGTCTCCAAGTAGTTTCGCCATTATTCGTGTTGCAAAGACCTTTCTTCTCGCTGGTCTGGCGTTCCTCGATTTTGGTTCTCCTACTGTCTTCCATCCATGGGAGTCATTCTTCGATTCGATTGTCACCCCTCGTTCCTTTGACATTTTCTGTTGGGGTTAGGGTGGTGGGATTGCTCCGTCACTTCCTTTCCTCTTGCGTCCTCGCTTGGCTGGGGTTTGAGGGTTGGGAGCTTCGGTAGTGGCCGCTGCCTATGCATAACTCCTTTTTTCAGGCTAGGTTCTTTTTTCGTTTGCAACTCTGCCAATATTACCGCCATTTGTATTTGGATTTCCTGTCATACTTAGTTCCTGAACTATTCTAGTCAGGTTCTGGACATTCGCCATCAGGGATCTGATTTGTTTGGCTAGGTTGAGGCCCAAAGTCATTGTCAATATGCCTTCTCCCATGATAGGTCAGGAAGGCTCAAGATGAATTGTTTGATATAATCATAGATGAATATCTTAATAACTTATAATATTGTTAAAGTCTCTTGTCTGTTCCTTGATGTTGTTCTCAACCATTGGGGAGAGCCCTACTATTTATACTAATGTTCACACTACATGGGCTTTTCTAGCAAAGAAGTATCTTTCTTAAAATTCAGTTTGTCAGAACAAAGTGCGAACACTGTTTGACCCTGAAAACTTACCCAACTCGACTCTGAGATTCCCCCGACTCCTATATCCTCTGATGGTGTCTCCACTTCACCTGTACTCAGTCCTCGATCTCTTCATGCTGATAGACTATAATGGAATATGCAGTCCAAATGGCTACATACTAATAGTATCATGAATATGGAGTGATCAGTTCCAATATTCATCTATCAATGCCTGATGCGTATGCATCAGTAAGAGTAGAGAACTAGTTCTCTAGTCATTGTTCCAATCGGTTAGTCATATCATGGAACGTGAACTAATTGGTGTTCCTGAGTAGTCTCCCGGATACATCCGGGAAGTCCTTACTTAGACAGCTTAGGTTCGGATATATGCTCTCCCCCATAGTGGGATATACCTCCCGTATAATTATGCAAGCTATTCCCGCTAGTGTAATAGTATTGCATTGTAGAAGGTTGTGGGAGCCTCCTCGCAGCTAGGGCAGGTAAGGGGTTTGGAGTTATCCCAAGAGGGGTGTGCCTTAAGGCAGCTGTTGCCAGATCTCATATGATGTACTCAACACGCATCGACCATGTTGAGGCCCATGAAGGGGCAGGGCTTGAGGGAGGGCGGATAGCCATACCGAGCAGGGTGGGCAGTGTCCTTCCACTCCGTGAGAATGAGGTCACGGCAGTGCTTCTTCAGTGGGGTATAGGCTCGGCCCTGGGTTGGATCGAGATAGGTCTCCAACAGTAGGTGCTGGGAGGTGACCCGAATGGGGCCGCACCCATCAGGGCCCAGCAGGAACATCCTGGAGAGTGCGATGGCCTCTATGGGAAGGTGGGAGTGGACCTAGAAAGGGGGCGTGGGTTGTGTCTACTTAAGAGGGAGGAGGCACCCCTTGTTTCTAGTTGGGAGGAGGCGATGTTCTTGGGCGTGTGGGTGTAGGGAGAGGGTTTGTACTGATTGGGCGAGGCAGGCAGCTACTCGGTTGATCTCTGGTAGACAACACATAATCCTAAGGCCAGCTAGACCCCTCTTGTATGCAAGAAGTAGGTTAAGCGGGGAAGGCACACTTCAATGGCAACAATATTGATCATTATAGATATAAAGCAGTTCGTACACCACCTCTGGACTTTGTGCCAGCAGCTGGATATCATGCGCAGGGTCTGGGCGGTCAGGGCGAATACCTCATCCGTGTAAATGAGTATCGGGAACAGCAGGGAGGACGCCAACCTGTGGCAGAGGAAGGGGGGGATGCCCCTCCCTAGAGGGGAGAGTCTCTTGACCACCGAATCCCGCCTGCGCCTTGGCCAGACATTTCACAAAGTGGGCGCTAGTTGAAAGGGAATGGGTGACCTAGTAGCCTAGCCACCTGAGCTCTGCCTTGGGGTAGAAAATTCCATTGTTGAGATGGATAGAAGATGTTGATAGTGGGGACCAATGCCTGGCTGTGCGCCAGTTGATAAGCTGTGTTTTCAGAACAGAGAAACCAACCCCCAGACGCGAGCCATTGGTCTTTACAGTGGAGTAGTTGCGCTGTAGTCGTTGCATGTTCCCCCTGTACAAGATTGAGACTGTGAGTGCGAAGTCATCTACATAAGGGAGGGTGAGCCCTATAGGTATTTCCAAATGGAGGCAGGAAATGTATATCACCAAGAGTAGCAGGGAGACCTGAGAGCCCTGAGGGGTGCTGATGGACACCCAGACGGACACATTGGGAGAGCCTTGGAAAAGGAGATGGCATGATTTACCCATGAGAAATGAGCAGGTTCATGCCACCTGATACGGGTTACACCCCTACACTAGAGCATGTTCCGGAGCTGTGAGGAGTTGCCATTTTCGAAAGCACCTTTGATGTCCAGGTAGAGCGTTGAGACCTTGCGCTTGGCAATTTGGACGGTGTTGATATTGTGGGTGAGTGGTGCACGCGTCTGAAGTCGAGAGACTAGCTAGGGAACAGCATTGATCGGGATTGAGGAGGCCAGTTACTCTGGCTATGTAAGAGAGTATATTTGTCATGATTCTTTCCATGATCTTGGAGAAAGTTTGCAGCAGGACTATGACCTGGAAGGAGGATGGAGAGCTTACTATCCGCAGCGGCCTCCTCTGGCAGCTCAAGATCATCAAGGTGGAGCGCAAGGGGTCGCAATATAGTAAGAGTCGCAGTATTCTCCAAAGCTAGCCCCACGACTACGTGGTATGAGCCATCCGGCGTCCGCACATCAAAATCAAGAAAGGTAAGGGGCTGGGTTGCCAATGCCTGGCTAAAATGAGAAGACGCGACAGTTTCTTGGAAATGTTTTCGGGTATCCAGGGCGCACGCCAGGGTCCCAATATGCAGGTTGACGGATGTTTGACTGTGAATCCATAGAGTCCCAAGCGGGGAGCCGACTTGACAGCCGACTTGACAGCTGACTCTGAATCTGTGGAGTCCAACACAGGGGCAGACTGGCCAGCTGACTCTGAACCTCAGCAGTGACTGCAGCCCCGTCATCCGTAAACCCTTCACAGTGATCACTCGTATGCTATGCTCCTTCTCAATCCTGGCTTTGATAGTCTGGCAAATGTTCTTAAGGATTATAGTCTGTACCTAGTCTGGCCAAGTGGCCCACGTGTTGTGCTGGTGTCCAAAAAGGTCATCCGTGCTCAATGTCATGTTAGTATCCTAGCGCGAACTTGAGTATGCTGGGTTCGGGATCAGGCTTACCTCGTACTGCCTCTCTCGGTCTTGAAGTCGCATGTTTCAAGAAAGACTCCTGTTTGCCATGCTTAGGCTTCGTTACGGGGCCCCGTTTCCGAGGAGCGGGGACAGAATAACATAGGTTATTCTGATTAACGGGTCGAAGAAATCATCCAAATCGGACAAGAACTGACTGAGATAGAGCTCTTTGAAGTTAGACAACTTCACAGAGCTCTATCTCACTCAGTCTTTTTCCGATTTGGACGATTCCTTTTTTAATATGCAGTTAATAACCTGCTCTTGGCGGCCCGTTTGTCAGAAACGGGGCCTGTAACGAACACTAGCCACGCTCGAGGAGTATGGCAGAGTATAGCACAGGTTAAGCAAACCATGGTGCCATTAATCTGACCAAGAAAATCTGGTTTGGAAATCCAAAACATTTTCTTGGCCTTGAAACACTTTCCCCATATTGCGTCGGGATCTGAGTCTCGAGGTATAGATGCGTTACTTGCTGTGTCAAGTGCATACGCTTTAGTAGTGGCCGGCCTAGCACAAAGCGCACACCGACCTCATACCCCCTTGGGGAGCACATAAATCTATCCTGCTCAAGGTACTGGTCCAATCCACGCGCAATCGCCATTGGGTCTCCTGGGAGATTGTACAATCTTCGAATGTGGTTCATTTGTGAGGTGATAGCGTCAGCGTCAGAAATGGTAACACCTAGAACTATAATCATTTTATATTGGAGAACTCGGTAAGATGATATGAGTAATGTAGGCTAGATATAATGGAAGATTTCTTCGTAGATGGTCGAAGTAATGGTAGCGATATGTAGACAACTAGTCATATGGGTCAGATCGCTTGTCCGTGCTTGTTGTGTCTAATGGCAGCAAAGATGCTTCAATGTTGATATTCTGCATCTGCGCAATCGCGGTATACATGCTAACTCTATACTAAGAAAGTATCTCGCTAATTATTCTGCGAACATTACCTGTGTGTGAATACTCGTAGACCCTGAAAACTTTTTACCACACCTTCTTGCTCCCATGGTCAACTTAGCAGTCTGGGCTGCCTTTTCTCCTGATGGTGTAGAGAGCACGTCGTGTGTCTGTTCATCCGTTTATGCGTTGACTGCAGTCGTTATGAACTATCTGGCCCACGTGTTCCTCAGAGGTATTCTAACTCGCTGGACACAAGATGGCCAGTCCTCTTTTGTTGGTTGAGTAGAGAATTCAGCATACAACTGGATGTCGTCTTCTCATTCACAAGCATTACATGACTTGTCCTCAGGATCGCACCTATATGCTATTTCCATCAGACTCCATCTTCTACAAACATGTCCTTTCTGGATTCAACCGATCCACCTACTAGACATAGTAGCCTCTTTCATACTCTATGTGTCTTTGTAGGTAAGAGGGGACGAACTTGCATGCAAAATGTCCCATTACCTTCAACCCACTGTTCCGGTTCTCTCTCTTTGAGAGTCTGTCACCTTATGCACCTGCATCCAATCCTGTATCCACTTGTAGATAGTGCCCGAAGGCCTCCCCTCATATACCCTGCAAACAGGGTCGGGTCGGACCGATGGCCACGACGTATACGGTGTTATAAGATGTGTGCCAATAATACTGGTCTTTGGTGATGGGACGCCACTCTCCTGTGGTCTGCCGGTAACCTGCTGTTGCAACGCCGGGGCCAGAGAGGGGTCTTGTCATTCTGTAACAATCCTATTGTTGGGTGTTTATGCAACAGGCAACGATAGTCGTTTTCTAAAGTAAGCAAGTATTCTTATCCTATGATAGGGTGTATGGAAATACTATCTTCTCAGATAGTACGGAACTGGCTTGCTTGTCTTGAGTGATCCGTTGAAGGATACTATCTCGTCAGATAGTAAGATGCGTGGATTATCGTCCTTGATAGAACTATCACAATAGTTCTATGTTCGTATCGCCCGTCGAGACTATCACAATAGTCTCCGGGTTTCTTACATCGTAGGTTCACCTAGAGGAGAGGTGTATGTAAAGAGAGTAAAAGGTAATCGAATTGCAATATCTTAAGTATAGAAAAGTACTTAGATGGTTGCGTGAAGATCCCATCCCTTGGTCGTCTTTTTTGTTCTTTTTTTCTTTTTTTTTTGTAATCATGCGTTATTTGTTTCTAGGTACAAAAAGCCTTATGCAGCGTGAGCTATGAAGAGAAAAAACCTATAAATGAAAACCCACTGCCCGCTTCACCTCTTCATAGGAAAAATCAAACACCCCACGTCCATAGGAAAAGTCTCCCCCGCCTAGCACCTAAGATAATATACCCCAGACACTTAAGGAAACAATACATAGAAACGTACAGGTAGAAAGACCGAAACCCTGCCGCAGGCTCCCCAAAACAAAAGAAAGGACGGCTTCGCTAAGGCTCTTTAGGGGCCTGATTGGAGGATTGTTGATCGGCGACATAGGAAAACTCCTGTAGAGGGCCCACCAAAACCGTGATGTACGGTCAGGCAGGTCATTACATCGATCCAAGGCGTTGGACAAAGCCACGGAGGCAGTGCTCTACCACGACTAGGCGTAACCGAGGCGGGGCCAACCGATCGGAAGGGTAGACGGCGAGCGGAGCCACTGGGCAGAGGGGATGCCAGCCAACGACGATGAGCAGTAGGGTGCCAGCCGGTGAGTGGCAGTAGGGTGCCAGCCAGTGAGTGGCAGTAGGGTGCCAGCCGGTGATGAGCAGTAGGGTGCCAGCCGGGGAGAGGATGGTAGCAGTACGGTGCAAGCGGACAGAACTGGGAGGAGGAGAGAGGAAGGATCGCGAACAGTCTAGGCGCAGCCGACAAACGGGCCATAGCAAGGGCTTTTGGGACGACGACGAAACCGAGCGAGACCGTGATGTTAGTAACCGAAGCTTTCCCCATCAGAGGTACAAGCCCAGCAAGCCGAGGCCTACTTTGACCGAGAGTCCGGCACCGTGACGCCGACCATGAACGAAGCGAGAAGCTTTCCGACCGTGCAAAATGCTAAGCGAGGTGCAAAGCAAGTGCGGGGTATGGGGGAGAACCGAACTTCATGAGCGGGGGTCAACGAAGAACAGGAACAAGAACCCCAAGGAGGGGAGGCAGGCGTGCCCCAGGAGAGGAGGGAAGATGGCTTAACGTCAACTCCTAGGCAGTAGCCATCGTGGGAGAAGAGAGGTGGGTGGGGGAAAGTTGCGATGATTTCTCGTGGTGTTGAGATTTCAATCGCAGGAGGTGTTGTTGCGATGGTTCGTGTCCCATCCCTTGGTCGGTTTTTTTTATATTTTTTTTTACTTTTTTTTATATCATGTATTCTTAGTTAAGGTACAAGAACTCGCATGCATCGTGAGATATGACCTAAAGAAAACCTTAATTCCAACAACCGCCCGCTTCACCTCTTCATGGGAAAAATCAATCACCCCGAATCCATAGGAAAAGTCCCCCTCGCCTAGTACCTAGGACAATAATACCCCAGACACGTAAGGAAACAATTCATAGAGACGTACAGGAGAGAGACCCAAACCCTTCAGCAGGCTCCCCTTAAAACAAAAGAAAGGATTGGCTCGCGAAGGCCGGATAGGGCCCGGGGGGAGGATGTGTGATCGCGGTTATGAGAGAAAACGACTGAACTTGTGGGCCGACATTGTAACCATAAACGTACCGTCGTGCCGGTAATTACATCGATCCAAGGAATTGGACACCAGGCAGGGAGATAGTGCAATACCACGACTGGGCGTAACCGAGGAGTTGACGAACGATCGGGGAGGATGAGGGGGCAGTAAGGTGCCAGCTGCTGTAGCAGTAACGGTGCAAGCGGACCGAACCGGGAGGTGGGAGAAGGAAGGATCGCGAACAGGCTAGCCACAACCGACAAATGGGCCACTGCAAGGGCTTTTGGGACGACGACAAAACCGAGGCGAGACCGCCATGTTACTAACAGAGGCTTTCCCCATCAGAGGTACAAGCCCAGCAAGCCGAGACCTACTTCGACCGAGAGTCCGACACCGTAACGCCGACCGTGAACGAAGCGAGAAGCTTTCCGACCGCGCAAAATGCTAAGCGAGGTGCAAAGCAAGTGCAGGGTAAGGGGCAGAACCGAACATCATGAGCAAGTCAACAACGAACGAGCATGAGAACCCCAAGGAGGGGAGGCAGGCGTGCCCCAGGAGAGGAGGGAAGATGGCTTAACGTCAACTCCTAGGCAGTAGCCATCGTGGGAGAAGAGAGGTGGGTGGGGAAATGTGACGATGATTTCTCGTGGTGTTGAGATTTCAATCACCGGAGGGGGAGGAGAGATGGTTCGTGCCCATCCCTTGGTCGTTTTCCTTTTTTTTTTTTTTTTTTGTAATCATGCGTTGATTGTTTTAGGTACAAAAAGCCTCATGCAGCACTAGCTATGGAGAGAACACAACCTATAAATCAAAACAAATAACAAAAGAAAGTCACGGCACCAGTTCAATATCCACTATCGGGCAGGTTTTTCCTCCGCCAAGCCATCAGCCACATATAGAAAGGAAAGCACAAACTAACAACTTAGTCGTTCAGAGAGGAAAGCCTACATAAGACAAAGGAGAGAAACCCAACGACCCTAAACCTCAGCCAACGAAAAAACACGAAAGACCGGGGGGGGCACCCTGGGGGGTGAGAGAGACAACGGGGGGGAAGAGGGGGGAGTGGTGGGCAGGAACATCGTGGGGGGAAATCCCGTAGAGGTGACGCCAATGAAGGTGGCGAGTCTTTTTAGCAGCTGGAGGGATGACCAGAGTGGGGCTGCGGGACCGACATCAGTAACGCCGTGGAGGAGGCGTGATCTGCTATGTTGTCTCGAGGGGCAGGACAGGATGGCGTGCTTGAAGGTTTCAGGTTTCAAGCCGCAGCGGGGGCAGGAGGTGTCTGCGTCGGGGGACCTTCATGTTGGGTGGGCGGCCAGATAACTTTTTCCGGCTCTGATTTGGTGAAGTCTTCCGGCGACCAATTTGTCTGAGCCCATGAAGGGACTCGGGTGTAGCGCGGGAGGGTGCAGGTAGTAGCCCGGGGTCGGGAAAGGGGAGGTCCATTCCGCGAGGAGTGCCTCTCTTACCCTCTTCTTCAGGGCGGCGTAAGTGTTGTCCATCAGGGACTGAGGCGGGAGGACACCGGTAGGGCACACAAGGTGGGAGTTGATCATGGGCATCTTAGATAGCCCGAGAGTGAAGGGAATTGTTCGGTGAGCCACCGTGTCTACTGGGAGGTGGTTCTTCATCGGTGGAACAGGTCGGGTGGTTTTCCAGTGTAGGTGGAGGTAGACGGATGACAGGCCCCTGGTTAAGGCCCGCGAGGAGTCGGGCGCTCTATGAACCGAGAGCGAGGGGAATGAGGGGTCAAGGCGGGCTGTTGCCGGGTTCAAGCTAGGAGGGGAGCAGACCACCCTGAGCACCGCCAGCCTTTGCCGGTGGGTGATCAGGAGGGAAACGGGTGGGAGGCAAGACTCAACCGAGAGAATCCCGGTAGGTGTAGCCGAGAACGAGTTTGTGGTCCACCTCTGGACCTTTCGCCAGAATGTATTGAGGCGGGTTGTTGTGCCCACGCTAGGTGTGAACAGATCCGCGCCGTAGAGTAGGATGGGAGCAATCAATGATATTGCCAGTCTATGGCATAGGTAGGGGGGGAGGCGCGCACCGGGCGGGCTGAGGCGTCGAATGAGTGCGAAGGCGCCCTGGGCAAGGGCCAGGCGGCACGAAAAGTGTGCAGCGGGGTCGAGGGCCAGAGTGAACCAGTACCCGAGCCACGGAACAGAGTTGCCGGAGTGAAACAGCTCCCCTTTGATTTGAATGGGTGAGACGCACTTCGGTGAGTCCCGCTGGCTGGGGGTCCTCCAGTGTATCAGTTGTGTTTTTGCGACCGAAAAGGAGACGCCCAGGAAGGACGCCTTTCTTTCCAGCCTGTTGAAGAGCTTCTGGAGTCGTCGGATGTTGCCACGATAGGAAAGGGAGGCCACTGTAAGGGCGAAGTCGTCCACATAAGAGAGCATCAGACCCCGCGGGATTGCGAAATGTAGTGGTGCAAGGTAGAGGAGAAAGAGGAGCGGGGAGATCGGCGAGCCCTGCGGGGCGCCGACGTTGACGGGGGCTGGGGTCCCTGGGGCCCCTTGGAAGATCAGGGTGCAGCTTCTCTCACCTAGAAAAGATGAGACCCAGGAAACTAGATAAGGGGGTATCCCGCCTTCCCTCAGGATGCGGGCCAAAGTGTTGTTGTCGACGTTGTCGAATCCTGCCTTTATATCCAGAAACAGGGAGGAAACCTTGAGACGGGGCCTCTGCAGGGTTCTGACGTCGTTGGTTAGGGTGAGGCACGCGCCGTAGGTGGAGAGCCCAGGGAGCGAACCGCATTGGTTGGGGTGCAACAGCCCTCTGAGTCGGGCTGCCGCGAGTAGTTGTGCTGCTATGATCCACTCGAGGATCTTTGAGATCGTGCGGATCAGGACAATTATCCTGAAGGAGGAGGGTGATTCGTAGGAGGGCTTCCCTGGCTTGTCAGGTACCACCCCATTCGCACTTTTCAGTGACGCGGGGTGGTACCACAGGAGGACCAGCGGGGAAAGTATGTGGAGGAGGATTGAGGGGTTGATTTTGTTGACCTGTTTCCAGGTAGAGTAAGGTATCCCGTCCGGGCCCGGGCCCGAAGTCGGGGAGCACTTAGAGAGGGCGGCAGCTATCTCGTCTGTCGTTAGTGGGGGTGCCGACTTGTTCGGCCTGAGCCTAGGTGGCGGGGAGAAGGGTTCCTTGGGGGGAAGAAGTGATCCAGAAGGACATTGTTCATTTGTATTGGGGTCTCAGCCCCTGGGAGGGAAGGGAAGCGCAGCTGGGCACACCCGTAGGCGAACCTCTTTGCCGTCCAAAGGCTCTGGGGGGTGGCGGCCAGCAGAAAGGAGGACCAGTGTTTGTTTTTAGCGGCCTTGATTGCCTTGAAGTACCCCCCCTTGGAGGTGCCGGCAACTTCCCGCATGTCAGGGGTGTCGTTCTTTCTAGCCGCTCGTGCTGCTTTGTGATACTCCCGATGGTGGATAGACAGGTGGGGGGTCCACTAAGGTTTGGAGTGGTGGGAAGGCCTGGATACTGGTGTGTGTTCTTTGAGGAGAGCTACCAGACGGTTCAGCAATTCTGACATCAATTCGTCCAGTTGCGGGAGGGTGGGCCATGAGGGTGCGGCGGGACCTTGAAACCCCTAATAATCTGGTCCCGGGTTTCCCAGTCCGTGTCAGCCCAGCGCGGGCGCGGTGGTTTTTGGTTCAGGGATGGTGCGGCGAGGGTGATTGTTATTGGTATGTGGTCGGAAGCTGTGGAGGGGAGGGAGGCTTCCCAACTTTCAATCAGGGGAAGACGGGGTGGGTTTGCAAAGGCGAGATCTATGACCGAAGGGTGAGCTTTTGCTACTAAGGGAAACCTTGTGTACTCACCTGGGGGATTGAGGAGGGCGAAGCCGGCTTCTGCTGCTTTCTCGATGTAGTGAGTCGATGAAGAGATCTCCTGTGGTGACAAGTGTCGCAGAGGGTCCGAGAGGGGATTGTGGATATTGAGGTCCCCCACAACTAGGAGGGGAAACCAAAGATCGGGGAAAAGAACTTCTGGTGATACGGAGTGAACTCTGTGGTCCACAGTGTTGGTGGAGTAGGCGTTGATAACCCTGAATGAGTGGAAGCTGGTGCCAAAGAGAGGCTCGTTGGAGGAGACGTCGAGGGCGAGAACATCGTCCACCCCCTTAAACCTGGGGAGCACCGTGTAGTTGGAGAGAAAAGACATGTGGACGTAGGCAGCCACGCGTGGCTTCCCAACCGGGGAAAAAAAGGACTTAAAACCATTAAATGAAGGAAGGTGAGCCTTGTTGACAGGTGGATCCTGCAACAGGACTATCGAGGGGTAGGTGGTCGCTTCTCTGAACGACTCGAATAAAGAAAGAAAAACATTCCAGCTCCCAAGGCAGTTATGTTGAATGATGGAAAGAAACGCGGGGGCAGGGGCCGGCCCTTGCCCCGGGGAGGGGGCATGGTTTGATTATTCATTTCCGGGACGAAGCCGACAGGTGAAAGAGGCAGGGGAAGGGCTTGGCTCCTCCAGGGGGAGAGGACCCCCGAAAACCGTGAGTGGTGCCAGGACGGGTTGAGGGTCCAGCTGGGGGAGGTTGCCTGAGAGTTACGAGGTCCACTTCTCTGGGACCCTCCCCGGTCGGGGGAGTAGAGGGTGCCGGGCCGCCATCGACCGCCAAATCCATGGGGTCTTGACCTGTTGGGGCGGGGGCCGGAGAGTTGGTTCGGGTGGGGACAGTTGGGGGAGGTCGAGCCGGACACTCCCTGAAGGTGGCAGTGTGGTCGTTACCGCAGTTACAGCAATGGGGGGGCGAGGTCGGACAACAGGACGGGACTGGCTTATTGTTCCCGCTCCTGGGGCAGGTTGGATTCTGGCATCTGTGAGCCACGCGAGTATGATGAAGCGCACAAATGGGGCACGTGGAGTGGGTGGCGGGCCATCTCTGATGGGCGTGTCCGTATCCTATGGATTTCAGCTCCAAAGCCCAACTTGAACCTTCACGATCCCAAAGCCCCATTTCGTAGAGAAAATCTTGACTTTCGGACTCTGCGTTCCTTGTAGTGCTCCCGACAACAGTATGATGTGTCCTATGAATGTTACGATTGTCCGTGTAGCGGGCGCCGCCACGATGGCAATCATTCCAATACAGATCGTAGGCAATTCTTTTACTCTCATACCGAGTGATAGTCTGTGCATAGTTATGTCCGGTCCGGCGTGAACCACAAGGTTGTATTCCTCTCAATAAGTTTTCAAGGAGCTAAGTGGAGCAGATTCGCCGTTCGGAGATCTGAGTAGATACTCCTGATCATCCTCTTTTGGCGTAGTGTATTTCCCAGGCAACCTCGTCGTCAGCCCATGCTGCTTGTAGCTAGCTTTCGCCCAGCGACATTGACGCCACCATGGTTTCGCCTTTTTTTCTGACGCCCGACCCCCGTGTGTGGGGTCCTATGGAGGTCTTGAATTTCAGCTCCAAAGCCCAACTTGAGGCTTCACGATCTCAAACCCCTATTTTGTAGGGAAATCTCC
>Ga0307517_10001881_pt1 | contig 34355 bp, 33 predicted proteins | sample 23_EM_MG_FD_194515 | JGI IMG/M metagenome (GOLD analysis project Ga0307517, IMG submission 194515) | Populus trichocarpa ectomycorrhiza microbial communities from riparian zone in the Pacific Northwest, United States - 23_EM | ecosystem: Host-associated > Plants > Roots > Unclassified | place... | reverse complement strand
ACCGGCGATAAAGAATCCAATAAATTAGGACTATGGACAAGCACCTCGCTTGTAGTAGGCAATATGATCGGCTCCGGCATTTTCCTGATGCCTGCTGCCATGGATGCTTTTGGTACAGTAGGTTTGTTGGGTTGGCTGTTCTCAGCTATCGGATCTTTCTTCCTTGCTAAAGTTTTCAGTAACCTGAGTAAGCTCATACCTAATAAAACGGGCGGACCTTATGTGTACACCCGTGCGGGTTTTGGTGACTTTACCGGCTTCCTGGTGGCTTGGGGATATTGGATAGCCAATTGCGGCGCTAATGCTGCTATTGTGATTTCATTTATCAGCGCGATGAGTGTGTTTTTCCCCGCACTGGCTACAAATACTATGACTGCTGTTGGTATTGGGTTGGGTTCGATCTGGATAATAACCGGGATCAACTCGCTGGGTGTAGCACTATCCGGCAGGTTCCAGTTGGTTACTACTATTTTAAAATTACTGCCCCTCGTGTTAATATCTGTAGGTGGTTTATTCTTTATAAAGACTCAGAATTTTCATCCATTCAATTTAAGCGGGGAGCCAATTTTTTCAGCGATAACAAGGACAGCTACCATGACCATGTTTGCCTTCGTGGGCATTGAGTGCGCTACCATCCCGGCGGGCAGTACTGAGCATTCAGAAAAAACGGTCTCCCGTGCAACCATGCTGGGTATGCTGATCTCGACCATCGTGTATATCCTGGGTAGCATCAGCATTATGGGTATTATTCCTGCTGCGCAGTTGAAACAGTCGGCCACACCTTATGCAGATGCAGCTGCTATTATTTATGGTCCTGCTGCAAGATACCTGGCAAGTGCAGGTGTAGCCATCGCAGCCTTTGGTGCACTGAACGGATGGACATTGATACAAGGGCAGGTACCGTACGCTGTCGCAAAAGATAAATTGTTCCCAGGTGTATTTGGCCGCCTTAATAAGAGGGGTGTACCGGCTATAGGCATGGCAATCAGCAGCGGAATGACCTCGTTGCTTTTACTAATGAACTTTACTAAGGGGCTGGTAGAGCAATTTAAGTTTTTGCTGTTGCTAGCTACGCTGAGTATCCTGATACCCTACCTGCTCTCGGCGGGTGCCTATATTATCCTGGGGACCAAGAAGAATGCTTTGCATAAAGCCAGCCGGGTAAGTGTAGTAGTACTCGGTTTACTGGCCTTTGTTTATTCTTTATGGGAGATATACGGTTCAGGTGAGCAAACTGTGTTTTATGGATTCCTGTTCCTGATGGCAGGTGTGCCGTTTTATATTTGGTTGAGTTATAAGAAACACCAGGAGGAGGAATAAAAAAAACCGCCTTAATTCTAAGACGGCTCTATCCATTTTTTTTTTATTATCCCTGCTTGATTGCTCATGCATCATGGCGTATTAAGTTGCTTTTCCAAATCACTAATTAAAAAAGGTTTATAGTCTAATTTATAAAAAACTTGCTTGCTTGTTTTTGTCTCAGCTATCGCCATTAATGGTTTGTTGCCCTCAAAAGTGACTGCTACAATTTTTATTTCCTGGTTAATGGGAACATTTTTAAAAACATATTTATCACCTTCCGGTACGCCGTTTAGAATACTTTTTGCGTTCTTAAAAACTACCATTATGTTCGGCTTAAGTTCTGGGGTGACTTTAACGTAGTAGTCGGTTTTTTCATCCTGTACCTTCCAAAAGAAATCACAGTTTATCCATCCCAATTTTGCTGAACTGAAAATATAATAATTCAATTCAGCCTCATTCATCGAAGTAATAGCTGAGTTTTTAAATGCCTTATATTTCTTATTAAAAATCTTATTGTAGTTTTCATTGTCACGGTAATCCGGTGGATAAACGCCGATTGTAATTAAAAAACTGCAATCGGAATCAAAGGGCTTAAGTTCACCATTATCGTCGTATGTATAGAAGGGTTCCACGGGTGGAAGCTGCTTCAGGTATTGATAAAAATAGGGATCTGCCTTAGATTTGCCACTGGTTATTTTTCCTGTATCGTCGTTGGTTATTTCTGAGATTTTAATGTTTGTGATCTTTCCTTGCTTATTGACAATAAATTTAGCTTCATAAGATTTATTCATCTGGTCATCACTTTTGAGTGATTTTAATTTAGTATTGTCAAAGTGTTTATAGAAGTAGGTAAAAAAGTCATCAGTCTTTTTTCCTTTAAAATAAAATCCGCCGCCATTCCTGGACGTGTCGCCTCCTGGGTATCCCGATGTACTATACATAGACATATAAGCTGTTGGTTTAAGTAAAGTCGCGCTGTCCAAATTCCAATTTACTGTTCCATCAGCATTGGCATTCCCATAAAACAAGTTCATTTGCTTTTTTCTATCAGATGAATCCTTCGGGAAATGAATAATAAACTTTTTACCTTTCTTAAGTATTAACTCCTTATTGTTTGCAAAGGCAGCGACATTTATCATTCCCCTCGATTCCAGTAATTTTCCGTCGGAAGTTGTAGACAAATTTTCTCTAATTATTTCTGAATTGGTATAACACTCCTTTAACACAATCGATATTTTGCCTGAAGGATCTGTTCCGTCCGGTAACTGAAAAGATTTCTTTTCGAAGAATAAGGCTGTACCCTTTAAGCCAGATATCAAGGTGTCTTTTGTGTTATCGATTTTGAGCGTGTCAGTTCTGACAGAAATTAATTGCTGAAACGACCTTTGATTGTTACGGTTACAGGCTGATAAAACAATCATCGCTATTACCCAAAGTATATTTTGAATTCGACAAGGTTGAATCATAGGGTTATAAGGTTTAGTGCCACGAAGGTATATTAATTCTAAGTCAAGATACGAAGAAAATGACTATATATACAAAAAGCCGCTCGGAAATACTCAGAGAGGCTTCAAATTCTTCAGATAAAAATCGGCTTATTCCCCTTGCGACTGCTCATGCAGTTCTTCCTGCCTGAATAGCTTAGCACTTAAGTAATCATTATTCATCCGCGAAATGTTGGTCAGACTGATTTCCTTAGGGCATTCTGCTTCGCAGGCACCAGTGTTGGTACAGTTGCCAAAACCTTCTTCGTCCATTTGAGCTACCATAGATTGTACACGGCGGTAACGCTCTGGCTGGCCCTGCGGCAACATACCCAGCTGTGATACTTTAGCCGATACGAACAACATAGCAGAAGCATTTTTACATGCAGCCACACAAGCACCGCACCCGATACATGTGGCAGAGTTGAAAGCCTCATCAGCGATCACTTTAGGGATTGGTATCTCGTTTGCATCAGGTATACCACCGGTATTTACCGATACATACCCCCCTGCCTGCTGTATACGGTCGAATGCTGAACGGTCAACAGCTAAATCCTTTATAACCGGGAACGGTGCAGCGCGCCATGGCTCAATAGTGATAGTTTGCCCATCATGGAAACTGCGCATATGCAGCTGGCAGGTAGTGATCGCCCTTTTGGGTCCATGCGGATGGCCGTTGATATACAGCGAGCACATCCCACAAATACCTTCGCGGCAATCATGGTCAAAATATATCGGGTCTTCGCCCTTGTGGACAAGGCTTTCATTTACCACGTCCAGCATTTCGAGGAATGACATATCAGGCGAAATGCCATCTGCTTTGTAGGTCACAAATTTACCCGCTGTCTGCGTATTTTTCTGGCGCCATACTTTCAGCGTCAGGTTCATTGTATTATGTTCCATATCGGAATATTGAATTGCTAAATCTATTTTATTGTTTGTTTACCTGATTTTCTCTCCGTAATGTTCGCAATAGGTATTCGTATTTTCAATCTCAAAACCTGCTTCCAGGTCAATGTCATTTTTTCTCCTATTTTTCCCCCAGGCAAATATCTTTTCAAAAACCGGAAGCAATTTGCTGTCTTTTATGCCTTCATAAAAGTAAACCTCGTGCTCCTTTTCTTTCAAACTCATTTCGTACAAAACCTCGTCATGCTCGGTTATACCTAAAGCATTAAAAAGTCTTTTCATCCGTACGTATTCGCACACATTGCCGCTTTCCAAATTCCCGGCAAAGTAGAACGGCATAAACCAACCGATTACATAACAACTTGCACTAATCGTTTTACCGATCAAATGATATTTAATTTCGTACCATTTTGAAACCGGTAGCTGGTATTGATTCATTATTTTTAATACCTCGGCCCTATGGTTCCATTCATCTATTTCAATTTGCCTGATGGCTTTCTTTTCTTGAATGTCCTTTACCGATGCCGCGTGACCCTGGTATGCAAAAGATGCAGCCTTTTCAGCTGAATATGCTTGTTTTAATAAGTTTATTAATACCGGGTCATTCAACAGCATCGTTATTTATAACTACGTTGTGTTAAATGAACATTTTCAAATACAAGTTCTTCTTTATGCAATTCTTCGGGTTGATTATCGCCTTTGTATTCCCAGGCCGCAACGAATGCGAAATGTTCGTCATCACGCAATGCTTCGCCTTCCGGGGTCTGTGATTCCATTCTGAAATGCCCCCCGCATGATTCTTTACGCATTAAGGCATCGTCAACCATCAGTTCACCCAATTCAAGGAAATCGGCTACGCGGCCTGCTTTTTCAAGTGACTGGTTAAGCTCTTCATTCTCGCCCAGTACAATAGCATTTTTCCAGAAATCGGCACGTAGTACCTGGATCAGTCCTTTGGCTTTTTTAAGGCCTTCTTCGGTACGCGCCATGCCGCAATACTCCCACATAATATGGCCAAGTTCGCGGTGATATTCGTCAACAGTTTTGGTGCCTCTTAATGAAAGAAGCTTTTGTATACGTTCTTCAACCTCTTTCTTAGTTTGCTCAAAAGCAGGGTGTTTACTATTGATAGGTTTCGGACCGATCTTGGCCAGATAATCACCAACAGTATAAGGGATCACAAAATATCCGTCAGCTAATCCCTGCATCAGAGCAGATGCTCCAAGGCGGTTAGCGCCGTGATCAGAGAAGTTGGCCTCACCCAAAGCATACAGGCCCGGTACGTTGGTCATCAAGTTATAATCAACCCAAAGGCCGCCCATAGTATAGTGTACCGCAGGGTAAATACGCATCGGTACTTTATAAGGGTTCTCATCTGTGATCTGGTAATACATATCGAACAGGTTACCATATTTTGCCCTTACGGCATCTTCACCTAAGCGGGAGATTGCCTCTGCAAAGTCAAGGAATACAGCAACACCTGTAGCACCTACGCCACGGCCTTCGTCTACCATCTCCTTACCATTACGCGAAGCAACGTCGCGTGGTACCAGGTTACCAAATGAAGGATATTTTCTCTCAAGGAAGTAATCCCTGTCTTCTTCTTTTAAATCTGTTACTTTCAGTTCGCCCTTGCGCAGTTTTTGGGCAAGCTCTACTGTTTTTGGTGCCCAAACCCGGCCATCGTTACGCAGTGACTCAGACATCAGCGTCAATTTAGACTGATGATCGCCGGTTACCGGGATGCAGGTTGGGTGAATTTGCGTATAGCATGGGTTACCAAAGAAAGCACCACGCTTGTGGGCCCTCCAGGCTGCGGTAACGTTGCAACCCATCGCGTTGGTCGACAGGTAGAACACGTTGCCATAGCCACCTGTGCACAGCAATACGGCATGGCCTGAATGCGTTTCGACCTTGCCCGACTCCAGGTTACGGGTGACGATACCCTGTGCTTTTCCGTCAGCAATTACCACATCCAGCATTTCGGTACGAGTGTACATCTTCACTTTTCCGGCATTGATCTGACGGTTTAAGGCTGAATACGCACCAAGCAATAGCTGCTGCCCTGTTTGACCACGAGCATAGAACGTACGTGATACCTGTGCGCCACCAAATGAGCGGTTATCTAACAAACCACCATATTCACGGGCAAAAGGAACACCCTGTGCTACGCATTGGTCTATGATATTAACTGATACCTCAGCCAGGCGGTAAACATTTCCTTCACGGGCACGGTAGTCACCACCTTTTATTGTATCGTAAAACAGACGGTAAACACTGTCACCGTCGTTACGGTAATTTTTTGCTGCATTGATACCACCCTGTGCTGCAATAGAGTGCGCACGGCGGGGGCTATCCTGGAAGCAAAATGCCTTTACATTGTAACCCAGCTCGGCCAGTGAAGCCGCTGCCGAAGCACCCGCAAGCCCGGTTCCTACCACAATCACATCATACTTACGTTTGTTGGCAGGGTTAACCAGCTTAAGGTTAAACTTATGCGTACTCCATTTTTCGGCTAAAGGGCCTGCTGGAATTTTAGCATCTAAAACCATATTATTAAATTCTAAATTCTATTTTCTAAATACTAAACTCTAACTTCTTGTAAAATAATACACTACCGGCATAGCGGCAAAGCCTAGCGGAATGATCACCGCGAACAGCCAGGTGCCAATGAACTCCACAATAGGAGTATATTTTCGATGTACCCATCCCAGTGTACGGAAAGCGCTCTGAAACCCATGTTTCAGATGGAACGATACAGCTACCATCGCGATCACATAAAACAGCACATACCACCACTGACTAAAGCTATACTGAACCCGTTCATGCAGATCCTTTACCCTTACGATTTCGAAGTTGTTTACTGTCTGTACAGAGTTTTCAAAATCGGGAGAGGTGGGCGCAAATTCTACCGACTGTGTTACGCCTGATGAAAGGTCTGTACGGTATTCCTTAAAATGTATACTGTTGGTGTATTTGTAGCGGTACCAGAAATCGCTCATGTGTATCACGATGAACAGAAAAAGGATAGAACCTAACAGGCCCATATTTTTGGATGACCAGCTTGCATTGTCAGAAGCAGTTACCGCGTAACCTACCGGCCTCGACCTGCGGTTGCGGATGGTAAGGATCAAGGCATACAAGGCATGCACCAGTATACTCAGGTACAAAAGGTAGGCAATAACTTCAATCGGCGGGAAATGCGTCAGGAAGTTGGCATACACATTAAACGCATAACCGTCGTCGTGCTTAAAGAGCAGCAGGTTGCCGCCCAGGTGCACGATCAGGAAAGTACACAGAAACAAGCCCGTTAAAGCCATGATCAGCTTTTTGCCCAGCGACGAGTTAAAGGTCTGTTTGAATTCGCTCATTACAGATTAGATTTATTTGGCAAAAGTATTTATTATCTGACAAAAGATATAAATGCTTGAGTATAATTGACAAGCAAAGCGCTATTTAGAAACGTTCTAAGTTATGTTAAGTCGTTGATTGTGTTAAATGGTTGATTAGGTAGAATCGAATTAGCAATTATTCCGTCTTGTTATTTTCACTGCCGTCCCATTTATGGGGCGGAATATATGAATCGCCATACCTGGGTTTAGCCAAAGGGTCATTTAGGCTAAAGCCAACGGCAATGATTCCATATCAAATTACCCTATTGCAATCACCTTATCCTCCAACACCCCAAATACCCTGTCCTGTTTCTGACGCTGGATAGCTACCCTGCCGGTAAATCTGCCGAATGAAGGCAGCACAGCCTGCTTATTACCAAAGGCAAAACAGGGTATCGTGATGCTTTGCCTTGCCCTACCCGACAGGTTTACGCCCGGATGAATGTGCCCGCAAAAGACATAGCCACCGGCTTGTTCCAGTTCACTTGCGCTAAGCGGATGGTGCAACATCAGGAATGGGCCTATTTGCAACTGGTCATACAGGGCGACGTTGAGCTCGAGATAATGATCGTCGTGAATAATATCATGATTGCCACGGATGAGGATGATCTCGAGTTTGGAATTTTGTTGACGCCACATTCTGAACCATTCCCAGTCGGCATTCATGTCACTGTGGAACAGGTCGCCCAGGAAGATGAGTTGTTTGGGTTTATGTTCAAATATAAGGTCGGACAGAGTACCCAGATCACTTTGTTCCATATTGCGCGGAACAGCGATGCCCGCCTTGCGGAAATGCCCAACCTTGCCCAGATGTACGTCGGCAGCTATCAGGGCTTTTTGTTGTTTCCAGTAAATGGCTTTTTGAGGCAGTAGAATAAGGTCCTGTTCCAAAAAATTAAAATCAAGCCCGGCACAGATCGTCATAGTGACAAAAATAATAAATTATGATATTTGTTAACCATGAACCATACCATCGATATTACTAACCGCGAAGAATTGCGCAGGCTGCTCTCCGTGCTTGAGCCTGACGCTGCACCGCTTTGGGGGAAAATGAAACCACAACAAATGGTAGAGCATTTGGTTGACCAGGTGCAGTGGACCAACGGTAAAAAGATAACCACCTGCGACAGGCCGCCCGAAGAGGCTGAAAAAGGCAAACAAAAAATGATCTACACTGATGCCTTGATCCCGAAGAATGTATTTTTAGAAGAACTGCCAGCCGATTATCTGTATCCCGATATACCTGCAGCTATTGGCCAACTAATGGTAGAACTGGACGATTTTGACCAGTATTTTAAGGCACCTGGCGCGATCGCCATACACGGCGGTTTCGGCCCCATGACCTACAAGGAATGGATCATATGGCATGGGAAGCATTTCGGGCATCATTTAATGCAATTCGGGTTGTTGTAAAAGATAAATAGAAGTACACTTCAAGCTGTTTTAATTTGCTGCTTTACGGGCATATTGATTTGCATTTTTTACAACCTAAACCAAATCATTTGCGTTTAACCACCTATGAAAATTGAAGGTGGATTGCTCATTAATATGAGTTTAGAATTAACAACGTATTTTAAGGAACATCCTGCGGATTTGCCCCCTGCGGTTGATTTGGATTCGTTGGATGTCAGATGTTCATCTTACCTGATCGAGCATATCGAAAACTATACTAAAAAACCATACAACGATAAGTTTTTATGGCGGGTGGTGTTCCCTGGGTCAAAAAATCCGGGGTTCGAGTATTTTTATTTTATTGATTACAGAGCTGTTCATATGGGTAAACACGAGATTGTTTCAGCCAAGCTGGTTCACGAAAAACACGAACCTTCTACTGCGTGGTATTTAGCCAACTAATTTGAGTTGGTTCGGTAAAAAGAATCAGCCTCCCCAAAACAAAAAACCCGGCTTGTGGCCGGGCTCTTCGCTATTATCATTTAATTGTTTGCTTATTATTATTCACCCTCACCTTGCTGGAACACGTTGTTAAATGCGGTTCCGTCAGGATAGTAGCCGGTGATGATCAGGTTGCCGTTGCGCATGCTGGTAATGGCCTTGCTGATATCATCCGTATTGTTAACCGGCTGTTTGTTAATGCTGGTGATGATAGAGCCTACAGGGATCTGGGTATCGTCAAACAATAATCCCGGACGAACCTGTGTAACCACCACGCCTGAACGTACATGGTATTTTGCTTTCTCAGCTGAGGTAAGCGGTTTAAAGCTTGCACCCAGTTTGTTGTACAACTCTTCGGATGATTTAGTAGAAGCTGTTGAACGGCCCAGGTTACCTGCATCGGCTTTCAGGGTTACGCTAACGTTCTTTTCGTCGCTGCCGCGCAAAATGGTCAGGTCAATTTTATCGCCTGGCTGTAAACGGGCAACAGGTTCCTGCAAGTCAGATGATTCATATACTTTTTTACCATCTACTTTAGTGATGATGTCGCCATGTTGTAAGCCTGCCTGTGCCGCACCACTGCCTGGCGCAACATCATCCACATACAAACCAACACTGCGGTTAATGTGTAATGCATCAGCTGCATCCTGGTCAAGCTCTTTAAAGCTAACACCCAGGTAGCCACGTTTAACCGAACCAAATTTCTGGATATCATTCAATACCTTTTTAGCCAGGTTGATAGGAATGGCGAAACCATAACCTTCGTATGAACCTGTTTGTGATGCAATAGCAGAGTTGATACCGATCAACTCGCCTTTGGTGTTTACCAATGCCCCGCCGCTGTTACCAGGGTTAATGGCCGCATCAGTTTGTATAAACGATTCAATACCCGTATTTAATTGTTTACCGCCCTGGCGCTGTGTACGCATACGGCCAAACGGGGTATCCTGCTCCTGCTCCTGGCTGCCGATCAAGCCTAAGCCGCGTCCCTTAGCACTAACGATACCTGCGGTAACAGTTGAGGTTAATCTGAATGGATTACCCACAGCTAATACCCACTCGCCTACCTTCACATTATCGGAGTTGCCTAATTTAACAATTGGCAAATTGGTAGCGCTTATCTTGATCAGGGCAAGGTCGGTATTCGGGTCGGTGCCGATCACTTTAGCAGTAAAGTGCTGGTGATCGTTGGTAGTAATTTCGATCTTATCAGCCTTTTCAACCACGTGGTTGTTGGTCACAATATAACCATCAGGTGAAATAATTACACCCGAACCTGAAGCCATCTGCGGGCCTTGTGGTTGTATACGACCACCAAACATGTCGCCAAATAATTGCTGCATCCGGTCCTGCCCGCTGCTTTCCTGGTTCTTGTAAGTAGTACGGATGTACACTACGGCAGGGGTTACCTGGGCGGCTGCCTGGGTAAAGTCAGTCAGTTCGCCGGTCGACGACACATTGGACGTGCTTAAAGGATTGTTTGTAAAATACACTTTCTGTTTTTCCTCAATGCTCATATTGTCAGCATACTTATTCTCGATAATTTTGTATGCGCCTACTGCCAGAGCTCCGCCTAAAAACGCGGTAAGGATAGTTAAACCAAACTTTTTCATTTTCTCTAATCTGTTTTTTTAACGGTTCTTTGAAACAAAGATGAGTGTACCGGTTTTTATGCCAGCCTCATAATAGTTTCATATTATAAATCACTTTTCTTTTACAATATTTAATTTATTACACTTGGAGTGTCAAATTTAATACCATATAGACGTTATTATCAACTGTAAGTTATTGAATTTTTTGTTAAAATTTGTTAAATTGATGATTCGTGGGAGTCAGAGTTTGTTGTAGCTTCTTATTCCGACTTAAAATTACATAAAGATTAATAAAAATAAGTGAAAATTAAATTCTATAAATACCAGGGCGCGGGCAACGATTTTATTTTGGTGGATAACATGAAAAACGCTGTAAATCACCACAATCCGGCGCTTATTGCCCGTTTGTGCGACCGCAGGTTTGGCATTGGCGGGGACGGTATGATGTTTTTACAGAACATTGAGGGATACGATTTTGAGATGGTTTATTACAATGCAGACGGCCAGCCAAGCAGCATGTGTGGTAACGGCGGTAGATGTATCGTAGCGTTTGCCAAATACCTGGGAATAATAGATACAGAGACCGATTTTTTGGCAGTGGACGGCCCGCATCATGCCAAAATTTCAGAAAGCGGTGATTGGGTTAGCCTCCAAATGATCGATGTAAACGAGATCAGCAGGGATGGCGACGCTTATGTGCTGAACACAGGTTCGCCGCATTATATAAAAATGGTTGAGGGCCTGGAGAGTAAAAACGTGTACCGCGACGGCGGTGCTATCCGCAATAATGATACTTATAAAGCAAAAGGCATCAACGTAAATTTTGTGGAGCCCTTAAATGGCGGATATTTTGTGCGCACCTTTGAGCGCGGTGTAGAAGACGAGACATATGCCTGCGGAACCGGTGTTACAGCAGTAGCATTAGCCATGGCCAAACACAATCACCAAACCGGCAAACTAAATACGCCCATCAAAGTATTAGGCGGCGACCTTAACATCCGCTTTGAAACTGATGGTAAAAATTTCAACCATATCTTTTTAGAGGGACCGGCCGTGCAGGTGTTTGATGGAGAAGTGGAAATATGATCTAAGCCACGCTAACTTTCTTCCTGTAAAGGAAAGCCGTTATCAGGTCCAGGAGCTCGTTCATATCGAAAGGCTTCATTATCCAGGCATCAGCTTTGCATTCTTTGGCAATTTCGCGCAGGTTCATTGCTGCGGATACAAGGATCACAGGGATGTCCCTGGTCGATTCTTTGGACTTTAATGTTTTGCACAGATCACCGCCACGCTCGGTGCCCAGCCAGTGGTCTGATACAATAATATCGGGAGATAACCTTTTAATATCCGGGATAAATAATGCCTTGTCGGAAGTTATAACGTCAAGGTTAAGCTGTTTTACCAGGAACCCTAGTATGTCGGCAGTGTCCTGGTCATCTTCCATTATCAATACGCGCTTCTTCATTTTAAAGTGGGTGTTAGCTAGTCTGTGAAAGAAGGAGCAATAAAAGTGCCGCAAACAAATTAATAAACAGTTGGTTTAAAAATTGTATGGATTCCAGGATTCAATTGCTTCAGGGCGATATCACAAAACTGCATGTGGATGCCATTGTAAATGCCGCCAATACTTCGCTTTTAGGCGGTGGTGGAGTCGATGGCGCTATTCACAGAGTGGGCGGGAAGGCTATTTTGGACGAATGTATAGCAATCCGTAACAAGCAAGGCGGATGCGGGGTTGGTGAAGCCGTAATCACTAGAGCAGGCAACCTGCCCTCGAAATATGTGATCCATACTGTTGGACCGGTGTGGAGCAAAAGCAAGACAGGTGCGGACGATTTACTATCCAATGCCTATCGTAATAGTATGCAATTGGCTGAAGAAAACAATTTAAAAACTATAGCCTTTCCAAATATCAGCACCGGCATTTATCATTTCCCAAAAGATGAGGCTGCCGGGATAGCCATCAGTGCGGTAAAAGACTTTTTGTCAGAACACCATAAAATAGACAAAGTGATATTTGTTTGTTTTGATGATGAAAATTATGCCATCTACGAAAAGTTATTGAGCGAGTAGTTATATTTACGCTACTTAAACAAATTAAAATGAACCTTATCAAATTATCAGCAGTCGCAGTAATTCTCAGTGCTTTCTCTATTTCAGCCCAGGCACAAAATGTGAAGCCGAAGTTTAAGAAATTCCTCTATGTTACTTATGGGTTTTCTGAATCTTACTCTGGATCGAAAATAATTATCGCCATTGAAGATTTTGTAGAATTTAATGCAGATGGCACGCTCCATTATGTAAGTAATCGTTCTCGGCATAATGTTTTTGGTTTAACTGATACCACCTACAAAATTCCCGATAGTTTGATGATCGCGTTTAATAAAGTATTTAATGGCAAGAAGAAGTTAAAATCATATGTGGTTGCTGATACACTGAAGACCAGGGATGAATCCGATTGGCGCGTATATTTTGTTGATTACACAGCAAATAATAATACATCTGATAACTTTCTTGTAATAAAACAGTTTTTGGATAAAGATATCGCCGCACTTTTGGATAAAATTTTGGATTTGCCACACTCTAATGTGATACAAAAGCATAAATTTTACCATAACAGTTCAATTGAAGCTCAGATAATTGAGTACCAAAAAGCTTGCAAATGCATCCCTGGAAGTTCTCCTCCAACAATTAAACAGCTTGAAATTGCCAGTCCACCCACCAACCATTAACAATCGAACATGTTAACAATTATTTAACACCAAACATTTTTATTTAAGCCAAAATCTTTTTACGTTTGAATTTTTTGTTGATGTAGCTTCTCTTTCTTTTTTACCTGTAGAGAATGTTACGCGTCGATAGCACCAAACCATGTCAGATCATTTATGCCATTTGCCGGCATGAATACCTGTCGTATGTGATCGAGCCGCACATCGTTCAGCTTAATCCCAACGGCGAATTCTCTTTAACTTACCAGCGCCTTTTCTGTACTACTGCCAAAGAGTTTAGCGAGTTCTTAGATGAAACAGATTTTAAACTGATCCGCTTGCTGGAAGAGATGGAGCAGGGCAACATCATTAAGAAGTTTTATAAAAAACCTATCCGTCCTTTCGAGTTTTTTGGGAAGATATTTAACGAGCAACTTTTTGATACCATCCGCCCTAAGATAGAAAAGCGCATGGCCGAGGCTTTGGCCCTGTTGCCAGCTAAACAGATTTACCTGATGAGCAAGGAGGGTTATCCGGCCGAGCGAAAACTGCAGATCGCTACAGAGGCGGCCTCAGTGCTGTTCCATTTCAGGCGCGATGACACAGAGATCAGGTATTTCCCTACTATTAAATACCAGGGCATGCGCATTGAGTTCATGTTCAAAAATGCCGAGATCATCTGTAACCATCCGGCATGGATGATGATGGACGATACCCTTTATTATTTTGATAAGGAGATAGAAGGCAAAAAGCTGTTGCCCTTTTTGAATAAGAGGTACATTGCCATACCACGTTCATCAGAGGTATCATACTTTGAAAAGTTTGTTGCGCCGCTGATAGAAAAGCACAATGTTTATGCCGAGGGGTTTACTATCAACACTGAAAAATATGATGCTGCACCCGTACTGAAACCTATTTATGTAGAGGGCGGCACTTCGCAGTTGCAGCTTTGTTTTAAATATGCCGGCTATATCTTCCCTTATGGCGATGGCAGGCATATTTCGGTAAGGATGGAGCGCAATGGAGATGATTACCTTTTTCATCGTATCAAAAGATCAGTCACCTGGGAAAAAAATAAGCTGCAGTTTTTAGAAGACCTCGGTTTGCGGACAGTATCCACATTGTTCCAGAACCTGGAGGTAGTACATGCAGACGAGGATGCCGATCAATCGCTATCCATATTCGAATGGCTCAATCATCATCATGATGAACTGATTGCTGCCGGATTTGAGATAGAACAACCCGAAGGGCAGAAAAAATACCTGTTTGGCAGCAGCAAGATAGATGTGGAGGTAACCGAAAATAACGACTGGTTTGATATTTATGCCGTGGTTTATTTCGGACCCTATAAGATCCCTTTTATACAGCTGAAAAATCATATCCTCAATCATAAGAAGGAGTTCCTGTTGCCTAATGGCGAGATTGCAGTGATTCCCGAAAAATGGTTCTCGCAATACGGTAACCTGCTGCATTTCTCGGAAGGGACTGATGGACTTAAGCTGCGCCGTCATCATATCGGCCTGGTGAATGAACTGGCTGAAGGTGAATTGGCCGGGGTAACCATGAGCCGTAAACTGCAAAAGCTAAGTGAATTTGAGGACGCTGGCGATATCGCCATGCCGAATCATTTTAAGGGAAGTCTGAGACCATATCAAAAAGCAGGGTTTAACTGGTTCCACTTTTTGCAGAACTATCACTTTGGCGGCTGCCTTGCGGATGATATGGGTTTGGGTAAAACCATACAAACCCTTGCCCTGCTGCAAAAGCATAAGGAAGATACGGAAGCCGGAGGCAGCAAAAGTACCTCGCTTATCATCATGCCCACCTCGCTCATTTACAACTGGCTGAATGAGGCCAAAAAATTTACACCTAAGCTGCGTATGATGGTACACACGGGCACCATGCGCTATAAATCGCCCGAGGTGTTTACCAATTATGATGTGGTGATCACCACTTATGGTATCACAAGGATAGATGTTGAGCTGTTCAAAACCTATTTCTTCGATTATGTTATTCTGGACGAGAGCCAGAACATTAAAAACCCTTCATCCAAATCATATCAATCGGTTAAGCAGTTGAAATCGCGCTTTAAACTGATATTAAGCGGTACACCGGTTGAAAATTCGGTAAATGACCTGTGGACACAGATGTCGTTCATCAATCCGGGCTTGCTGGGTAGTCAGCAGTTTTTCCAGAACGAGTTTGTAACGCCGATAGAAAAGAAAAAGGACGAAGATAAGGCCCGCAAGCTGCAGGCGCTGATAAAACCTTTTATTTTGCGCCGTACCAAGGAGCAGGTGGCGACCGAATTGCCACCGAAAACCGAAAACCTGTTCTATTGCAAAATGAGTGATGAGCAGGCCAGCGTGTACGAAAAGGTAAAATCAGAATACCGTAACGAATTGCTGAAAAGCCTGGAGGACGGCACCTTTGCTAAAACGCAGATACAGGTATTGCAGGGGCTGATCAAACTAAGACAGATCGCTAACCATCCGTCAATGATCGACGAGGAATACGAAGGTGACTCCGGCAAGTTTGAGGACGTGGTGCACACTCTGGCCAACGTACTGGATGGCGGACATAAAGTGCTGGTGTTTTCACAATTTGTGAAACAACTGACCATTTACCGGAATCATTTTGAGCAAGAGGGTATTCCATACGTTTACCTGGATGGCAGCACACAAAATCGCGGCGATGTTGTGCAGCGTTTCCAGGAAGATGAAAAAACAAGGGTGTTCCTGATATCGATAAAAGCCGGTGGTGTAGGATTGAACTTGACCGAGGCTGATTATGTGTTCATCCTCGACCCATGGTGGAACCCTGCCGTTGAGCAGCAGGCGATCGACCGCACACACCGCATCGGGCAAACTAAAAATGTGTTCATCTACAAATTCATCACCAAAGATTCTGTAGAAGAAAAGATACTCGCCCTGCAAAACCGTAAACTAAAAGTAGCCCGTTCGCTTATTACGACTGAGGAAAGCTTTATCAAGTCGCTCTCGCCTGAGGATATTAGGGAGATATTGGGATAGGTAAATGCGGAAGCCGGAATGCTGATTGCGGAAGATTCTTCAAAAATCTCAATAATCACTCTTGAACGCCGGCCATATCTTATAAATAACACCAACAATTGTCCCAGCGATGGCTAAATAGAATATCACTTTACCGTGCCATCTGTCTTGTTCAGTGTAGGCATATACCTTTTCACCGTCCGGTAAAGTCCTTTTGTGAGTTTTTAAATGCCATCCTATAAAAAGGCCGAGGACCCCACCCATTAATGCGAGTATATACCCCAAAATAATCCAGGTGGATTGCCCGGTTTCTGGCTCCTTTAGCTCTTCTATCCTTTTTTCATGAATAGCTGCTAAATCGGCATCGCTGATATTTTTACCTCTTTCGGTTAGAATTTTCCGGGCAAGTACAACGTCAAAAGCGCTCCATTCATCTGCTTTGGTAAGTACTTCCATCAATTCATCGTCGGTAAAGCTGAACAGATAGTAATCTTTTTCTACCCCCTCGATGTTTTTTCCCTCAACGTCTTTCTGTAGTTGATTTACTTTTTCAAAGTCTTCACTTTTTATTTTTACAGCATAGTCCACTGTAGCATTGCTCATAACCAGGGACGGATCAAAGCCACTCGTTTCTTCCTGTATGAAATAAGGAATATGATGTTCGTCTAATAATTCGGCAAGCTCATTTGCTAATGCTGCATCATTGAATTTTTGGTAGGTGATGAGTTCGGGTTCCATGATAAGGTTATTTTGTACGATTCAATATAGACAATTATGAGTTTAAAACAAAAGTGCCATTAATTCGACATGATTTAACTTGTATTGCTATTTGGAGGCAACGAATATAACTAGCTTTATCGTACTTAGGTTATCTTAAACAAATTCCCACTAATATTGTATAACCATTACTCAAAACCCAAAACCATGAAAAAGCTATCCCTTTTCATTTTAATGATCTTTAGCAGTGCATTTGCATTTAGTCAGAGCAAAATGGCTTGCTGTAAAGAATCGGCTACGCAAAAATTTGCCATGTTGGCTTCCGACAAAAAATTTGTGATGTCACATGCCTACCCGCGTCTGTACCATTTTCAAAGCACCATTGGTAAAGCTATCACCTATAAAACCGCCGACGGTAAGGAAGCCAATGCTTTCGAAATGAAAGCCAAAAAAAATACCAACAACTGGCTTTTTGTGATACACGAATGGTGGGGGCTGAATGATTTTGTAAAACACGAATCAGAAAAAATATATAATGACCTGGGAGATGTAAATGTGCTAGATCTCGACCTATATGACGGAAAGGTAGCCGCTACCCGGGAAGATGCGGGCAAATACATGCAGGCTGTAAAAGAAGACCGCGCACAGGCAATCATCAAAGGCGCGGTTGCCTATGTTGGTCCTAATGCACACATCGCAACTATAGGCTGGTGCTTTGGCGGCGGATGGAGTTTACAGGCCAGTATTTTGGCAGGCAAACAGGATGTTGCCTGCGTGATGTATTACGGTATGCCTGAACAGGACGTGAACAAACTGAAAACCTTACATGCAGATGTCTTGGGTAATTTCGCGAACAAAGATGGCTGGATCAATCCAAAAGTAGTCGCCTCATTTGAAGAGAATATGAAAGCAGCCGGAAAGAAACTGGAAGTACATCAGTACGACGCCGACCATGGTTTTGCCAATCCAAGCAACCCGATCTACGATAGTGCAGCTACTAAGGATGCTTATGAGCGCACCCTCGCTTTTTTAAAACCAAGGCTGAAATAAGTGCAGTTTTACTTACGAATTGCAAACTGCCAACTGAAAACCGGCAACTGCTGACTGGATTTTCGTAACATTGCACAAATTTTTACTGTTGACTGCCGCTGCCAAGAAAATATTTTCGTACCTGCTAAAAGCTGTGATCCTGGTTTTAGCAGGTATATTTATTTATCACCGGGTAAACAATAATGCCAACCTTAGGCAATTTGAGACTTTAATCTCCCACATCAGCCGTAAGCAGGTGCTCACCACCATGTCGTTTGTGGTGCTGTTGATGGTGGTAAACTGGGTGCTGGAATCATTCAAATGGCAGTACCTCGCCCGGGCGTTGGTTAAAATAAGTATATGGGAAGCTATTGAAGCGGTGTTTTGCGGGTTGACCTGGGCCATATTTACCCCCAACCGGATAGGCGAGTACGGCGGCAGGGTGATGTTTCTACCAAACCGCAAGCGTATTCATGGTGTGTTCGCAATGGCGGTAGGCTCGTTCGGGCAAAACGTGATCACTAATATCACTGGTTTGCTGGCTTCATTATGGTTTATCTACTACTTCCTGAATATTAATACCTGGCTTTATTTGGGGATTGTAGTTCTCACGCTTGCTTTCCTAATATTACTGACTATCTTTTACTTTAATATCAGATGGATTGTAGGTTTTTTGGACAGGATATCTTTCCTGGAAAAGTACCGCCGGTTTTTTGATATCATGGGTCGTTATTCGCACCGCGAGCTATTTACTGTTATAGGTTATAGTCTTGCCCGGTTCTTTGTATTCTCGTTACAGTATTACCTCGTTATACATATGCTTTTGCCCGACCTGCCATTTTTCGAAATGATGATGACGGTAGTCGTTTTTATTTTTATTCAATCGGCATTGCCCTCACTTGATCTGCTGGATATAGGCGTACGCAGTTTTACAGCTGCGCATTTATTTTTATATATAACTAACCAGCAATTAGCTATAATTGCAGCAGTATCTTCCATATGGCTTGTCAATCTGATCATTCCGGCCATATTGGGTTCAGTATTTGTTTTAAAATTGAGATTCTTTGATCGCACTGCATAGTTCCATATCCTTATTACTTACCGGTTTATACCTTTTGGTTTTGGTATACCTGATTAAGGGTTGGGCCAGCCTGAAACGACCAAAAATCAATAGCGCGGCCCCTTCAACCAAAGTGACAGTAATGATCGCTGCCCGCAACGAAGAGGAGCGTATCAGGTATACAATTGATGATATTCTTGCACAGGATTATCCAAAACAGCTAACAGAGATCATTATGGTTGATGATCACTCGACCGACCACACGGCAGCGATCATCAGCAGTTATGCAGACAGGGGAGTGAAACTGTTGCAGTTAAACGAAGATAAACCGCTCAACTCCTACAAAAAGAAAGCTATCGCGAAAGCTATTGATCTTTCCAATGGCGATCTGATGGTTGCTACTGATGCAGATTGCAGGATGGGCACAAAATGGTTGTCGACCATAGTCAATTACTTTGAAACAAGCGGATCGGTGATGATCTCATCGCCGGTAGCTTATTTTGAGGAGCGCAGCCTTTTTGAATACATGCAAACGCTGGAGTTCTCTTACCTTATTGGTATCGGCGCCGCCTTTATCGGTAATGGCCGGGCATCCACCTGCAATGGCGCCAACCTAGCTTACCGGAAGGATGTGTTTTATGAAGTAGGCGGCTTTAAAGGTATCGACGATCTGGCATCAGGCGATGATGAATTGCTGTTACAAAAAGTTGCCGAACGCTATCCGGGGCAAATCGGGTTTCTGAAATCAAAAGAGGCAATAGTTTATACACACGCCAAGCATAGTCTAAATGAGTTTTTGCAACAACGCCGTCGCTGGGCATCCAAATCAACTAAGTATAAAGATAAAAAGATTGTGGCCCTGGCAGTTGGTATCTGGCTGTTTAATCTTTCGCTTTTGGTAAACCTTGGTTTAGGGTTTTATAATCTTTACTTTTTTAAACTGCTGGCCCTGCAGTTTTTGCTGAAATACTTTTTCGAGGTGGCTTTTTTATTGCCGATCACCGCCTTCTTTAAACGTACAGGGCTGGTAGCATTGCTTATCCTGCTTATCCCTATCCATGTTATCTATTTCGTTTACATCGGGTTAATGGGCAATACCCGCAAATATGTGTGGAAAGGCCGTGTAGTGCGATAAAACTTTGTTTTTGCACTTAAATAAGCGATATTTAGCCAACTGATCTATTAAAAGCACTTGGCAGAATTAACCCCATCCCAGCGTACCTGGAAATCATTTAAGCGGAATAAAATTGCCGTCGCCGGGCTTGTATTCATCGTGCTTTCTGTATTTATTGCCATACTCGGTTACCTGGTAATGCCCGACTCTACGCCACTTGCCAATAATATGACCATCCAGCTCAGCATAAAAAAGCCAGGGGCTACATTTACCATGTTGCGCATCCGCAAAAGTGAGCCGGTGGATACGGTAAATATTTTTACTAAAATGCTTTTCGGGCAGCCTTCATTTTTTAAGGATGTGCCTATCAAAAGCTATCACTTTGCAATGGATTCTATTTATGTGGATGAGTACATTGGTGATGAAGATAAACCGGAAAAAAAGGCTTATAGCCTGGTAGAAGTTATCACCGGTAAAAAATTGCCTGATCTGGTAAAAAAACATCCTGCTTTTGGCCCGAAATTGGTAAACGCTAACGACCTGGAGAAAAAAATTGTTTCAGAACAGATTATTAAACGAACTTTCTGGCTCGGGACAGACACCTATGGCCGTGATCTGCTGAGCCGGCTGATATTGGGTGCGCGGGTATCTTTAGCAGTAGGTTTTATGTCGGTAATCATCAGCCTGCTCTTAGGCATTACAGTTGGTGCGGTGGCAGGTTATTTTGGCGGATGGATCGATGCTTCACTAAGCTGGCTGATGAACATATTATGGGCATTGCCTGCCCTATTGCTGGTGATCGCTATATCATTTGCTTTGGGAAAAGGATTATGGGAGGTATTTATCGCCGTGGGCCTGTCCATGTGGGTTGAAGTTGGACGATTGGTGAGGGGACAGGTATTAAGCTTAAAACAGGTGGAGTTTATTGAAGCGGCAAGGTCGATGGGTTTTAACAATGCGCGGATCATTCGCCGGCATATCTTACCGAATATTATGGGACCGATACTGGTACTGGCGTCCTCCAATTTTGCTTCCGCTATATTGCTCGAGGCGGGATTAAGCTTTTTGGGCTTTGGTGCCCAACCGCCCATGCCGACCTGGGGAAGCATGATAAAAGAACATTATGGCTATATTATTATGAATTCTGCTTATCTTGCCATACTGCCGGGTTTGGCCATTATGTTGATGGTATATGCCTTTAACCTGGTAACGGTGGGATTGAGGGATGCATTTGACATAAAATCACAAAGTACGCGCATTTAAAAAAATTTATTCACTATTTTGGTCTGTCTCTAAACCACTAATGCAAAGTATCGAGGAAATTTCTGGCGAGGATGAATTAATCCGGTTATTGCTTAAACGGCAATCTGAATTAAATTCATTGCTTGAGGTTACCAGGGCTATCAACAAAAACATTTCGACACCTGTACTGATCCAGATGCTCGAAGTGATTATGCAGAATTATCTGCAGGTGGGCAGGCTGCGCTTTTTAATTGAGCACGAGGGTAGTTTTGTCTGTATATCCAGCTACGGTGGCGAGACAGAAGGTACCAAAGCATTGCACAATGCCTGCAAGAAAATGAAGACCCGTGCGCCAGCTCCATTGACGCAGCACAATGACCTTTTACTTAAAAATTACGACTATTTTATCCCTTTCTACCATAAAAGCAAACCGCTGGCTTATGCCCTGATCGGGGAGTTTAATACGACTGACGAGATGCTGAACAATGATCTGAACTTTATCCAGACGTTGATCAATGTGATCGTAGTGGCATTGGAAAATAAGAAACTTTTCCGCGAGCGGATGGAATCGGAGCGCTTTAAACGCGAAATGGAGCTTGCCCAGGAAGTTCAGAATATGCTGATCCCTTTGCGTTTTCATAAAGATTCGGCTGTAGAGATTGGTGCCAAATACTTTCCACATCAAAATATAGGGGGCGACTATTTTGACTTTATCCGCATAAACGATCATGAGTTTTTATGGTGTATCGCTGATGTTTCGGGCAAGGGTATATCAGCAGCATTGCTGATGGCAAATTTCCAGGCCAGTTTGCGTGCCTGGGCAGCGGTAGAGGACGATCTGACCAATATTGTAGAGCGCCTGAACCAGATCGTTCTTAAAAACACCAAAGGCGAACGCTTTATTACACTCTTCGTAGCCAAATACAACGAGCATACCCGCAAGCTCAACTTTATAAATGCCGGGCACAACCCTTCTATCTTATTTAGCGATGGCGAAGCGATACCGCTCAAATTAGGCACAACGATGATCGGCGCTTTTGATGAACTGCCTTTCTTAAACCAGGGCGAAGTAGATGTTGAACCAGGCAGCCTGATATTTAATTATACTGATGGCCTGATGGATTATGACGTTCCCACCCAAAAAACATGGGATGAAGATAAATTGCTGGATTTTGTGATCAGCAATGGCAATCTTTCGCCAGATAAATTTAACCAAACCTTGCTTGACCACCTTAACCTGATCGTCAAAGGCAAGCCTATTGATGATATTACGCTGTTAACAATCAGGATATTTTAATAATAGTTGAATGGGTTAGATTAAGTTAAATGGTTGATTGGGTTGAAAATTGAAGCCCTCGAACCACTTAACCTAATCAACTAAATCCAACTTAATCAACTACTTTTCCCAACAATATTTATTTTTGCAGAATGCTATTGGCAAGATATCAGTATGAACTATTAGAGGCAGGATGTGATGAGGCTGGACGCGGGTGCCTTGCCGGACCGGTATTCGCAGCAGCAGTAATATTGCCGGAGAATTTTGATCACCCACTGCTGAATGATTCCAAACAATTATCTGAAGAAATAAGGTACGCATTGCGCGATGAGATCGAACAAAAAGCCCTTGCTTTTGCCGTAGCATCCGTTGATAATATCGAGATTGATCAGATCAATATCCTGAATGCCTCTTTCCTTGCCATGCACCGGGCTATCGAAAAACTTTCGATGGTCCCTCAATTCCTAATCATCGACGGCAACCGTTTTAATAAATATCAAAAGGTGTCGCACCAATGCATAGTTGAAGGTGACGCTAAATATTTCAGCATTGCGGCTGCATCTATCCTGGCCAAAACCTACCGGGATGATTTTATGAAACAGATTGCCGCAGAACATCCCGGATACGATTGGCATAGCAACAAAGGCTATCCAACCATCAAACACCGGGAAGCAGTTTTGAAAATGGGTTTTACGCCTTATCATCGCCGTACCTTCCGGGTAACCGACCCGCAACTAAGTATTTTCTAAAGATACTTTGATTAGGGGTTAAGGGTTTTTACATTTGTTGAAACCACAATCCCAGTTGAAGATCCTCATTTTAACACACCGCGTTCCATTCCCTCAAAATGGGGGTTACCCTATTGTGGTTTGTAATACCATACGCGGTTTGGTTAACCTGGGCCATGAGGTGTCGCTCGTATCATTAAATGCAAAAAGGCATCTGCATGAAAGCGAGGAAAAGGATGAACTGCTGGAAAAAATAAACTACCGGGTTTATGATATTGACGCCAGCGTATCTCTATTCGACGGAATACTTGATATATTCAGCAAGAGCACTTCCAATATTGACAGGTATTATGATGAGAATTTCGAGAAGCTCTTAATACGAACCGTAAAAAATATCCAGTACGATATTATTCAATTTGAAGGCTTATTTGTCGCCACTTATGTAGATGCAGTCCGTAAAAATTGCACATCGAAATTGGTTTACCGGGCGCATAATATTGAGTACCAGATATGGGAAATGATGGCGCAGCAAAAATCTGATCCATTTAAAAAATTCTATTTAAGGTTGATGGCCCGGCGGATAAAAAGGTATGAGCTGCAGCAAATAAATAAATTTAATGCGATGGTCGTTTTTACTCCGCAGGATCAAAGTACCATCGCGCATTATGGCACAACGACCCCGGTTGAGATCGTACAAATGGGGGTCGACCTGGAACATTATCATCCCGATTTTTCAAAAACAGAATTCCCGAGTTTATTCTTTTTGGGTTCGCTGGATTGGATGCCTAACCGCGAGGGGATTGAATGGTTTTTAAAAACATTCCATAATGATTTTGTAAATGACGATCTGCGGGTACGGTTTTATGTTGCCGGCAATGATATCCCTGAAGAGTTTGACGATTATGACGTGATGGGCAAAATATTTATCCAGGGCGAGGTGGACGACGGGCTGGAGTTTGTGAACAGTAAGTCTATTATGATTGTCCCATTATTGTCAGGCGGCGGCATGCGTGTAAAAATTGTGGAAGGCATGGCAATGCAGAAATGTATTATTTCTACTTCACTTGGTGCCGAGGGCATTAATTATAAGAACGGTGTAAATATATTAATTGCCAATACACGCGATGAATTTTTTAAAGCTATTAAACGTTGTGTAGCTGATGAAGATTATATCAAGGCAGTAGGCGTAAACGCCCGTAAGCTGATAGAACAGCAGCATGACGTAAATAAAGTGACTAATATACTGGTTGAGATTTACCGTACATTGTTACAGTCTGCTGTGTAATAATTCCAACCTTTCAACCCAAATGATTACTTTTGCCGCCAATTAGTTTTTATGAAGAATACGGCTTTAACGGATAAACACATTCAGTTGGGCGCCAAGATGGTGCCATTTGCAGGGTACAACATGCCTGTGCAGTACGCAGGGATCAATGCTGAACACGAAACTGTTCGCAAGGGTGTGGGGGTGTTTGATGTGAGCCACATGGGCGAATTTATTTTGAAGGGTGATAAAGCCCTCGACCTGATACAGCGTGTAACCAGCAATGATGCTTGCAAACTTTATGACGGCAAAGTACAGTACTCCTGCCTGCCTAACCAGGATGGCGGTATTGTGGATGACCTGCTGGTTTATCGTATCGATGATAAAACATACATGCTGGTAGTAAATGCCTCTAACATAGAAAAAGACTGGAACTGGATATCAAAATTCAATACCGAAAGTGTTGACATGAAAGATATTTCGGACCGTACATCTTTATTGGCTGTTCAGGGTCCCAAAGCTGCCGAAGCATTACAAAGCCTGACAGACATTGATTTGGGATCAATGGAATATTACACCTTCAAAAAAGGAAAGTTTGCAGGTATTGATAATGTGCTGCTGTCGGCAACAGGTTATACCGGTGCCGGTGGTTTCGAAATATATGTAGATAATAAAGATGCAGAACAACTTTGGAACGCTGTTTTTAAAGCGGGAGAACCATTCGGCATCAAGCCAATTGGCTTAGGTGCGCGTGATACCCTCCGTTTGGAGATGGGCTTCTGCCTTTATGGTAATGATATTGACGACGCTACTTCACCGTTAGAAGCAGGCCTGGGATGGGTAACTAAGTTTAGCAAGGAGTTTACCAACTCAGCAGCTTTACAACAGCAAAAGCAGGACGGCATTCAACGCAAACTGGTTGGTTTCGAAATGATAGACCGCGGTATTCCCCGCCATGATTACGAGATCGTAGATGCAGACGGCAATACAATAGGGAAGGTAACTTCAGGCACCCAATCACCATCGTTGCAAAAGGCTATTGGTATGGGCTATGTAAAAAATGAATTTGCTAAAGAAGGCAGCGAAATATTTATCAATATCAGGGACAATAGGATCAAGGCAAAGGTTGTAAAACCGCCGTTCTATAAATAATAATTGTCGTGGATCTTAAAAAACTTGAAGTTTGCCTTAGCCCTTCGCTATTGCCGCTTTACAATGTTGAAGAATACATTGTTGTTATCGTGGATATTTTTAGGGCGACGTCCTCTATCTGTTACGGTATTGAAAATGGCGCCGACGCCATTATTCCTGTAGCCGAGGTGGATGAATGTATAGCGTATCGTGATAAGGAAACCGGGTATATGCTCGCTGCTGAACGTAATGGCGAAGTAGTTGAGGGATTTGATTTTGGTAATTCGCCATTTTCCTACACTAAAGAAAAAGTTGCAGGTAAAACTATCGTATTGACTACCACTAACGGTACACATGCACTGCATCTGTCACGATCTGCCAAAAAAGTGGTCATTGGTTCTTTCCTGAACCTCACCGCACTTTGCAACTGGCTTAAAACACAAAATGAAAACATCCTGCTGGTTTGTGCAGGATGGAAAAACAACTTCAACCTGGAGGATACCTTGTTTGCTGGAGCTGTAGTTGACCAGCTTCAATCAGGTAGTTATAAAACCGATGATCCGGCTATAGCAGCCAATGACCTTTATCAGCAGGGCAGGAACGACCTGAATGCTTATTTAGCCAAAACGTCTCATAGCGAAAGATTAAAAAAACTAGGCATCGAAGCAGATATCGCTTTTTGTCTTAATGTGGACATTACCACTGCCATACCAGTTTTGGAGGGGGAAAGATTAGTAAAGCTGCAGTAGAGGCAGCAGCAATTTCAATCTACACGTTTCCGGTTCACTGCTACTGCCATACACTACAGCGCGACTAATGATCAACTCTGCATGACGTCATTAGTCAGTCTCTTTTTTCTCCTCCATACTCTATAGGTAATAAATGCTACAACCAAAAGCAGCCAAAGTGGCCACAAAGCAACTATTTTAAAGAACAGGTGTTCTAAGAAAAACCATCCCTTGTGCAGGGCCTTTTTAAATTTATATCCAAAACCTATTGGCTTGTCAGCTTGAATAACCTGTTTGGTATAAAAGGTTATATTGAGCGAACTATAAATGACTTGTTTGTTCAGGTAATTCAGTTGCCCCTGGGTTGATTCTATATCACTGCGTATTTCGGTTAGTTTGTTTTCTATTTCGAGCAGATCAGAGATTTTAGATGCTTTCTTGAGCAATTCCAGGTACCGTTTCTCGAGGATTTTTTTATTGGTAAGCCTGGTAGCAATATCAATATATCTTGTCGTGACATCGGTTATGCTGATGTTTTTGGAATCGATCTTATCTGCCGACGACGCGACAAAATTAAGCAGCAGGTCAAAGTTCCTGGCCGGGATGCGGACGTTTAATGTATAATCTTTACGATTTAATTCGTTATCTCTTTATCCTCGACTACGTATCCACCTAATTTTTTAAGCGAATTAAGTATTTTTTGTCTTGTTCCGGCAATATCGTTTGTCTCAAAACTGATATTACCATCCTTAATTAGTTTTCTTGCAGTGTCGAGTTTGGATTGTTCATTAACAGCCGAATATTCTTTCACTTGTTTTACATCAGCGTTGCCAACAGGCTCATCAATTCTAATATCTGCATTCGCGTCACCCTTGATTGATTTCACGCCCGGATCGGCTACTTCCAATTCTTTAACTTCCGGCGGACTTGGCAATACCTCCTCATCGGCCATTGCAACGGGTGGCGGAAATTTTACACTATCATTATTACTTTTCTTATTCCCGCATGCGGAGAACGTCAACAGCAGGAGCGCGGTTATCAGGAGATTGTTCATAATAAGGTTGTTTAGCGTTTATATTGATAAAACGAAATAAACCTTATTAAATTGTTATAATTTATAATTTAACAGAATAATAATCCGTGAATATAAATTATTAGAAATTTTATTCTGAAATTACTTTAGTTTGTCATTATTCCTATGCCTGTCGGCATCGCGGATGCTTTTCTTCTCTAAATTCTTCTCCAGCGCCTCGGTCAGGTCAATCCCTGTTTGATTTGCCAGGCAGATCAGAACAAAAAGCACATCAGCCATCTCATCAGCAAGATTTACTTCCGTATCCGTTTTTTTGAACGATTGCTCACCATATTGTCTCGCCATGATCCGGGCCACTTCGCCCACTTCTTCCATTAAAATGGCTGTATTGGTCAACTCGTTAAAATACCGGATACCGGTTGTTTTTATCCATTCATCTACGGTTTTTTGTGCGTCTTGAATCGTCATTCTTTTTTAAGTTACAGTGGCAGTTGCACGAGCAGTTGAATTACCATTACTGCTACTTATAAGTGCCGCTGCTACTAAATTAATAATTGTCTTTATCTTTTGTATCCATGATGATGGTGACCGGCCCATCGTTCAAAAGGCTAATCTTCATATCTGCCCCGAAAATGCCTGTGGCTACTTTTTTGCCGGTGAGTTCTTCCAGTGCTTTTATCATCTGCTCATACATCGGTATAGCCTTATCTGGTCGTGCCGCCCGGGTAAATCCAGGCCGGTTTCCCTTTTTAGTCGAGGCAAATAGGGTGAATTGCGAGATCAGTAAAATATTACCATTCACATCCCCCAATGATTTATTCATCAAACCATTCTCATCACCAAAAGCCCGCATGGAAGCAATCTTTTGGGCTAACCATTGCAGGTCATCATCGGTGTCGGCATCTTCGATACCCAATAAGACCAAAAAACCCAGTTTGATTTCGCCGGTGATTTTACCATCAACAGCGCAACTGGCCTGGGTGACACGTTGTAAAACTGCTCTCATCGAAATTAAAGAAATTATTTATTGAGCAAGATAAAACATCAGAAAGAAATTTATCGTAAAAATTAATATGTTTGATTCGAACTCTCAATTGGGCTCGGATATTATATTTTATACTTAACCTTATCGAACATGAGATTGAAAATTTACCCCGTTTTATTATTGATTGCCGTTTCTACGATCACATCTTGTAAAAAAGGCAATAACCCATCACCAAAGCCACCTACTCCGACTGTTAAAATGGACACAGATATCTATGTGGTTGGTACTATAGGAACAAAGAATGGCAAACAAATAGCTGTTTATTGGAAAAATGGGGTAGTCACAAAAATGGGCGACAGTACCTATTCAAGCATAAGTTGTGGTATGGCGATTGACGGGAATGATGTTTACGTTTCTGGTTACCTGCTTGACGATAACTATAATACTACTGCAGTATATTGGAAGAATGGGATTATGCACACACTTTCAGCATCGCAATGGGACAACTCTATCCCGAGGAACATTGTTGTGAATGGAGGCGACGTATATGTGCCGGGGGCTTCGGAGCCACCGGGACTTCTTTACTGGAAGAATGGGGTGCCCGTGATGGCAACCACATCAACAAGTATGGCGGTAACAGGAATGGCAATAAGTGGGAATGACATTTATCTTTCAGGAACCAGTACCTTGAGTTTAACGACAGAAGCGGCAACTTATTGGAAAAATGGCACAATGGTGCAATGTTCCACAACCAATTCATACGGAAATGCAATTGCCGTTAGCGGTTCGGATGTTTATGTTGCAGGTATAGCTGTACCTGATAATATTACTAATCAGGCCACGTATTGGAAGAATGGAGTAGCTTCACAGCTTAATTCAACGATGTCTGATGCAAATGCAATTGTTGTGGAAGGCGCCGACGTCTACGTTGCAGGAGATAGTTATTCCTCAAACCTGCAATTGGCAACCTATTGGAAAAATGGCACCGCTCATGTAGTAAAAGACAACTCCGTACAGTCGTTTAGCGGTTCAATTACTGTAAATGGAGACGATGTGTACATATCTGGTTCGCAGAAAATCGCCAACAGTTCAAATTTTCGTCCGCTTTATTGGAAAAATGGGGTGCCAGTTTTGTTACCATATTATTCTGTCGGCGGAGCTGGTCCAATTACCGTTGTTGTTCACCCGGCAAGCAATTAAGCAAAATGATTAAATATTTTTTACCAGACCTTATTCGTATGAAATTTAAAATTTACCTCATTTTATTCTTGATTGCCGTCTCTGCGTGTAAAAAAGGCAATTCACTAACACCAAAACCAGAAACTAACCTTGCAGATGTATATGCGGCTGGGAACATAGTTGCTACTAACGGGAAAAGCGTAGCCGCCTATTGGAAAAATGGTGTCGTTACAAAATTAACAGATAGTTCATCTCATGCTTTCGCAAAATCAATTCTTGTAAATGGGAGCGACGTATATGTGGCAGGTTATGAGATGGTCAATAATATACAAAATGCCACCTACTGGAAAAATGGAGTCAAAAATGTGCTATCGTCACAGCCATCTGAGGCATATTCTATAGCCATGAATAGTGAAGGAGTTTATGTAGCCGGGTATGCCATCGATCCTGATCCTTATGTTTATATGGTAACAACCTACTGGAAAAACGGGATTCCAATGGGTCTACCCGGTAAAACGCCCAATTTTACTCCACGGAGAGTGGTAGCAATTGGAAATGACATATATGTTTCGGGAGCTATTGCTGACCCAAAAGATGGCCATTTTACAGCAACTTATTGGAAGAATGGATCGCTTATAAAGCCGGCAGATACTTCATCAACTACCTTTTCCACCGCAATAGCGGTAAATGGGACAGACGTTCATCTCTCAGGATTCACAATGGCTCAAAATGGCAAAGATGTAGCTACTTATTGGAAGAACGGAGTATCCAGCATGCTTGCTGATAGTTCAGCAAATTCATTGGCAAATGAGATTGCTTTAGCAGGTAATGATGTATACATTGTCGGCACGTCGGTCTATAATGCGCTGAATGTGGCTACCTACTGGAAAAATGGTGTGCAGCAACAGCTAACGGATGTTGCGTCAAATTCGCAAGGGCACGCTATTGCTGTAAATGGCAGTGATATTTATATCGCTGGTACAAATGCGTTTGGCGCAGTGTATTGGAAAAATGCAAAGGCTGTGCAGCTCGCAAAAAGCGGCAATGCATACGGAATGGTAGTAATACCTCATTGATTATGACAGATGCCGGTACGTAGATATGTCGCATTATAACTTGATTTATAAACTCGTTTAAACATTGTATTAAACCAAATAACTTTTTTATCACATGATTTTTAAAAATTACCTACGATTTTCCTTAATTACCATACTCGCAATCGCATCGTGTAAAAAGGGTACAACGCCATCACCCTCACCAGCGCCAACAGTAGGACCTGATGTATATGTTTCAGGTTCTACATTAACCAACAATGGCAATACTGTGGCTGTTTACTGGAAAAATGGTAAAGTAGTTAAACTCACCGATAGCTCTTTTAGTTCAGTAGCCCGATCGGTAGCCATACGACCAAACGGCGATATTTATGTTGTTGGTAACCTCGGGGCCCCGGAGCCTGTTTACCAGGCTGCAGCTTATTGGAAGAATGGCTTGATTACCAGGCTCGACAATGGTACAACCCTGTCGGACGCCTATGGTATAGCCTTTTTGGGTAGTGATGTTTATATCAGTGGGTTTGTAGCCGATAAATATATAATGCCTTCTGCGGTATACTGGAAAAACAATGTTGCAACAATGCTCCCTCTTGGATGGAATGGGTCTGACGCGTATGCGATTGCCACTAACGGCACCGACCTATTTTTTGCGGGAGATTCCAGAACGTCCGCTACTACATACCAATGGGTACCTACTTATTGGAAAAATAACGGAGCGCCTGCTATATTAGTCCCCGATAGATATGGAGAGGTTCACGGCGTTGCAGTAAACGGCAATGATGTTTACCTGGCAGGCTTTAGCACTGCTAACGATCATAGCATTGCAACTTGCTGGATAAATGGCGTATTAACAAGACTGTCAGACACCTTGTCGGACTCGCAGGCATATGCAATTGCCTTAAACGGTTCTGATATCTATACCGCTGGTTACAAAGTTTATGGTGGGCATACTGTAGCCACTTATTGGAAAAATGGTGTTGTTACCAAGCTTACCGATGGGACATCAAACAGCTATGCCGGCGCCATTGTTTTGGACGGAATCGATGTTTACATAGCCGGGTCAACAACAGATGCAAATGGCATTCAGGTAGCCACCTATTGGAAAAATGGTGTTCCTGTATTTCTCAGCAAAAGGTCAAATGCAAGTGGAATTGCAATTATACCTCATTGATCAGAAAAAATCACGCCCTCGTATCATTCCCATGATAAATGCTCAAATAGCTTTCATAGCGGGATAGCTCGATTTCGCCTTCCTCAACTGCTTTTATCACGGCGCAGCCGGGCTCATTAATATGGCGGCAGCTGTTGAAACGGCACTGGTTTAAAAGGGCGCGCATTTCGGGGAAGAAGTGGCTCAGTTCATTTTTTTCTATATCGATCACGCCTAATTCGCGGATGCCGGGTGTGTCAATTATGTATCCACCTTGCGGCAATTCAAACATTTCGGCAAAGGTAGTGGTGTGCATGCCCTTGTCGTGCCATTCGGAGATTTCAGTTGTGCGTAGTTTCAGGTCGGGCAGCAAAGCGTTGATCAGGCTCGATTTACCGACACCGGAGTGGCCCGAAAATAAGGTCACTTTTTCTTTTATTATTTCAGATACCTGCTCAATGTTTGTTCCTTTCAGGGCCGAAACCTCATAGCAGGGGTAGCCGATGTTTTCATAAATAGCTTTATAATCGGCCAATATTTCAAGCCCTTCATCGCTGAATAGATCGAGCTTATTAAATGCCAAAGCTGCCGGTATATCATAGGCCTCGGCTGTTACCAGGAAACGGTCGATAAAACCCAGCGAGGTGCGCGGGGATGCTAAGGTTACAATCAACAAAGCCTGGTCAAGATTGGCGGCAATGATCTGCGCCTGCTTTGACAGGTTGATAGATTTACGGATAATATAATTTCTGCGGGGATGGAGATTGGTGATCACACCAGTGCCCTGCTCGGGCTCCATTTCAAAATCAACCATATCACCTACGGCAATAGGGTTGGTTGTAGTGATGCCCTTGGTGCGGAATATACCTTTTATCCGGCAGTCAAACCGCTGCCCTTCTTTAGTTTGTACCTGGTACCAGCTGCCTGTTGATTTGGTGATGAGTCCCTCCATGCTGTGAGCAAAGGTATTAAATTTAGCAGTGCTTAAAACAAAGGGGCCTCTTCGATTGCTTTATTAACATAGTCTTGATAAGATTACCCGCCTTTTTTTATTTAAGCTTGTAAATTTATTGTACCAATTGAAACCCCCTTATTCCATTGTATTAATTCACATATTTTCTATAAACTTTTTCTTTTTACCTTATGAAATCAAAACATTTACTTCTTTTTATTTTCGTCATTGGCCTTACAACAGCAGCTTGTAGAAAAGGCTATAACCCAATCCCGGATAAACCGATACCCGTAGATGTATATACCGCAGGTTATACCACGGCTTCGAATGGCAATTTGGTTGCTACCTATTGGAAAAATGGGATGGCAACCAAAGTTGGCGACAGTACTATTAACTCAGTAGCTTATTCTATTACGGTAAGTGGCGGCGATGTATACATGGCGGGTTACACAAGAGCCATAGTAGGTAATCAAACTGCCAGCTATTGGAAAAACGGAATACTTACTAAACTTGGTGATGCAAATTCGGTTACCCGCGCTTACAGCATTGCAGTAAGTGCAGGCGATGTTTATGTCGCAGGCACAATCGGGAATTTCGGTGCGACGGCGTTGTATTGGAAAAATGGTGTTGCTACAATGTTGGGTAATAGCGCATCATTTTCAGGTGCCGATGCTATTGCTGTAAAAGGGAATAATGTGTACGTAGCGGGGTATAGCAATAATAATTACGCTACTTTTTGGAAGAACGGCAAAGACACCTTACTTGCTGCAACTGATATCGGAAACGCGGCGGATATTGCTTTATACAACGGCGATATTTTTATAGCAGGTTTTGTTGGAAGTACCGGCGGCGCTTTGATTTGGAAGAACGGAATGCCGATAACTTTACCTGAAGACGGTGCATCGCTGGTTGCAAACGCAGTTGCAGTAAATGGTACAGGTGTATATGTTTCGGGGAATAATAACGGGCAGAATGGGGTGTATTGGAGAAATGGCGTGTTAAATAAACTCCCTGCGTCAACTTTGGTTGATGATATAGCTGCGAATGGGTATGATATCTACCTGGCGGGAGCACAGACTGACGCCAGTCTCGGAACAAGTAATGCGGTGTATTGGATAAACGGCAAAGTAGTGAAACTCTCAAAAAATGCTGAAGCGCATAGTATAGTTGTGGTGCCGAGATTTTAGATTTTCTAAGACTTGTGTGCGTTGAATTTGCTATTTAATTAGACATTTGTTATTTTTACAATGAACGAACCATAATTTCGCTGATCGTGGTTCGTTCATTGTAAAATTTAATATATGACCTAAACCAATATCCTTATCAATGGACTTTAAAAAATTTCTCCCTATTGCTTTACTGGCAATATTTGCAGTTTCATCCTGCAAGAAAAACAATAATCCAACTCCCGAAAAGGCAGTGGA
>Ga0307517_10001880_pt1 | contig 34363 bp, 32 predicted proteins | sample 23_EM_MG_FD_194515 | JGI IMG/M metagenome (GOLD analysis project Ga0307517, IMG submission 194515) | Populus trichocarpa ectomycorrhiza microbial communities from riparian zone in the Pacific Northwest, United States - 23_EM | ecosystem: Host-associated > Plants > Roots > Unclassified | place... | reverse complement strand
GCCCCGGATCGGCACGGTGAGCAGCGGCGGAGCCCCGAGGGTGGCCGGGCGGGATGGAGCGGCGGAGGGTGCGTGCTCTTCTCGGTCTCGCAATGTGGGACACCCATTGGGAAAAAACCTTCGCCGCGGTATTTTTATTCCGTCGTCGAGACCGGAGGTCTGTGTCAGATGGAGTTCGCACTGCTGGGGCCGCTCACCGTGGCACACGAGGGGGACGACCTCACCCCCCGCGCCGAGATGGTGCGCAAGGCACTGGCTCTACTGCTGGTACGGGCGAATCGGCTCGTGCCCACCGAACTGCTGGTGGAGGAGCTGTGGGACGCGACACCGCCGCGGCTCGCCCGCAAGACCGTGCAGACGTACATGTACCAGCTGCGACAGCTCCTCGGGCCGGGGGCGGACGCCCGGCTCCGGACGCAGGCCGGCGGCTATCTGCTGGAGGTCGAGCCGGGGCTGATCGACGCTCATGAGTTCCAGGACGAGGCCGCCCGGGGGCGCGCGGCCCTCGCCCAGGGTGACCCCGGCGCCGCCTCCGAGCTGCTGGCACAGGCACTGCGCCGGTGGCGCGGGGCGGCCCTGGAGGGGCTGACCCTGGGGCCGGTGCTCGCCGGGTTCGCCGCCCGCCTCGACGAGCTGTGGCTCGGCGCGACCGAGCAGCGGATCGACGCCGAGCTGCGGCTGGGGCACCATCGCGAGCTGCTGCCCGAGCTGCGCGAGCTCCTCCTGACGCACCCCACGAACGAGCCCCTCTGCGCCGACCTGATGCTGGCCGCGTACCGCGCGGACGAACGCGAACTGGCCCTGGCCGCCTACGGCGCGCTGCGCAGGGCGGTCGCCGAGAGCGCCGGTCTTGAGCCCTCGTCCAGGCTCCGTGAGCTTCAGCTCCAGATCCTGAACGAGGACCCCGCCCTCGACTGGCGCCCCCACGCGCCGTGCGTCACGCGCAGGTTGGTACAGCCGGCAGCACCTCTGCACGCGGCAGCAAGGAAGCACACAGCCGCTCCGCCTGTGGCGCGGTGTGCGCACCGACCACGAGCACTCCATGCCGGTCGAGGTTCGAGCTGACGGGCGGCACGATGTCGCCCTCGGCGAGGGCCACTTCGGCCGCCAGCACCCGCGCGTCGGCGCGCAGTGGCGCGAGATCGGGTACGGCGGCGACCCTCCCTTCCGGCGCGAAGAGGAACCGCACTGCCCCGCCCCGCAACGGCTTGCCGGGCGGCGGCGGGGCCGCGCCGAGGAGGTCGTCCAGCCAGGCTCCGTACAGTTCGAACCCGGGGTGGACCCACTCCAGCAGAGCGTGGATCCAGTCGCCGCCCTGCCGGGCGTGCACTTCGCCGAGGACCACGCCCTGCTCGGTCAGCCAGCACTCGGCGTGGAAGTGCCCGGCCTTGAGGCCCAGCGCCGACACCGCGCCGCGCACGTCGCGCGCGATCCGTTCGGTGTCCCGCGCGGGCAGCGGCGCCGGCATCACGTGCCCGGCCTCGACGAAGGTGCCGGGCTCGGTCCGCTTGGCGGTGACGGCCAGCACATGGGGTATGCCGCTCGCGAAGATCCCCTCGACGCTGAACTCCGGTCCCCGCACGAACTCCTCGATCAGGACGGAAGCCGTATGGCCGCCCGCCGCCTCCCAGGCGCCGGGCAGTTGCGCCTCCTCGGTCACGAGCGTGACGCCCTCGCTGCTGGAGCCGCTGCGCGGCTTGACCACGGCCGCCCGGCCGGCGCGGGAGGCGAGGAAGTCGCGGGCCTCGGAGAGCCGGGCGCACAGCCGCACCGCGGGCTGGGGAAAGCCACGCTCCGCGAGGAAGTCGCGGCAGACGTCCTTGGTACGGACCCGCAGCACGGCGGCCGGCGGATTGCCCTTCAGCCCGAGCGCCGCCGCGACCTCGGCGACGCTGAGCGCCGCGTACTCGCGGTAGCCCACCACCGCGTCGACCCGGTGCCGGGTGGCATACCGCGCCGCCCAGAGGCGGCAGGCCACCGGGTCGGCGTAGTCCAGTTCGTACACCTCGTCGGCGAGGGCCACGAGTTCGGGCGCCGCGCCGAGGTTCTCGGCGGTGTCGGTGAGGACCACGCGTACCCCTCGCGCGCGGAACTGCGCGAGAGCGCGGTCGCAGATGTCCCGGACGAATCCGGCGGCGGCGGGGGCGGCACCGCCGATGATGAGCACGGTGGTCATTCGTGATGTCCTTGCTTGAGGGCGAAAGGGACAGAGACGGGGGCAGGGACGGGCACGGGCTGCCACCGCACGCGGCGCGGGCGCGCCGGGGCGGAGCTCTCGTACCGGGCGGAGACGACAGCCAGTGCGATCAGGGCCGCCACCAGCACGCACGCCAGGGGGTCGAAGGGCTGGCCGAAGCCGACCTGGGCCAGATAGCTGAGCCCGGGCAGGGTGGTGAGCAGCACCATCGCGATCATGGGACGGGCCCTTTGCAGGCCGATCTGCAGCAGATACAGCGGTATGACGACCCCGGCCAGCGCGACGAGCACCGCTGTGCCGGGTCCGATGCCCGCCGCCGTACCGGAGCCGCCGCGGAGCACGAGCAGCACCGCGGCGACCACGTACGTGAGATGGAACCGGTGCGCCATCACCCACACCGGCCGACCGCCCAGCTCGCCGAGGCGCCGGGAGGCGGTGGCGAGATACGCGGCACCGAAGCCGGCGAGCAGCACGAGCCCCAGGCCGCCGGCCAGGGCGCCGGCAGAGACGGCCGTGCCCCGGGTGCCCTCGGTGCTCATGGCCAGCGCGGTGAGCACCGAGAACGCGAGCAGTACCGAGCCGCGCAGCCAGCCCGCCACGGTGGTGGGGCGGCCGCGCGCCAGGTCGAGCAGCGCGACGGCCAGCGGCCCCACACCCGACATGACGCTGGCGGCCAGCGCGGCCGGCACCAGCACCAGGGAGAGGTAGAAGCCGAGGAAGGTGACGGCCGTCGCGACGTTCATGGCCACGGTCAGCCGTATCACCTGACGCCTCGCACCGGGCTCCCGCGGCGGCCCGTGGCCGCGCACCCTGGCCAGCGTCCAGAAGACGGCGGTGGTCCCGGCGAAGGCGCAGGCCGAGAACAGCAGGCTGCCACCGACCGCGAGCCGGCCGCTGAGGAAGCCGTCGCTGCCCGCCTGGAGCAGCACCGACAGGGCGATGAGAACCAGCGCACCCACGGCCGTCACACCCTCACGTCGCCGCTGATGCGGTAGAGCTCCCCGACGTCCTCCAGCTCGTGGAGCACACCGAGGGAGTGCTCCAGCAGCTCCACGTCCTCGTGGACGAAGTACGCGAGGCCGCCGGCGCCGGTGGTCAGCCCCAGGTCCTCGACCGGCAGGCCGATCTCGGGCAGCCGGTCGATGCTGTGGAAGCCGGGCAGCCGGCGCAGGGTGCGCAGCCCGTCCATGGCCCGCAGCACTCCCGGCTGCCGGGAGCGGAGGAAGACCTTGGCCACGGTGCGGCCGGCGGCGTACGGCAGCTCCAGCCGGCGCTCGAACTCCCCGGGCCGCAGGAAACGCTCGGCCACCAGGTGCTGGTGGCTGTAGCCGAAGGCGGCGTGGTACGGGTCCGGGGCCAGGGAGGGGCCCATCACCCGGGAGTTGACCTCGACCAGACGCGCCCCGCGCGAGGTGAGCATGACCTCGGTGTGGGCGGCGCCCTCGCGGATGCCGAGGGCGTCCAGGCAGTCGAAGACGTAGTCGACGAGAGCGGCCTCGTCGTGGTCGAGGTGGCTGCGGGAGATGATGTGCCGCAGGACGGGCACGCCGTCGAGGACGTCGATGCGCTCGGCGTAGACCTCGGAGAGCAGGTGCCGGCCGCCGATGCTGACGGTGTTGACGATGTACTGGGTGCCGCGCAGGTACTCCTGGAGCAGCACCTCCTCGTTGACCAGGCCCATCAGATTGCCGCGCCCCGCGATGGACCGGTAGGCGGCCCGCGCCTCCTGGTGGGTGTAGCAGACGGTGCAGCCGTCGCTGCCCGCGCTGTCGCGCGGCTTGACGACCACCGGGAAGCGGTCCCAGCCGGCGAGCGCCTTCTCGAACTCCGCCTGGCTGCGTACGGCGGCCGTGCGGGCCGAGGGCACGCCCGCCTGCTCCAGCGCCCGCACCATGAGGTGCTTGTCGCGCCGCGCCGCCGACTGCTCCGGCCGGTGGTGCGGCAGGCCGAGCGCCTGGTTGAGCTCGTCGGCCAGGGTGACGCCGTACTCGCTGGCGGCGATCACGGCCTCGGGCTCGATGGTGCGCAGCAGTTCCACGGTCGTGGCCAGGTCCTGGTGCAGCAGCTTGTGCGGGGTGATGACGTCGCTGTCGTACGCCTCCCTGAGCGTGGTGTCGTACAGATGCAGCGTGTCGGCGCCCTCCTCGCGGAAGGCCTCTCCGAGGGCGCGGCCGGTGGAAACGGGGTTGACCAGTACGAACATGGGATGCCTCACATGGTTGCGGTGGTGACGGGTACGGGGATGCGGGCGGCGGGCCGCCGGAGCTGGTCCGCGACGAACGCCGCGTGACGGGCGGCGGTGTTGAGGTAGTTGACGATGGCGGTGCGCTGGTGGGCGGAGGCGCCCAGGACCCAGATCCGCTCGGAACCGGATCCGTCCGGGGTGCGCAGCCGCAGGTCCGCGCCGACGGCCGGTTCCGCGCCGAGGACCGGGTTGATCCATACGGTGCCGGAGGCGGACCGTGCCAGGCGCGGCTTGGCATAGCCGACCGCGCACACGACGTGGGTGAAGTCCTCCCGGCGCCCGTCCGGCCAGCTGACCCGCCAGCCGTCGGCCACCGGGGTGAGCCCCTGCGGGTAGCCGGCGGCGAGTGCCAGCCGGCCACCGCGGAAGTGGCCGTGCAGGCGGCGGGCGTTGCGCACCGGGATGGCGGAGATGTACCGCGACATCAAGGAGCGGTGGCGGCCCAGCCAGGACTGCCGCTCCTCGGCAGGCCAGCCCGCTGCCCACTCGTTGATCAGCTCGATCACCTCGGCGACGATCCCCTGCCACGGCACGAGTCCGGCCTCGGCGAGCACGAGTTCCTCGGCCAGCCGCTGCTGTCCGTCCGCCGCGCCGCTGACCTGGGCGACCAGCGGGATCCCGGGATCGGCGCGGCGGATCGCGGCGACCAGCAGCCGGGTCAGCTCGCCTCCGGCGCCGGGGTCGCGCGGGTCGACGGCCAGCCAGCGCGCCCGGTCCACGAGCGGCACGGCCGGGCGGACCAGGCCGGTGCGCACGGCGGGCAGTTCGCCCGAGGGCGAGGTCATCACCACCTGCCGGCGACTGCCGGTGCACAGCGTCAGCGCCGCGTCGATGGCGGACAGCTTGGTGCCCAGCAGCAGCACCTTGGCGTCGTCGGGTACCGAGGCGCGCAGCCGGCTGGTCGGATACGCATCGGTGAGCAGCCGGCCGTCGCCCAGGTACGGGGAGACCAGCTCCGGGAGTACGGGGCGGTCCAGGCCCAGGCAGAGCAGGACGTCGGTGGCGGACAGGGCATCGCCGCCGGCCAGTTCGACCTGGTAGCCGTCCCCGTCGGGCACCACGGCCTGGGCCCAGTCGCGGACCTGGCCGGTGCGTACCCCCTGGGCCTCGAAGCGGGTGCGGGCGGCGGCGTAACTCTCCCTGCAGTACTGGCCGACGAGGTATCGGGGTACGAAGTCGGCGCGGCTCACCGGCCAGCCGCGGGCCGCGAGATAGCGCAGCAGCCCCGACTCGCCCGTGGCGCTGAGCGAGGTGACATCGGCCGAGGTGTTGCAGATCAGTCGCGGGTCGGTGGTGCCGAAGGCCTGTCCCAGGCCGACGGCTTTGGGCGAGACGACGGAGACGGACTCCAGATCCCCGGCGGGCGGTCCCTGCGCCAGCCGGCTGTACGCGGCCGCGGCGGTGGCGCCGCCGCCAATGATCACAACTCGTTTCGACATAGTCATGCATTCCACAGAGCGCCGGTCAATTCTCGGCCAAGCGGCGGTGAATTGATCACCGCCGTTTCCGCCGGGGCCTCCCGGCCATGGCCATTGAGCCAATACCACCCCGCTGCCCGCCATGGGAGCTTCTAGGGCATGGCGACAATCGGAATCATTCCACGACCGGCGCCGGTGATCGAAAGGCTGATTACCGTACGGCGAATAGCAGACTTCGACGAATACCGGGAATGCGAACGGCTCCAGGAACGTGTCTGGGGCTCCGGCGACATCGCCGGCGTACCGCTGCTGGATCTCCTCACCGCGCAGGAGAACGGCGGAATGGTGCTGGGCGCCTTCGACGGCGACACCCTGGCGGGCTTCGTCTACTCCTTCCCCGGCATCCATGAGGACGGCCGGATCAAGCAGGCCTCGGTGCTGCTCGCCGTGGCCGGCGAATACCGGGGCCGCGGGCTGGGCGCCACGCTCAAGCTGGCCCAGCGGGAAGAGGCGATGAGGCAGGGGATCGACCTGATCACCTGGACCTACGACCCGCTGCGCCTGGTCAACGCGGGCCTCAACATCCACCGGCTGGGCGGCATCGCCCGCGAGTACCGGGTCAATCACTACGACTCGGGCAGCGGCCTCAACCAGGGGCTGGACACCGACCGGCTGATCGTCGAATGGTGGCTGGACGGCGTATCGCGCGGCGGCTTCGGGGAATTCGACGACGAACCCGTGGCACTGGCCGAGGTCGTACCGGCCGGGAATTCCGGCTTCATGCGGATGAGCGCACCGGAACTGGACGCCGACGCCCCCGAGCTGTGGCTTCCCGTTCCTTCGGACATCACCGCGATCAAGAATTACGACCTGGGTCTGGCCAGGGACTGGCAGTTGCAGACCCGGATGCTCTTCCGCGCCTACTTCGAACGTGGCTACGCCGTTGTGGACTTCGGCGTCGACGGCCGAGGACCGGGCTATCTCCTCGCTCGGAGGCCGCAGTCATGACGACATCCACTTCGACCACCTCCGAACCCCTGACGTCCATGCCCACACCTTCCACGACGACCGTCTTCACCCAGCTCGCCGCCGCCGCGCAGGCCCACCCCGACCGCCCGTTCCTCCGCTGGTGGGACTGGCGGGACGAGCGGATCTCCCTGACCTACGCCGAGAGTCACCAGGCCGCCTGCGGCACCGCCGCGCAGCTGCGCGCGGCCGGAGCCGGCATCGGCGCCCGGATCGCCGTGGTGCTGCCCAACGGCCCTGATCTGCTGCGTATCTGGTTCGCCGCGGCCGCTCTCGGCGCCGTCGTGATCCCCCTGGACCCGAGGCTCACCGACACCGAACTGGCCTCCGTACTGGACCAGTCGGGCCCCGATCTGGCCGTGCTCCCGGGCCGTGAGGAGCTGGCCCCGGCCGGTACCGCCGTGATCGACGTGCCCGGGGACGTGCGCGCCGAGCGGCCGCCGGTCCGGGCGCGTGACGACGGCGGCGCTCCCGCCGCGATCCTGTTCACGTCGGGCTCCACCGGCCGCCCCAAGGGCTGCCTGATCTCCCACGACAGCCTGATCGTGCCGGCCGCCGAGATGGTGGAGCGGCTCGGCCTGACCTCCGCCGACACCACCCTTCACGTACTGCCGCTGCACCACATGGCCGGCCTGTCCTTCCTCACCACCGCGATCACCGCCGGCGCCACGATCGCGATGCGCCCCCGCTTCTCCGGTACCCGCTTCTGGGCCGACGCGGCGGACAGCGGCGCCACGGTCTTCCGCCATCTCGGCGAGATGCTGGCCGTGCTCAACCAGCGGCAGTCCGGCCCCGGTCCGGACGGCCACCCGCTGCGGCTGGTCTACGGCGGCGGCGCCACCGCCGATGTGGCCGGCACCTTCTCCAAGCTCTTCGGCGTCAGCGTGCTGGAGGGCTACGGCCTGAGCGAGACCAACACCGCGCTGGCCGGCGTCCAGGACGAGACCGTCCCCGGCACCCTCGGCGCCCCGCTGGCCCACGTCGAGGTGCGCCTCGTCGACCCGGCCGACGGAACGGTGATCCTCGGTCCGGGCGAGGGCGAGCTGCAACTGCGCTGCCGCCCCGCGGTGATGCTCGGCTACTTCGCCGACCCCGAGGCCACCGCCCAGGCGTTCAGCGGCCACTGGTTCCGCACCGGCGACCAGGTGCGCCGGGACGACGAAGGGGTGCTGCACTTCCAGCACCGGATCAAGGACATCATCCGGCGCCGGGGGGAGAACATCGACCCGGTCGAGATCGAGAACGCCGCCTCCGCCCTGCCCGGGGTACGCAAGGCCGTCGCCGTGGGCATTCCCGCCGAGCACGGTTCCACCGAGATCCGTATCTTCGTCGAGGCGGACGGCTCCGTGACCCCCGACGACATCCGGGGCGTGTGCGCGCAGCGGCTCGCCCCCTTCAAGCAGCCCCGGTTCGTCGACATCGTCGACCGGCTTCCGCTGACCCGGACCGAGAAGATCGACAAGGCCTCACTGCGCGCGGCGGAGGCGCCGGTATGAGCGCCCCGGCCGCATACCCCATGGCTCCCGTCGTCGACCGCGCCGACCGCGCCGACCGCGCCGACGGTCTGACGGCCCGGCTGACCGCTGTGCGCAGGCTCGCCGCGCTGATCCAGGACCGGGCCATCGAGCTGGAGGAGGCGGCCGTCACCGCGCTGCCCTTCCCCCGCTCGGTGATCCGCGGTGACATCGCCCTCGCGGTCCGCCGCCTGGAGGCCTACGGCAGCCTCGCCGTACGGCTCGACGGCCGGCACCCGCTGGGCACGGTCGCGCTCTGCCTGCCCGGCAACGCCATCCTCAGCAACCCGGTGGCCACCACGGCCTCCTCCTATCTGGCCGGCAACCGCACCGTCCTGCGCCTGCCCCGGCGACGCGCCTACTGGGCCGACACGGTGGCCGGGCTGCTGCGGGAGGCCTTCGGTCCGCAGCTCGAACTGCGCAACGGGACAGGCGCGTCCTTCATCCAGGGCACGCTGGAGGACCCCGCCATCCAGGCGGTGATGGTCTTCGGCGACGACTCCTGGGCGAAGGACTACGAGGCGGCTGCCCGCCGCACCGGCACCACGTTCATCTTCGAAGGGCCCGGCAAGGACCCCTTCCTGGTACTGGCCGGCGCCGATCCGGTCCAGGCCGCCCGGGCCGCCGTGGCCGGCGCCTTCCACAACGCCGGCCAGGCCTGCACCGCGACCGAGCGGGTGTACGTGCTGCGCCACCTGTACCCGCGTTTCGTGGCCACGGCCCGCGCCGCGGCGGCCGCGCTCACACCCGGCCATCCCGCCGACCCGGCCACCCGTATCGGTCCGCTCGACGAGGCCGGCGCCGACCGGGTGCTGCGCCAGCTCGACGAGGCACGGGCGGCCGGCGCCGAACTGCTGCCGGCCGGCTCGCCCTGGCCGGTACGGATCCACGACCGCCGGATGCTCGTCATCCCGCCCGTCATCGTGCTGGGCGCCGACCACTCGATGAGCCTGCTGCGCGAGGAGACCTTCGGCCCGGTACTGCCGGTGATCGCGGTCGACTCCGCCGAGGAGGCGATCGAGCTGGCCGAGGACTCCCCGTACGGCCTGGCCGCCACCATCTACGGCGGCGGCCCGAAGGTGGCTGAGCGGCTGGCCCGCAGCCACGGCGAGGTGTTCCGCGACGAGACCTGGCTCGACCGGCGCCGCCGCGGCCCGGTCGGCCCCTACGGCGGCAGGCGTGCCTCCGGCTGGGTCTGGGAGACCCGGGGCGGGTGCTTCGTCCACCGCGACGGGCCCAGGCTCAACGTCCTGGAGTTCAGCCGCCCCGCGAACAGCGACCGAACCAACCGAGCAGAACCAGACATGGAGGCCTGACCGATGCGCCAGAACGAGAACCTGCCCTTCTCCCTCGACGAGTACAAGTCACGTCTCGCCAAGGTGCGGGAGGGGATGGCGCGGCGCGGGATCGACCTGGCGCTGATCAGCATCCCCGAGAACATCTACTACCTGACCGGCTACACCACGCTCGGCTACTACATGTACCAGACGCTGATGCTGCCGGCCGAGGGCGAGCCGCTGATCCTCACCTACCGCGAGGAGCTCATCAACATCGAGCGGCTGTCGTGGCTGGAGAACTGGCAGACCTACGGCGTGGGCCAGGACCCGATCCAGGTCACCATCGACACCGTCCGGCAGTTCGACATCGCCGGCAAGACCCTCTCCATCGAGGAGAGCGGCTACTTCTTCCCGATCCGCACGTACAACCAGCTGATCTCGGGCCTGACGGGGGTCACCTGGAAGGACGGCAGCGGTCTGGTCGAGGCGGGCCGGCTCATCAAGTCGGACGCGGAGATCGGCTTCATCCGGCAGGCCGCGAACGCCGCCATGGCCGGCATGCGCGAGGCCCTGGACACCGCCCGGATCGGCCGGACCGAGAACGACGTGGCCGCCGCCGTGTACTCGGCGACCCTGCGCAACGGCAGCGAGTACCCGGGCAGCCCGCCGTACGTCATCAGCGGCGAGCGGTCCGGACTGCCGCACGGCACCTGGGAGGGCCGCGAGCTGCGCGGCGACGACATCGTCTTCCTGGAGTTCTCGGGCTGCATCAAGCGCTACTCGGCCGCGATGATGCGCACCGCCTTCATCGGCGACCCGCCGGACTCGGTCAAGGGCCGCGCCGACGCGGTCATCGAGGGCCTGACCGCCGCCATCGACGCGATCCGCCCGGGCGCCACCTCGCACGAGGTCGACGCCGCGTGCCGCGACACGATCCTGAAGTACGGCTACGGCGACCACACCCACGAGACCGGCTACTCCATCGGCGTCTGCTACCCGCCCGGCTGGAACGAGAGCCACATCATGAACCTGCACCCGGGCGACGAGACGGTGCTCCAGCCCAACATGGTCTTCCACCTGGTGCCCTCGCTGATCGTGCCGGAGCTCAACGGCCACGTCGGCTTCAGCGAGACCGTCCGCGTCACCGAGACCGGCTGCGAGGTTCTCACCGACAAGGTCGTCCCGCGCGAGCTGCAGATCCTCCCCGGCGGTACCCGATGAGCGCGCTGGCCGTACTGGGTGGTGAGCCGGCCGTCGCGGAGGGTGTGGACGAGAGCCGGTGGCCGGTCGTCGAGGAGGACGACATCGAGGCGGTGGTACGCACCCTGCGGTCCGGGAAGCTCAGCTGGGCCAACGAGGACCAGGTCCCGGCGCTTCAGCAGGAGTGGGCCGGCTACGTCGGCACCGAGCACGCCGTCGCCTTCAACAGCGGCACCGCCGCCCTGCACGCCGCGGTCGCCGCGGTCGGGGTCGGCCCCGGCGACGAGGTGCTGGTGCCCGCGCTGACCTTCCTGGCCTCCGCGACCAGCGTGCTGCACCACCAGGGCGTACCGGTCTTCGTGGACGTCGACCCGGTCACGTACACGATCGACCCGGCCGATCTGGAGCGACGGCTCACCCCGCGCACCAAGGCGATCGTGGTCGTTCATCTGCACGGCATGCCCGCCGACATGGAGCCGGTACTCGCCTTCGCCCGCAAGCACGGCCTGTCGGTGATCGAGGACGTGGCCCAGGCCCAGGGGGCGTATTACCGGGGCCGCAGGACCGGATCGCTCGGCGACATCGCCGCCTTCAGCATCATGGCCGGCAAGAACTTCGCCACGGCCGGCGAGGGCGGACTGCTCACCACCGACTCGACCCCGCTGCGCAACCGCGCCGACGAGGTGAAGATGTTCGGCGAGCGGATCAAGCCGGGCGGCAAGCGCGACTACAACGCCCACACCATCGGCTTCAACTACCGGCTGGGCCCGCTGGAGGCTGCCTTCGCCCGCAGCCAGCTCACCCGCCTCGACACGTACATCGAAGAAGTGCAGGAGGGCGCTGGGCGGTTGGCCGCACGCCTGGCCGAACTGCCCGGGGTGCGCCCGCCGGTGGTGCCCGAGGACCGCACCCACGTCTACCACCACTTCCGGGTCGCCCTCGATCCGGCGGAGGCCGGCGTGGACCTGCCCAAGGGTGTGTTCCGGCAGGCCGTGATGAACGCGCTGACCGCCGAGGGCGTGCCCGTCTCCACGTACCAGACCCGGCCACTGCCCGCCCAGAAGCTCTTCCAGGACAAGGTCGGCTACGGCCGGGGCTGCCCCTGGACCTGCGGCTTCGCCGGGCCCGTCGAGTACCGGGCGGAGGACTATCCGCAGACCCTGGAGGTCATCCGCTCCACGCTGCTCCTCGGCAAGCGGCTCGCCATGGCCTCGCTGCGCGACAAGTCCTCGGTGGAGAAGTACGCCGACGCCTTCCACAAGGTCATGTCGCACCCGGACGAACTGGTCCGCTACGGCCGCTCCCTCGACTACGCCGAGCCCTGGGAGGAGACGAGCAAGCTCTGGTAACCCCCGGCACCCGCGTCAACCCGCCCCTGATTCAAGGAGTTTCCAGCGTGACCGAGCAACTGACCGACATCGCCTTGCGGATACGCAAGCACATCGTGGCGCTCGCCGCCGACAGCCCGGGCGCCCACGTGGGCGGATCCATGTCCGCCACCGAGATCCTGACCTCCCTCTACTTCGGCGGCGTGCTGAACGTCGACCCCGCCAACCCCGGCTGGAAGGAGCGCGACTACCTCATCTTCAGCAAGGGGCACTCCTCCGCCGCGCTGTACGCCGCCCTGGCGGAGAAAGGGTTCTTCCCGGTCGAGGAGCTGAAGACCTACAAGCAGCCGGGCAGTCGGCTGCCCGGCCACCCCTCCAGGACCGTCCCCGGCGTCGAGCTCTCCACCGGCTCGCTCGGCCACGGGCTGCCGGTCGCCGTGGGCCTGGCGATGGGCATGAAGCACGACGGCGACCCCAACCGGGTGTTCGTGGTGCTGGGCGACGGCGAGTGCCAGGAGGGCTCCATCTGGGAGGCCGCCATGTCCGCCGCCCACTACGGCCTGGACAACCTGGTGGCCATCGTCGACCGCAACGGCTTCCAGGAGGACGGCCCGACCGAGGACGTCATGGCCATCGAGCCGTTCGCCGACAAGTGGCGGGCCTTCGGCTGGGCCGTGATCGGGGTCGACGGACACGACGTCAACAGCGTCACCGAGGCGCTGCGCCACATCGACCACTGGCGCGCGGCCGGCCGTCCCGCGGTGCTCATCGCCCGTACGTCCAAGGGCCACGGACTGTCCTTCACCTCCAACACGCACACCTGGCACTACGGGAAGTTCACCGCCGAGCAGCGTGCGCAGGCGATGGAGGAACTGGAGCTGGAGGCGGTGGCGGCATCATGACAACCGTTCTGGAACCTTCGGTCGAGACGGCCGAGACGGCCGCCGCCGATGTTCCCGGCACCCCCGAGTGGATCGCGGCCCAGGGCCTCGGGGCCGTGGAGACCTCGCGGCTCGCCCAGCTGCACGCGGCCCGCCGCGATCCGAGGATCTTCTCCCTGGAGGGCGATCTGGGCGACTGGGGCGGGCCCGCCTTCCAGGCGGAATTCCCCGACCGCTTCAGGGACATGGGCATTGCCGAGGCCAATCTGATCGGAACCGCGGCGGGGCTCGCCCTCGGCGGGAAGGTCTCGTTCGTCAACACCTTCGGCAGCTTCGCCCTGATGCGGGCCTGTGAGCAGGTCCGGCTGGACGTCGCGTACCACCGGACCAACGTCAAGATCGCCGGCTCCTTCACCGGTATCGGCGCGGCGTTCTCCGGTCCCACCCACCACTGCGGGGAGGACCTGGCCATCGCCCGGGTGCTGCCCGGCATGACGGTGCTGGCGCCCGCCGACTCGGTGGCCTCGTACCACCTGACGGCGATCGCCGCGCGGACCGAGGGCCCGTTCTATCTGCGGCTGGGCCTGGAGCCCACACCGCAGGTCTACGACGAGACGGCCACGTTCACCGTGGGCGGCGCCAATGTGCTGCGCGAGGGCACCGATCTGACCCTGATCGCCGCCGGCCTGAACTCGGTCGCCTCGGCGCTCAAGGCGGCGGATCTCCTGGCCGGCCAGGGCCTGCGCGTCCGGGTCGTCGACCTCTACAGCATCAAGCCGGTCAACCGGGAGGTGATCGTCGAGTCGGCCCGCAGGACCGGGCTGATCGTGACGGTGGAAGAGCACTCCGTCCACGGCGGCGTGGGCAGCACGGTCGCCGAGGTGGTCGCGGAAGAGGCCCCCGTACCGGTGCGCAAGCTGGGCCTCGCCGACGAGTTCAGCCATGAGATGTGCAGTTACGACGACCATCTGCGGCGCAACGGCCTCGATCCCGAGGGCATTGCCAGGGCCGCGGTGGATTCCTTTCGGAGGTGGAAGTAGATGGCCAAGGCGGAACTCGGCATCCTGATGCTGGAAGGCAAGATGGCCGACGTCCCCGGATGCATGGCGGCGGAGGACACCTTCCCCGGCTACCCGGTCAACCGGTTCGTGGTCCCCGGTTCGAAGACCCCCTTCACCGCGGACGACGCGCTGGCCATGCTGCCGCTCTACGTCACGGCGGCGCAGCAGCTGGAGCAGCAGGGGGTCGGCGTCATCACCGCCAACTGCGGGCTGATGGCACTGATGCAGGACCGTATCGCCTCGACGGTACGGATTCCGGTGGTCCTGTCCAGCATGGTCGCCGTACCGGCGATCTCGAAGATGATCGCACCCGGTAAGCACATCGGCATCCTGACCTTCTACACGGACGCCGTCACCGAGCGGAACTACAACGCCTGCGGCTGGTCCAGCGAGACCCACCCCGTCTCCATCGCCGGGGTCGGCGGCTACGAGTCCTGGCAGGAATTCCTGCGTACCAAGGAGGTGAGCGACGAGCTGCGCCCCCGGCTGCGTGAGGATCTGCGCACCGTGGTCCAGGGGCTGCTGAAGGAGAACCCCGACATCGGCGCACTGGTCGCCGAATGCACCATGCTGCCCACCGTCCTCGACGACATCCGCGACGAACTGCCCGTGCCGGTCTTCGACATCCTCACCGTTCTCGACTGGTCGGTCAGCGGCTTCAGCCGGCCCGTCACCTCGGAACCCCGTGAGGTGCGCGCCGCCCGCGAGGCCGCCGCCACCGAGCGTGCCCAGGCCACGAAGAGCGAGGAGCTCAGCCATGTGTGACTTCTTCCATCTCGCCCCGCAGATCCACTACGGCCGGGGCGCGGCCGCACAGACCGGCCCGGCGCTGCGCGACCTCGGCGTCCGGCAGGTGCTCCTGGTCAGCGACCCGGGAGTGATCCGGGCCGGGGTCGCCGACCCGGTGATCGAGTCCATCAAGGCCGCCGGGATCGGGATCTCGGAGTTCACCGAGATCCGCACCAACCCCGACGAGCGCCAGGTCGCCGCGGCCGTGGCGCAGTACCGGGAATCCGGCTGCGACGGCGTGCTCGGTATCGGCGGCGGCAGCGCGATGGACGTGGCCAAGTCGGCCGTCGCCGTGCTGGCCGGCGGCGGCACCATCGAGGACTACGAGGACGGCGCCAGGACGGTCACCGGTCCGTACCCGCCGCTGGTGCAGGTGCCGACGACCTCCGGGACCGGCAGCGAGGTGGTCGCCGGGGCGATTATCACGGACAGCAAGCGGATCTTCAAGATGCACATCGTGGCCGTACCGGCCCAGGTGGCCGTCTGCGACCCCGAGCTGACCCGTACGCTGCCCGCCGTACCCACCGCCGCGTCCGGTATCGACGCACTGGCGCACGCCATCGGTGCGTACGTCTCCCGGGAGCGCCAGCCCCTCGCCGACGCCAACGCCCTGTACGGCATCCGGCAGATCAACCGGGCGCTGCCGGCCGCCGTCGCCGACGGCACCGATATCGCGGCCCGCGAGCAGATGATGCTCGGCGCACTGACCGCGGGGATCTCGATGAAGGGCGGCGGCGCCGTCGACCACGCCTTCGCCCACGCCGTCAACGCGCTGTTCGACGTGCACCACGGTGCCGGTGTGGCGATGTTCCTGGCCGACGGCATGGAGTTCAACCTGCCGCATCTGGCGGAGCGCTTCGCCGACATCGCCGAGGCGCTGGACGCCGGCCGGGACGGGCAGGGCGGCATCCAGGTGGTCCGCGACCTCGTGGCGAGCCTGCCGCTGCCCACCCTCGCCGACGTCGGCGTCACCGTGGCCGACGTGCCCGCGCTCACCGCGAAGGTGCTGGAGGACGGCTTCCATCTGGGCCTCAACCCGGTCGACATCAGCGAGTCCGAGATCAGCCGCATCCTCACCACGGCCGCCAAGAGGGGCGCCACCCGATGAGCTCCCTGGATGCCTGGTACGAGGAGTACGGGCTCAACAGCCGGGAGACCGCCCGGGTCGCCCAGCTGGAGCTCGCCCGCGAGGACCCGAGGATCTACTCGCTGGAGAACGATCTGGCGATGCCCACCGTGCCGTTCCACAAGGAGTTCCCCGGGCGGCACATCCAGGCGGGCATCGCCGAGTCGGACCTCATGGGCATGGCGGCCGGGCTCGCGATGCGCGGCAAGGTCCCGTACGTCAACACCTTCGCCACCTTCGCCGTGGCCCGGGCCTGTGAACAGCTGCGCCTGGACCTGGCCTACAACCGGGCGGGAGTGAAGGTGGTGGGTTACTACGCGGGCCTGTCCGGCGGTATGGCGGGCCCCACCCACCACTCCACGGAGGACATCGCCATCACCCGGGCCATCCCGGACCTCACGGTGCTCTCCCCCGCCGACAGTTACGAGGCGTACCGGGCGGTCAAGGCCGCCGCCCGGCACGACGGGCCCGTCTACATCCGGGCCGGCCGGGCCGCCACCCCACGAGTTCACCGGGAGGATTATGAGTTCATCATCGGCAAGGCGGTCAAACTGCGTCAGGGCGAGGAGGTCACGATCTTCGCCACCGGCTGCCTCATGGTGGCCGAAGCCCAGCGCGCGGCAGAGCTGCTGGCCACGGACGGCGTCGAATGCACGGTTTACGACGTGCATACGCTCAAGCCGTTCGACGAGGAGGCGGTGATCGAGGCCGCCGGGAGCAGCAGACTGCTGGTCACCCTCGAAGACCACAGCGTCCTGGGCGGCCTCGGCTCCGCTGTCGCCTGCACCGCGCTCGAACACCGCCCGAGGCCCGTGCTGCGGTTCGGCGTCCCGGACACCTTCTGCACGGCGGTGGCCGAGTACGAGGACCTGCCCGGCCTGTACGGGTTCGGCGCCGAGGACGTACGGCAGGGGGTGACGAAGTGGCTGCGGCAGAACCCGAGCCTGTCGCGCTGACCAACCGGTGGACCGCCCAGCGGGCACCCGAGCTGCACGTGGGGACGGGCGCTCTCGGCGATGTCGCCGAGTCCGTCGCGGTGGCCCGCACCCGGCGCCCGCTGCTGGTCACCGACTCGGGCACCCGGGCGGCCGGCTGGCCGGACCGGGTCGCCGGGGAGCTGATCGAGGCCGGCCTGCCGGTCACGGTCTGGGCCGGGGTCCGGGCCAACGCCAGTGATCTGCTGGTCCACGAGCTCAGCCGGCTGATCACCGACGGCGGCCACGACGGCGTCATCGCGGTCGGCGGCGGCAGTGTCATCGATGTCGCCAAGGCCGCCGCCGGGCTCGCGGCGGCCGGCGGCACCCTGCTGAGTTACGAGGGGGTGGGCCTGCTCAACGCGGTGGGCCCGCCCGTCATCGCGGTACCCACCACCCCGTGCAACGGGGCGGAGATATCCCGGCATTCGGTCATCGCCACCGCCGACGGAAGGAGGTTCTCGGTCAGCGGCCACCATCTGGCCCCCCAGGTGGTGATCGCCGACCCGCGCACCACACTCACCGCGCCCGGCCAGGTCCGGATCGACACGGTGATCGACTCGCTGCTGCACGCGATCGAGGCCTACCTGTGCCGCTCCGCCTCGCCGTACACCGACGTCTGGGCCCGGTCCGCCGTCGAGTCGATCGCCGTCTCCGCCGTACCCGCGCTGACCGAAGGGAGCACGACCGCCCAGGCGGAACTGATGAAGGGGTGCATCGCGGCCAGCTGCGCGATGGCCAACGCCAACGCCAGCGTCGTACACGCCCTCGGCTACCCGCTGACCAGCGTGTACAGCATCCCGCACGGCCGGGCCAACGCCCTGGTCGCCCCGGAGGCACTGCGCCGGCTGGAGGCGGCGGCCCCCGAGCGCTACCGCGGCCTGTGGCCCGGGCGTACGGATCTCGCGGACGCCCTCGCCGGGCTGCTGGACAGCCTCGGTGTGGCACGCGGGCTGCGGCGCTACGGCGTACCGAAGGACCATCTGCCGGAGCTGGCCCGCCGCGCCGAGACCTACCAGCCGGTGCTCCGCAACACCCGGATCCTGTTCAGCCAGGAGGAACTGCTGGACGTCTACCGGGCCACGTGGGACGCACGCGGTCCGGTGGGGGCCGGCACGGGGCCCGGGCCTGCCGGAAGGGAGGCGGCATGACCAGTATCGATCTGCCCGAGATGCTGGCGCTGCTGGAGAAGCTGGTGCGGCTCGACTCGCCGACGGACGAGCCCGGGGCCTGCGCGGCGGTCATGGACGTGCTCGCCGCCGAGTTCCGGGGCCTGGGCGCAGTCGTGGAACGGCACCGGGACCTGGGCGGACGGCCGGTCACGGTGGCGCGCTGGGGCAGCGCCCCCGGCCCGCTGCTGCTCGGCCACGTCGACACCGTCTTCGGCCCCGGCGAGAGCGGCCGGCGGCCGTTCACCCTGACCGGGGACCACGCGCGCGGGCCGGGTGTCTTCGACATGAAGGCGGGGCTGGTCCAGGCCCTCTTCGCGCTGAAGGACCTGCGCCGCGCCGGCCCCCTCCCCGCGCTGACCTTCCTGCTCAACGCCGATGAGGAGATCGGCAGTCCGGGATCGCAGACGTTCATCGAGGAGGCGGCGCGCAGCGCGAGCTGTGCGCTCGTACTGGAACCCGCCGGGGACAACGGAGCACTCAAGAGCGCACGCAAGGGCATCGGGATGTACACCGTCGAGACCGAGGGCGTGGCCGCGCACCCCGGCCTCGACCCGGAGAAGGGAGTCAACGCGGTCGGCGAACTGGCCCAGCACATCACCGCCATCGCGGAGTTCGCCTCGATCGACGTGGGCACCACGGTCAACGTCGGCACGGTGTCCGGCGGCACCGGCCGCAACGTCGTACCGGCGCGGGCCTCGGCCGGCTTCGAGACCCGTTTCTGGACGACGGCGGAAGGGCGCCGGGTGGATGCGGCCGTCAAGGCCCTGACGCCTCGTCATCCACGGGCCGGGATACGGATCACCGGCGGCCTCCACCGCGCTCCGATGGAGCGTACGGACGCGGTGGCGGCGCTGGTCGCACGCGCCCGGAAGCTGGCCGCGGCGCAGGGCTGGGAGCTGACCGAGACCAGCGTCGGCGGGGTCAGCGACGGCAACATCACCTCGGCACTCGGCGTGCCCACCCTCGACGGGCTGGGCGCCGAGGGGTCGGGGGCGCACACCCCGGACGAGGTGGTGAACGTCTCGGCGATACCACGCCGGGTCCGGCTACTGTCCGAACTGATCGGAGGTCTGGGATGACCACGTCTGTAACGACCCCTGCAACCGCCCCGGCGACGAGCACCACGGCTCCCCCGGCCCTGCGGCAGCAACTACCGCTGCTGCTGGTGATGTTCTTCTGGGGGACCGCCTTCACGATCTCCAAGCCCCTGGTCGGCGAGGCGCCCCACGCGGTGGTGGCGGCGCTGCGGTTCGGCGGCGGGGCGATTCTCCTGCTGCCCGTGCTGTTGCGGCGCCCCGCCACGGCGGCCGGACCGGTGCCCGCCACGGGCCGGTCCGGCCGCCGGCCGGCGGTCATCGCCGCGGCCTGCGGCGTACTCGGCGTCTTCGCCTACAACGCCCTGTTCTACTGGTCGCTCTCGCTGGCGCCCGCGGTGGACGGCAGCATCATCGTGCCCGTGCTGAGTCCTGTGCTCACCACGCTGCTGGTGGTCGGGCTGAGGTGGGAGAAGGTGACCCGGATACGGTCGGCCGGGCTTGCTCTCGGGGTGACGGGCGCGGCCCTGTATCTGCTCGCTGCGGGAGGTGCCGCCGGTGGCCAGCGGTTGCTGGGAGACCTCGGCTTCGTCGCCGCGGCGGCGAGCTGGGCGGCGTACACGGTGATGGGGCGCCGCGTGCTCACCGGGATCGAGCCGGTGCGGGCGACGGCGTGGGCGATGCTGGCGGGTTCCGCTCTGTTGCTGCTGTGGTCCGCTCCTGAGCTGGCGGAGACGGACTTCACCGCGTTGTCCGGGGGGTTCTGGCTCAGCGTGGCGTATCTGGTGGTGGGGCCCACCGCCGTCGCCTATGTCCTGTACTACCGGGGCGTGCGGGACGTCGGGTCCTCCCGGGCGGCGGTGATGATGTTCCTCGTACCGGTCATCGGCTCGGCGTGCTCCATGGGCCTCCTCGGCGAGCGCATCGCTCCGCTCCAGGGCCTCGGCGCGGTGGTCATGCTGGCCGGCGCCGCGCTGGCCGCGCAACTGCAGCCGCGCTTGCGCTCGGTGGCGAAGACGGCCGCCTCCACCCGCGAACGCACGCCGAGCTTCAGCAGTATGCGGGCCACGTGCTCGCGGGCGGTGCGCTCGGTGATGCCGAGGCGGTGAGCTATCGCGCGATTGGTCAAGCCGTCGGTCAGCAGGCTGAGTACCTGCTCTTCACGTTCGCTGAGCATCGGATTCTCCCCTGTCGGCGGTGCCGTATGGCGGAAGCATGTCCATAACATACCGCCGTCGCGGTTTATTTCAAACCCTTACGCCGAGACAGGCCGAGGTAGACAAAAAAACCGCGTCGGAGGTATCTTTCATGTATGAAGCAGGTGAAGCAGGAACGGTCACTGAGGACCCGCGAGCGCATCCTCGACGCCGCCGCGGGCGAGTTCGCGGCACGCGGCTTCGCCCAGACCCGGCTGGACGACGTGGTTGCCCGCACGGGCATGAGCAAGGGCGCCCTGTACGGGCACTTCGCCTCGAAGGAGGCCCTTGCCCGCGCCGTGCTCGCACACGCCGAGGGGGCCTGGCTCGACCTGGTCGCACAGGCGGAGTCGCCGCACCTGACGCCCGTGGAAGCGCTCCGGCTGCTGACCGTAGGACTCGCGCGGCAGCTGCACACCGACCCGCGGGTGCGGGCCGGGTTGCGACTGGCCACCGAACTGCCGCCGTCCGCCGGCGGCAGGCCGGCCGCCCTCGGCCCCATTCCCGGGCTGATGGTCGAGTTCGCCGGACAGGCCCATACGGATCCGCACCAGGGCCCGGAGCCGGACTTCGAGCCGCGGGCCGCGATCGTGGCCCAGCTCATGCTCACCACGGTGCTGGGCAGCCAGGCACTGCCGGCCCTGCGGCTCGACCCCAGGATGCAGGCCTCGATCGAGGACCTCTGGGCCGTGCTGGCCCAGGCACTGCCCGTCGCGGACAGCACCTGCGGAGCCTGACCCGGCACCCAGGGCTCAGTACGTCACCGGCGCCAGACGGTTCCGGCCTCGGCCTCGGCGTCCACGGCCCGCAGCAGCGAGGCCTCTATGCCGTCGAGCGAGTCCACCAGATGCCGCACCCCGGCCGCGCGCATCAGCTCCCGCTGGAAGCCGTGCTCGAAGCTGCTGGGGTGGCCGATGAAGGCCGCGCCGAGGCTCCTGGCCTCCTCCGCCACCCGCGCGACGTCGTCGATGAACACCACCTGGTCGTAGGCCAGGCCGAAGACCTCCGTCGTGATCTCCCGGATCCCCGGCCGGAAGGCGTCGGTGCACACATAGCCCGGTTCGTCGAAGAGGCCGGCGAGGTCACCCAGGTGCCGGTCGAAGTGGCTGCGGTCCAGCCCTCCGTAACAAACCGTCCTCAGCCCCAGCTCCCGCAGGCGGCGCAGCAGTTCCACCGCGCCGCCGGTCAGCGCGACCGGCTGGTGGGCGAGGTGGTCGGAGCGCTCCGCGAAGTAGGCCTCCAGGGCCTCCTCGGCCGACATGCCGCCCCCGCACGCGGTGGCCAGCGCGCGTGACGCGATGCGCTGCCCCTGCGAGAAGATGCGCCGCTCGACATCGGCGGTGTACTTCCCGCCGCGGCTGACGATGAAGTGGTGGATCACGGGACTGAAGGTGTCGTTGAGCAGCACACCGTCGATGTTGACCGCGGCGAGACGCAGCCGCTGGAGCGGACCGGGCATCGAAGCTCCTCTGCCGTGAGGCGGGTGGGGGGGCGACCGGGCTGTCAGGCGCCGGGGGCGACTTCCTCGGCCTCCCATACCCGGGCCGAGCCGCCGGGGGCGAACCGCGCCAGCCGGTGCGGCACGACGAGGCCGGGAAGCAGCGCCTGCCAGAGTGCCGTCACCCGGCCTTCGAGGTCCGAACGCCCGGAGAGCACCTGGGAGAGGATCTGCGTGCCGAGGAACGAGCCGACGACGAACTCGCCCATGGCCACGGGATCCACCTCCGGGCGTACGTCACCGCTCTTCTTCGCCTCCCCCAGCAGTTCCGCGATCATCGCGGCCCAGGCCCGGTACTCGGCTCCGTCGGAGGCGCCGTAGGTCTCCTCCAGGGTCAGGCGGGCGGTCGCCCGGATCCGTACGTCGTGGATCAGCGCACGCGCATAGCCGTGCGTCAGGTCGATGACCGACTGCACGGCCGGCCCTTGTTGGTCGACCTCCTCGTACCAGTCGGCCTCCTGGCCGACGACCGCGGCCGCCATCTCCTCCTTGGAGGCGAAGTGGAAGTAGAGCGCCCCCTTGGTCATCCCGGCTCTCGTGTGGATCTCGCTGAGCGTGGCGTTCGAGAACCCCTGCTCGGCGAAGACCTCGGCCGCCGCGAGCAGAAGCTTGCGCCTTGTCTCTTTTGCCCGTTCTTGTTGCGCCAACTCGGCCACCCGCCTCTAGCCCGTGCTTCTGATTTGTTCGAGTCATACTACTTGAAAAAAACCGACTCGCAGGTATTAACTTATCCCACTGCAAGCCCTTGAGTACGGCACTCCCCCCACGAGCAACGCCATCCAATCCAGCGATCTTAAAGGGGCACATCGTGACGATACTGGCTACAGCACACGCCGTGGTGGACCGTCCGGCGGTGCGGGAACCTTCGGAGAAGACGGTTTCCCGTCATCTGGTGCACAGGCTGGCAGTCTCCGAGGTACTCCTGACCGACTGGCGCGCGGACGGACCCGACACCTTCACCGCCCAGGCGCAACTTCCCCGCGCCCACAGCTTCTACGACACCGCGGACGGCCGGCACGACCCGCTGCTCCTGGCCGAGGCGGTGCGGCAGGTGGGGCTGCTGATCTCCCACGCGGAGTTCGGGGTGCCCCTCGGCTACCAGTTCATCCTCCGCGGCCTCGGCCTGGAGGCGGACCTCGGCGAGCTGGCCGTCCGCGACCGCCCGGCCGACCTGAGCTTCCAGATCAGCTGCCACGACATACGCCGGCGCGGCCGCATCCTGGCCGGGATGCACGTCCACGTCCACGTCTACCGGGACGGCAGCCCGGTCGGCACGGCGCACCTGCTGATGGACTGCGTCTCGCGCGGCGTCTACCAGCGGCTCCGGCAGCTGCCCGAAATCCAGCCTCCCGCCGCACCCCTGGGCGCCCCCGTCGCCCCGGCCACGGTCGGCCGCGACCGCGAGCGCGACGTTGTCCTCTCCCCCACGGCCGACCCGCTGGTCTGGGGGCTGCGCGTCGACCAGTCCCATCCCGTGCTCTTCGACCACGAGGTCGACCATGTGCCCGGCATGCTCCTGATGGAGTCCATGCGGCAGGCCGCCCAGTGCGTGCTCGCCCCGAACCACACCCCCGTCCGCAGCCTCCAGACGGACTTCCACCGTTACGCGGAGCTCTTCCGCCCCTGCGTCGTACGCGCCGTCCCGCAGCCTCCCACCGCCGGCGGCCAGCACGCCGTCAAAGTGACCGTCGAACAGGACGGCGACCTCATCGCCGACGGCACCCTGGCCGGATGATCCCGTAGGCCCCGCACCGCCCGCACGACTCAGCCACCGCCGGCCATCCCAGCGGGCCTGAGACTCGCAGCCGCCGCCGACGCGTCACGAATCGCGTCCCGTGGCGGCCGCTTCCATGTGAATCCTCCCCTCTCTGAAGGGAGGAGATTCCTGGCTCACGTTGGCCGCGGACCGGCGGCCCGTCAGCTCTTGCACGATCAGCACCAGCCGGGTCGAGACCAGCCCGGACCAGCATCACGCGTGCGGTCCCACCTATTGCCTACCCCAGATTAATAGGTTAGCCATATAGGTGCCGGCATCGGCGGCGGAAAGGCGGGGTCGAGGAGGCATCCGTGGTCTCGGTTGACGTGAAACTGCATCAGAACAGGGCCGGGGAAGTATTGCCCCGGCCGAGGTTGGTCATCGCCGGAAGGGACGTCACCGAGGCGAGCGGCGGGATCCACGAGCACATCAACCCGGCGACAGGCCTCGTGCAGGCACGGATTCCGCTCGCGGGACCCTCCGAGGTCGATAAGGCCGCCGCCGCCCGCAAGGCGTTCGAGGTGCCGGGACCGCCCAGCAACCTGCCGAAGCCCTTGGGCATCGTGATCAGCGGACTGGAGTCCCTCCCCCCGGCCTCCAGCAGCAGCACCCTCGTCCCCGGCTCCGCCGAGAGGCGGTCGGCGAGCACGTACCCCGCCGAGCCGGCTCCTACGATGATGTAGTCGCTCCGTGTCGCTGACACTCTCGTAGGCACCATCGATGAGCAGCAGGAGGCGCACGGCATCCTGTTCCCGGCTGGTGACCGGTTCGTCAGCTTCTGGGCTCGGAAGTTCTTGATCCACCGGCCAAGGGTAGCGGCGAGTAATCACTTCTGAACCCCTCGTGAACCAAACGCGATCGTGGCCGCCACCGCGCCGGCCTTGCCCGCCCCGGTAACCGTGCTGACCTCGGACCCGGAAGACCTGCTGATGCTCTGCGGTCCTGGCGCCCGGGTCGCCAAGGTCTGACCCCGACACCTGCTCCAGGCGGCCGGAGCTAGGCCGGGTTGTAGGAGCGCAGTGCGGTGACGGTTCGGTGCACGGTCTGCGGGTGTCCGAACAGGCCGGGAAGGCCGCCGGTGTGGAGGAGGACGGTGCGGCGGCCTGGGCGGATGTCGCGGTCCTGGACGGCGGCGATGAGTCCGGCAAGGGCACGGCCGCTGTAGACGGGGTCGAGGACGATGCCCTGGGTGGTTGCGGCTGTGTTCATCGCGGCGAGGACGGGTTCGTGGAGGACCCCGTATGCCGCGCCGACCTGGTCGGTGCGGATGCGTAGGGAGTGGGGGGCGATGTCGCGGTGGGTGAGGGGGCCGGCGAGGGCGGCGACGGTGGCGGCCGGGTCGGGGACGGCGCCGCAGTGGACGCCGAGGACGCGCTCGGGGCCGAGGGCGGCGACGAGGCCGGCCATGGTGCCGCCGGAGCCGAGGGCCACGACGACGTGTGCCACGTCGGACAGTTGGGAGCGGAGTTCCTCGCCGCACTCGACGTATCCGCGCGCGCCGAGGGGACTTGAGCCGCCGAAGGGGATCAGGTGGGGCCGTGCTCCGTCGCGGCCGAGCTGCCGGCAGACGTCTTCGGCGACGCCGGCCATGTCGCTGGGACGGGTGTCTGCGGCCCAGAAGACGCGGGCTCCGAAGAGGCTGTCGAGGACGAGGTTGCCGGAACCGTTCGCCGCGCTGTCGGGTGTTCCGGGGAGGACGAGGACGACGTCAAGTCCGAGGCGGGCGCCGGCGGCTGCGGTGAGACGGGCGTGGTTGCTCTGAGCGGCGCCGGTGGTGACCAGCGTGTCCGCGCCGGCCGCCAGGGCGGCGCCGACGGTCCATTCCAGTTTGCGGACCTTGTTGCCGCCTCCGCCGAGGCCGATCAGGTCGTCCCGCTTGATCCAGAGGTCGTCCTCGCCCAGGCCCAGAGCCGCCGCGAGGCGAGGCATCGGCTCCATCGGGGTGGGCCACGTCGACAGGGCGATCTTGTCACTCATGAAGTCCCCATGATCCGGTTGTCAGTGGCCCGCGCTCTGGCCGCCGTCGACATGGAGGATCTCGCCGGTGACGAAGGGGGCGTTCTCAAGGTAGAGCACCGCCTCGGTGACATCGCTCACCTCGCCGATCCGGCCGACCGGGTGCAGGGCGGCGAGCGCTTCGTGGTGCTTCTCGGGGTGCATGGGCGTGTTGATGATGCCGAGCGCGACGGCGTTGCTGCGGATGCCCCGGGCGGCGTACTCGATGGCGAGGGACTTGGTCGCGGACTGCAGCCCGCCCTTGGTCAGCGAGGCCAGTACGGAGGGCACGCCGGAGTTGGCGTGGTCGACCAGGCTGGTGGTGATCTGGACGATGTGGCCGCCGCCCTGCGCGAGCATCCGCTCGACGGCGAGCTGGGTGATACGGAGGAACCCGGTCAGGTTGACGCCGGTCACCGCGTCGTAGTCCTCCTGGCTGTACTCGGTGAAGGGCTTGGCTATGAAGATCCCCGCGTTGTTGACGAGGGTGTCGATGCGGCCGAACCGCTCGGCACCGGCGGCGATGACCCGCTCGGCGGTCGCGGGGTCGGCGATGTCGCCCTGAACGGTGACGATGCCGGTGTCGTCGGCGGGGGCGATCGTGCGCGAGGTGGCGACGACGCCGTAGCCGAGCTTGCGGTAGGCGGTGACCAGCCCGGCGCCTATTCCCTGCGACGCCCCGGTGATGACGGCGACCTTCTGGTTCTGGATGCTCATGACGGCCTTTCTTCGAGTCTTCGAGAGAGATAGATGACCGGTCTACTAAGTGTGGTCAGCGCTGACCCGGGACACGTGGTACTGGCGGATACGCCATGCGTCGGGGTCGCGCTGAAGGGTCAGCGACAGGTGCACCGCCGCTTCCCAGCCCTTCGGGTCGCGGAAGGTGACATCCGCGAATCCGCCCGCCACCTGCTCGCCGATGACGTAGGTGCTCACGACGGTGACCTCGGCGGTGCGATCGTCCGGCACAGCCTCGTAGTACGCACGCACCGCGTCGCGGCCGGCGACGACCTTGGGGCCGAAGCCCTGGAAGAGGGCGTCGGGCGTGAAGAGGTCGGCCATCGCGTCCACCTGGTGACCGTCGAAAGCGGCCTTCCAGCGGTCGAGGGTCTCGCGCATCGGGTCGGTCATGATGGCTTCCTTCGGTAGTAGACGACCGGTCTAGTAAAAAGTAGTCGACCGGTCGTAGACTTGCAACCATGGGACGAAGCAGCGATGCGAAAGAGAGGATTCTCGGCGCCGCACAGATACTCATCGAGCTGCGCGGCTACTCCGCGCTGGGCGTGGCCGAGATCTGCAAGGCGGCGGGCGTACCGAAGGGCAGCTTCTACTACTTCTTCAGCTCCAAGGAAGAGCTCGCCCTGGCCGTCCTGGACGAGCACTGGGCCGCCCAGCGCGACAGCTGGAACCGTACGCTGCGCAGCGACGACCCGCCCCTGCAGCGACTGCGGAAGCTGTTCGAGGCCACCGAGGCGGACCAGCGTGCCGGGCAGCAGAGCTGCGGCACCATCTCGGGCTGCCTGTTCGGGAATCTGACGCTGGAGATGAGCAACCAGACCGAGGCCATCCGCGAACGCCTGCAGCAGATCTTCGACGCGCAGGTCGACATGGTCGACGGTGTTGTCAGCGAAGCCCGCGAGCGCGGGGAGGTCACCGTCACCGACACCCACGAGGCCGCGCGGTCCGTTGTGGCCCAGCTTGAGGGTCAGGTGCTCTTCGCCAAGCTGTACAACAACACGCAGAGCCTGGACGCCCTGTGGGGCAACTGCCTGGCTCTTCTCGGCGCCACCGCTGCCGCCCGGACCGTCTGACACATCGCCGGGCCGGTCAGTTCTTCTCCGGCCGGATGAGCCGCTCGTCCGGGATGACGGCGACGCCGACGATCTCGATCAGAGCTTCTGGCTGCCAGAGCCCGGTCGTGCCGATGCCGGCCATCGCCGGGTAGACCGGGCCCGCGAGTTCGCGCCAGACCTTGCCGATCTGCTTGCCGTGCGCCTGGTAGTCGGGGATGTCGGTGAGGTAGATCGTCAGGCTCACCAGGTCCTCGGGGATCCCGCCGGCGGCTCGCAGGGTGGTGAGCACGTTGCCGAACGCCTGCCGGAACTGCTCGACGATGCCACCGGGGACGATCCGCATCCGCTCGTCGAGCGCCGTCTGTCCGCCCAGATAGAGCGTGTTGCCGCTCAGGGTGCCGTGGGAGTAGCCGCTCGGCGCGGGGAGCGAGGGCGGGTTCACCGGGATCGGGGTCATCTGTGCGTGCCTCCTCGAACAGCGTGGGTGAAGGCAGCGTAACTCATCTATTGACTGTTTTCGACGGTCGTGAAAATCTCGCTATACCGTTGATTCCGGAGGAGGACTCCCGATGCAACTCGCCACCGTGGCCCACGAAGGCCGTACGACGGCCGCCGTCCGCGACGGCGACCGCTGGCGGGCGCTGCCGGCCGGAGACCTCTCGGCGCTGCTGGCGACCACGGCACTCGACCGCGTCGCGGGCCTCGCCGGGGCGGAACTGCCCGGCGCCGTCCCCGTGCTGCCGCTGCCGTCGCCGCGAAAGGTCGTCTGCTGCGGCCTCAACTACGCGGACCACATCGCCGAGATGGGCCGCGAGCTGCCGGAACACCCCACGCTCTTCGCCAAGTACGCGGACACGCTGACCGGCCCCGAGGACGACCTGGTCCTCCCGGAGGGCCTCGACGTGGACTGGGAGGCGGAGCTCGCGGTCGTCGTCGGCGCCGAACTCAGCGGCGCCGACCGGGACACGGCGGCGCGGGCGATCGCGGGCTACACCGTCGCCAACGACCTCAGCGTGCGGGACTGGCAGAAGCGCACCCCGCAGTGGTTCCAGGGCAAGGCGTGGGACCGGACCACCCCGCTCGGACCAGTGGTCGTCACCCCCGACGAACTCGACCCGGTCGCGGGCGTCGAGGTGATCTGCCGGGTCAACGGCGTCGAGCGCCAGCGCGGCAACACCCGCACTCTCGTGTTCGACGCGGCCGCTCTGCTCGCCTACGTCTCCGCTTTCACCACCCTGCGCCCCGGCGACATCGTGCTGACCGGCACCCCCGGCGGCGTGGGGGCGGGCATGACACCCCCGGCCTACCTCGCCGACGGCGACCTCGTCGAGACCGAGATCCCCGGCATCGGCACGCTGCGCAACCGCCTCCGCCTCCGCCTCACCGACTCCAGGAGCTGAGCATGGAACCCGATTTCTCCCAGTACGTACTGGACGGGGACAACTCGATGTACGCCAACGAGTCCGGCCTGGTCGTGCCGGTCGTGACGCGGAGCGGTCTCGAAACCGGCGCCACGGGCCAGTCCGGCGGCGCGACCCGGATCTCCGGCGTCTCCGTCCAGCACACCCCGGCCACCAAGCTGTGGTTCGGGAAGGTGAGCAACGAGTCGGGCTACCGCTCGGTGCCCCACCACCACGGAGAGGCCGAGACCGGCGGCTACGTCCTGTCCGGCCGGGCCCGGATCTACTTCGGCGAACGGTTCGAGGACTACCTCGACCTGGCCGAGGGCGACTGGGTCTTCGTCCCGCCGTTCATGCCGCACGTCGAGTGCAACCTCGACCGGAACAAACCGCTGACCTGGATGACGACCCGCACCCCGGAGAACATCGTGGTCAACCTCCCCCAGGTGGCCGACGCCGACCTGCGCGACTGGCTGGAGCGGGCATGACCGACGTCCGACCCACCCAGACCTCGGCGATCTTCACCGACGCGATCACGCTGACCCCCGCCGAGCCCGAGCACTTCGACCGCGCCTTCACCGCGACCACCCAGCCCTGCCCGTGGCCGAAGGCGTACGGCGGCGACATGGTCGCCCAGGCCGCGGCCGCCGCCATGCGGTCGGTCGAGGGCAAGACGCTCCACTCGATGCACTCCTACTTCCTGCGGCCGGTCGACATCGGCGCCCAGGTCCGCTACGAGGTGGAGCTGCTGCGGGACGGCCGCGGCTACGCCACCCGGCAGGTCCGCGGCTTCCAGAACGGCAAGCCCGTCTACACCTGCCTCGCCAGCTTCGCCGTGGGCGAGCCCAGCGGCACGTTCTCCGCCGAGCCCCCCGCCGGCGTCCCGGGCCCCGAAGAGCTGCCCACTTCCGCTTCGTACCTCCGCGACACCTCCGCGCCCGAGGGGACGATGACCGACGCCTCGAAGGAGTACTGGAGCGGCGGGCGCAGCTTCGACATGCGGCATGTCCCCGGTCCCGTCTACCTCACCGTCGAGGGCAAGCGGGCGCCGCACCAGGCGGTGTGGGTGCGGCCCTTCGACGCGCTGCGGCCGGTCGACGGCCTCAGCGACGCGCAGCGCGACCTCGCCGCGCTCGCCTACGTCTGCGACTACACGATCCTCGAACCCGTCCTGCGCATGCTCGACCTGCCGTGGGCCCGGCCGGGACTCGTCACCGCCAGCCTCGACCACGCGATGTGGTTCCACCGGCCCGGCCCGGTGGGCGGCTGGCTGCTCTACGCCCAGGAAGCGGTCGCCGCCGACGCCGGTCGCGGCCTCGCCGTCGGACAGCTCTTCACCGCCACGGGTGTCCACCTGGCCACCGTCGTCCAGGAAGGCATGATCCGCAGCTCCTGATCCCTGCACGGCCCGCCCCCGGCCTGCGGAAAGGAACCCCTCGATGGACCAGAAGGACCGATCGGACCAGAAGGACCAGCCGGACCAGCCCGGCGAGCCGGACCTCTCGCCCTCCGCCTATCCGGACACCTTCGCCCGCGACCACCTCCCGCCGCGCGACCTGTGGCCGGTCCTGGAGTTCACCACCGACGAACTCCAGTACCCCGCACGCCTCAACGCCGCCACCGAGATCATCGACGTGCCCGCTGCCGCCTTCGGCCCCGACCGCCCCGCCCTGCGGACGCCGGAGGGAGAGGTGTGGACGTACGGGGAGCTGCGGCGCCGCGCGAACCAGGTCGCCCACGTGCTCACCGACGACCTCGGCCTGATACCCGGCAACCGGGTGCTCCTGCGCTCCCCCAACACCCCGTGGACCGTCGCGGCCTGGCTCGGCGTGCTCAAGGCCGGCGGCATCGTCGTGACGACCATGGCGGCGCTGCGGGCCCGCGAGCTGGCCCCGGTCGCGGAGAAGTCCCGGCCGGCCGTCGCGCTGGTCGACCACCGGTTCACCGCCGACGTCGAGGCCGTGCGCGACACCGTCCTGCCGGACCTGATGATCGTGGCGTACGGCGGCGACGCGCCGGACGACCTGACCCGCCGGGCGGCGGCGAAGCCGGCGGAGTTCACCGCGGTCGACACCGCCGCCGACGACATCGCGCTGTTCGGGCCGACCTCGGGCAGCACCGGCGTCCCGAAGATCACCACCCACTTCCACCGCGACATCCTGTCGATAGACAACACCTTCGGCCGGCACACGCTCCGCCTGCGGCCCGACGATCTGGTGTCGTGCACCGCGCCGTTCGCGTTCACCTTCGGCCTCGGCATCCTGGTGGTCTGCGCCCTGCGCGCCGGCGCGTGCGCGCTGCTGACGGAGGCCGTCGCGCCGGAACCGCTCGCCGACCTGGTTGCCGGGACGGGGGTCACCGTGCTGGCGACGGCGCCGACGGCGTACCGGCAGATCCTCAAGGCCGGCAAGGCGGACCGGCTGAGCGGCCTGCGCACCGCGGTCAGTGCCGGGGAGCACATACCGGACGAGGTGTGGAGGCTGCTGCACACCGAGACCGGCATCAAGGTCATCGACGGCATAGGCGCCACCGAGATGATCCACATCTTCATCTCCGCCGCCGGTGACGACATCCGCCCCGGCGCGACCGGAAGACCGGTCCCCGGCTACCGCGCCACCGTCCTCGGCCCCGACGACGAGGAGGTCGGCCCCGGTGTCGAGGGGCGGCTGGCCGTGATCGGCCCGGTCGGCTGCCGCTACCTCGACGACCGGCGGCAGGAGGGGTACGTGGTCAACGGCTGGAACGTCACGGGCGACACCTTCGTCCGCGACGAGGACGGCTACTTCTACTACCGCACCCGCACCGACAACATGATCGTCTCCTCCGGCTACAACATCGGAGGCCCCGAGGTCGAGGCCGCGATCGACACCCACCCGGACGTCGTGGAGTCCGCGGTGGTCGCCAAGCCCGACCCCGAACGCGGCGCGGTCGTGTGCGCCTTCGTCGTGCTGCGCGAGGGGGTCACCGGCGACGACGCCAAGGCCAGGGACATCCAGGACTACGTCAAGTCCCAGCTCGCGCCGTACAAGTACCCCCGCGCGGTGCGCTTCCGCGACTCCCTGCCGCGCAACTCCAGCGGGAAACTGCAGCACTTCCTGCTGCGCCGGATCGTAGAGAAGGAGAACCAGGCATGAGGATCGCGATCGTGGGCGGCGGCCCCGGCGGGCTGTACCTCGCCGCGCTGATGAAGCAGCTCGACCCCGCCCACGAGATCACCGTCTGGGAGCGCAACGCGCCCGATGACACCTTCGGCTTCGGGGTGGTCTTCTCCGACGAGACCCTCGGAGGCATCGGGAACGCCGACACCGTCGTCCACGACGCGATGGAGAGCCGGTTCGCCCGGTGGACCGACATCGACATCGAGTTCGACGGGCACCCGTTCACGGTGGGCGGTCAGGGTTTCGCGGCGATGGCCCGCAAGGACCTGCTGCGCATTCTCCAGGAGCGGGCCGCCGAGCTCGGCGTCACCGTGCACTACCGGACCGTCGCGCCGGACGTGGACGGACTGCGCGGCTCGTACGACCTCGTGGTCGCGGCGGACGGCCTCAACTCGGCGGTGCGGACCAAGTACGCCGACGCCTTCGGCCCCACCCTGGACCGGCGGGCCAACAAGTACATGTGGCTGGGCACCGACCGGGTCTTCGAGGCCTTCCAGTTCCTCGTCAAACAGACCGGGTCCGGGACCATGCAGATCCACGGCTACCCGTACTCCGACTCCGGCTCGACCTTCATCGTCGAGATGGCGGAGGAGGTGTGGCGCAGGGCGGGCTTCGACGCGACGGAAGGTGTGGACTTCCCGCCCGGGGTCTCCGACGAACGGTCGGTCGCCCGGATCCGCGAGATCTTCGCCGGGGAACTGGCCGGGCACACGCTCCTGACCAACAACTCCAAGTGGCTGAACTTCACCACGGTCCGCAACGAGCGCTGGCACCACCACAACGTGGTCCTGCTCGGCGACGCCGCCCACACCGCGCACTTCTCGATCGGCTCCGGCACCAAGCTGGCCATGGAGGACGCCCTGGCGCTCGCCGCGTGCCTGCACGAACACCCCACCGTGGCCGAGGCGTTGACGGCGTACGAGACCGAGCGCCGCCCCGTGGTGGAGTCCACCCAGCGCGCCGCCCAGGCCTCGCTGGAGTGGTTCGAGAACATCGGCAGGTACGCCGGACAGGACCCCGCGCAGTTCTGCTTCAACCTGCTCACCCGCTCCCGCCGGATCACCTTCGACAACCTCAGGGACCGCGACCCCGGCTTCGCCGACCTGATCGAGCGCGGCTTCGCCACGGCGCAGGGGCTGCCGGAGACGGCCCCTTCGGTCCCATCGGTCCCGGCGATGTTCCAGCCCTTCTCGGTCGGCGGGCTTGAGCTGAAGAACCGGGTCGTGCTCTCGCCGATGGACATGTATTCCGCCGTCGACGGAGTGCCCGACGAGTTCCACCTGGTCCACCTCGGTTCCAAGGCTCTGGGCGGCGCCGGCCTGGTCATGACCGAGATGGTCTGTGTCTCCCCCGAGGCCCGGATCACCCCGGGCTGCACGGGCCTGTGGAACGACGCCCAGCGCGAGGCGTGGGCCCGGGTCACCGGCTTCGTCCACGAGCGCAGCACGGCGAAGATCGGCCTCCAGCTCGGCCACGCGGGCCGCAAGGGCTCGACCCGGCTGATGTGGGAGGGCATCGACCAGCCCCTCGACGAGGGCAACTGGGAGGTCGTGGGCCCCTCCGCACTGCCCTACGGGGCCGACTGCCACGTGCCGCGCGAGATGACCCGGGCCGACATGGACGCGGTCGTGGCCGACTTCGCGTCGGCCGCCCGGCGGGCCGCCGACGCGGGCTTCGACCTGCTGGAGGTGCACGCCGCCCACGGCTACCTGCTCTCCTCCTTCCTGTCCCCCATCGCCAACCACCGCACCGACGAGTACGGCGGCGACCTGGCGAACCGCCTGCGCTTCCCGCTGGAGGTCTTCGACGCCGTACGGTCCGCCTTCCCCGCCGGCCGTCCGGTGACGGTACGGATCTCCGCGACCGACTGGGCCCCCGACGGGAACACCGAGCACGACGCGGTCGAGATCGCCCGGGCGTTCGTCGCGCACGGCGCCGCGGCCGTCGACGTCTCCTCCGGCCAGGTCACCAAGGACGAGAAGCCCACGTTCGGCCGGTCCTACCAGACCCCGTTCGCCGACCGGATCCGGCACGAGGTCGCCGCTCCGGCGGGGGCGGCCGTCATCGCCGTCGGCGCGATCTCCTCGTACGACGACGTCAACTCGATCCTGCTCGCCGGCCGCGCCGACCTGTGCGCGCTCGGCCGCACCCACCTCTACAACCCGCAGTGGACCCTGCAGGCCGCCGCCGAGCAGGAATACCACGGCCCGGGCGCCCACTGGCCCGCCCAGTTCGCGGCCGGCCGCCGCAAGCCGCCCACCTCACGCACCGACGCGGTCCGCCCGCGCCTCGCGCTGCTGCGCGACACCCCCCAGGACGCCGTCC
>Ga0307517_10001879_pt1 | contig 34365 bp, 38 predicted proteins | sample 23_EM_MG_FD_194515 | JGI IMG/M metagenome (GOLD analysis project Ga0307517, IMG submission 194515) | Populus trichocarpa ectomycorrhiza microbial communities from riparian zone in the Pacific Northwest, United States - 23_EM | ecosystem: Host-associated > Plants > Roots > Unclassified | place... | reverse complement strand
TTTATTGTGGGGTTATACCCCCCCCCCCCCCCCCCCCCCGGGTTACCCAAACGGCCTAATAAACTGATATAAGGTGCTAGATCATTGCGCCATATACAAAGCAGATTATTGGGATGGACATATCTGAAAAAATGGCTGAAATGTTCAACGAAAAGGTTTTCACCACAAATATCTATTGCCGGGCAACCGTTGTGTGTCCTAACTTTTGGGTCTAGGTTAAGAACCAAGGCACGCCCGAGGAAGAAATGCGCGCCATTGTAGCCGATCTTTGCGCAGACAACCTCGATCCCTCTTTGTCGGATCCTGAATACTATAATTTCGATGTCGTTGTGTGTGGGTTCGCATTTCATCACTTCGGCAATGTCCAACTGGCCACTGAGCGCCTGGCTGAGCGTTTGAAGCCCAATACTGGTGTTCTGTTGGTGATAGACTTCAAATCACATCCACTCCCAGATCAGATTGCGAACCACGGAGGACATACCCATCATGGGGGGCACTCGCATTCGGGCCACGGAGGCCAGGGGAAGGGTGCTACTGAGTTAAATGCGCTAGACACGGTGGCACATGGCGGCTTTTCTCAGGAGGACATGAGGAAGGTGTTCGGGGGCGCGGGTTTGGTAGAGGTTGACTTTGTTGATGTCGGACCAGGCGGGGAGCGCGGGAAGGCTATTACTTTCCTCGGCCACGATGACGGGTCAGGGAAGGATATCAAGATGGAAAGAGAAATATTCATGGTAAAGGGAAGACGTGCCTGATGGATGGATAAGAGAGGTACAAGAATGTAGTAAGCAGCGACGATCACAAATATAACATGTATCTGGAAAGACTAATGAATAATTTTTTATTTATTTCCGCGGAACCATGGCGGAGTAATCGGCTACAATTGAGTCGTGATAGAATATCACCAACTAGTATCTCTTTTCGTGTCTACTTGAGAACCATCGAAAACATGATGCAATCTCCACAAATCATATAAGCCTTCTAAAGAATTTTATCATAACTCTTCCCCCCATCAGTATTTTCTTTGGAATCGATCAGGTGCCGACATTAAACGCAACTAGTATTCTGTATGACAACCACTGTAAGAATAGATGGTTGAATGAAAAAGAAGGAGTGAAAAAAGCAAGTGAAAATGCCGAAAAAGAAACCAACTTGGTGGCCATATGGTGCAGAGGGACTTCATAGCAGATTTTGTGCAAGATACCCTTCACGCCAACCGATGTTGCTCTGAACTCTCGGATAGGGCTTTGGGGGCAGGACACTCCTAACACCGCCGACAACAGCCTGCCATTCATATTCGGAAGCCTCAGCCATAGTCATCTGAGCCCTACCGGGGTTCCCAGCCCCTTCTGCGCTGTCTCCGATATTTGCTGCTGGATCCATGAAAGATTGGGCAGCGAGCTGCAAGAGTAGGGCATAAAACTAGGCTTAAACTTAGACCGGGAAGTCAGAGATTCTTTATAGAGAACAAACCTCAAGCATCTTACGATCGGCGCCCGGCCTCCTCCCTAAAGCACGGAATATGTGAAAGCCAGGCATAACCTCCTCCAAGTAGATACCTTCTGCTCCGAATTCTGCTACTTTGACCAACTCATGTCTCTGGATATCAGTGAATCCAGAACACATGGCACCCACCCTCACAAGGCTCTTAAGCAACTCTTGATCCAGGTTTGGCATAGCCTTCCCCCTCTTGATGTGGCGTTTCAAGATCTCGACGGCGGAAAGAAGAGCCTGATAGATGTAATCTCGCTGTTCGATAGTGTAGAAATCCACAGCAAACCATGGGAACTTTGAGACAATCGACAATAGAGACTGAAAAGGTCTCTGCAGGCATTTGCGGCTGAAGGGACTCTTGATGGGCGCACTATCAGCACGATACCTTTTTTGTGGGGAGAGAATACGGATACAAACCCTATGAGGAGTCCTTGCATGGTTAACAATTAGGACTAGCTCCTCTCTACCCAATATCTCTGGGCTCCTCCCAGCATATTCCGGGTCGCGAGAAACAAGGGGGACAACACCATCCCAACTAACACCCTTTGCCCTCGGAAATATCTCTTTCATAAGCTCGGACGGATCTACAACATCCAACGTGAGATGTCTATTCCCGAGCACGCGGCTCTTGCGTCGCGCAACACATTTCCACGCATCCTTTGGAGTCATGAACTCAACGAAAGCGTCCATAGTTTTTCCCTGGATATATATATATTAACAAACATAATTTTGGTGGCAAAAGTCAAACCTTTACTCACTGTAGATCTGTCCATGATGACATGAACCCCAACATTCTCTGTACTATCTGGAATGATATTGGAGTTCTTACCCAGAAACTCGGTGAGCTCTGATGTTGTCACATTGTAAGGGATCTATCGTAATGTTTTAGCTTGGAGCCACTGAACGGAATAAACGATACCCACGTTGCCTACTCTAACACACGCCCAACTTTGAGGCATGCCATACCTGCCTAGCTCCACCAACGGCGCATTTTGAATAGCGGTTTCAGCATCCATAAGCAAGAAATTACTAATACTATCAACCCCAGCGGCAGGCAAAGGGAGAGGGTTATCGATAGCGACAGAAGGCGCAGGTATATCATATGGAAACGCCGCAGCCTGGCCATTTTGCCAGTTAGACGCGAATGCATGCATGGGAGATGGGACCGGCGCACTGGTTGCGACGGGCTCGGTAGAAAACTTGGGAGGGGGGTTGAATGTAGGCTGAGGGAAGCTCTGGTAGTTCTGCAGTTGTTGGCGATTTGTAGTAGAGTCCAAGTTGATCATGCATGAGACAAGCTGATAGGCGTTAAGGAGTGTGGCTAGTTAAACAAAGATGGGAGTGATATCCTTACCTCCCCACATCCACAGTAAACACTTTCCGCACAGCGGCCAGCTCCCCAGGACCTACCTCCACAGGCTAGGCAAATGAGACAACCGCAAGGAACAACCTTGATTTTTGGTTCGAATACACATTGCGAGCAGCCGAGGATAGTCTTCCTATTGGGGATATTCTCTTTGAGGCCGCTTCCGGGCCCAATTATCAGAGAAGAGGGGGGTATACTCCCACCCATAGATGGTACACCCCCGGTCATATCACTGGAGGTTGCGGGTTTTTGAGAAGAGTGTGTTCCAGAATCAGAAGGTCTCCTCCAGGGCTTATCGATTGGGCGGGTGCTCTTATTATTGTTCCAGGCAGTATTCGCGGAAACCCCACCAGTAAGCTCAGTTGACGAGGTACGCTTCCAGATATTTTTTGGTGGTGTTTTAGATTCAACAAGGCCGAGCATCGGTAGAGATCTTGCACCAAGATCATTTGATTTTAAACCGCTCCTGATTGTTTCCATGCTGGACTTTTTTGGTTCAGGGTGGTCGGGGATGATGACTCTGGTTGCCATATCACCTTCACTCTTGAAAAAGCCAGTAGTAACAAAATCAGAACTCCTAGCAACAGTCTTCCCAGAAGAATTATTCTGGTGCGTCTCATGGCCTTCGGGGACAGATTTAAGGCGGTGAGTATCGGCAGCCACAGAGCTCCCGAAGATACCTTTGTTCATATTAGGTTCGGCCCTGCTAGGAACGAGTGCCTCCTGGCTAGACTGCGGAGTAGGGGGTGTGAATCCAGCTAAGCACTGGTGCCCAAGAGAACTAGATTCTCCGAACGAATCCCCTAGAAAATTCTTGCAAGAGCAAACAGGAGGCGAAGGGGAGGAGGCGATCACATTACCAGTTAGGCAAGGGGTGAAAGGCCAGCGATTAAAAGGATGGAAAAAGGAACCATCAATAGGTGCCATTTGGTTTTTCTTTTAGTGCAAATACTGGAATAAATCCAGGAATGAAGAAATTACTTGGAATCGTTAAAGCAAATGTATTTTCTCGGGGAAGAAGGGAATTGAAAAAGCCGGAGAGGAGGTTAAAGAGATAGACACAGAAATATCTAGCGATGGTTAGGGAGGTGAAGAGTAAGGGAATGGAAGAGGTTTGTGGTGGGGGGATGAGAAGAAGGAAGAAGACGGGATGGGATGGGACAAACGAATGACAACGGTGCTAAAGATCCGATGAACGAGGGGCAGCGCGTGGAGGTAAGAGGGGCATAGTACGCGGCTCACTCACTCGCTGGCTATCTGATATATCATACGGAGGATGCGTAAGTGAGCAAGAAAAAATATCGGCCCAACAAGCCCTTCCCACAGCAACAGCTTTGACAACAATACACAAACCCGTATATTAAACCGCTGGCTACCATCCATATTTCGAACCAGCCTCCTTTTTGTTTCTTTTTCCCTGAGCAAAGCTTTCTTCCAATGCACCCCTCTGCGCTTGCGCGGCTACGACACACAAGGTCAGAAAACGCACACCCTCTGAAGTACTGTGCAAACTCACCGTTGAGCAGAGAAGAGAGTTGATGTTTCCCTGGCGCAACACTCCTGACTGGCTTCACTTCTTCCATTAGCCCCATCGACCGCTTCAATTCATTATTGTTATACTCCTCGTCAACACTAAATGTAGATATGTTGATCGGGGCATCTCGTCGGCCACGGCGACCATAGAGCTGGCGCATCTACTCCTTGTTAGAATGCGGTGGAGCACAAGTAAGAGTAAGGCACTTACGGCGGAATCATCCAATCCTGCTTGTCGAGCGATTGCATCGAGGTCCTCCGGTGCGTCACTCTGGCTAGTCTGCGCTTGGTAGGAAGTCTCCCCATCAGCAACTATTACCGAGGCATCACCTCCAACGCTTCTATAAGGGTCTTCTTCACTGCCATCCGGAAAAGCATCCAACGGCCTACTAGCTGGTTTCGCTGCGGAAACCATGATAGTTTTATATTCTCCGGATGATACAGTCTTTTTGTTTGACTTAATTGATGCAGAAGAGTTTGTTCCTAGTTTCGAGAATAGTGAGCCTCTGCTAACAGACGATACAGTATATGGCCAGACCCACCCGCCCCAAATAGGGAGACTTTGGCTTTGGTAGGTACTTGGCTTCTAGGCTTCACTACCCCAGTCCCCGATGACTTCTTAAACGCGCTTGCTGGCTGAATGGGTTTCCTGGCTACTGACTGTGGCACGAACATAGCTGAGGCGCTTGTAGTCCGACCGGTTGGAACTGGTTCACCCACAGCTCCGCCTGTTGTCTCCCTATCCGTCCCATGTTCAATTGGAGAAGGCGATGGTTTGGGATCAGCCTTTGCTGTGGCCCCTGATCTCTTGGGGGCAGGCAACATTGCGCTTAATCCGGAACTACCTCCGCCAATCCGGAACTTTTTCGTTGGCGGGCCATCCGCACTATCGCCCTGCGCATCGAGCTTCGGGAGGTTAACAATGAACTTTTTAGGGCCAGCAGCAACAATGTCGCCATCTTGGCCAGTTTTCTGTGAGTCCTTTGGTTTTGGAAGAAGGGCGGATAGCCCCGTTTTTCTGGAAACTGAGGATCTTTGAGGAGATGGTTTTGGTTTTTGGTCTTCCGAGTCGGATTCGCTGTCAGAGTAGTTGACGAGCATATTGGTAAAGAAGGTTGGTCAGGCTCTGGAGGTTGTTGTTTATGAGGTTGACTGATGCCATCGAATTTCGTCCGGGTAAGCCCTTGCTTGCCAATCTCAGAAAACAGTTAATTTAGTGCGGTCACAATATTAAAACTGCCCGGTTGATGCCAAGTAATTCAGTTCAGTGCTCCTGGGATTCAACAGATACCGGCACCACATCATCTACTGCCGAATAACAATGTACTCGAGCAGATCCAAAACACCGTTTCAAATGCTGGCGTTTACAGATTACCGGTACCGTACCGTATTACATTCCCCGGCCTAGGGCTCCAGGGCTGTACTCGAGTACCGGTATAGTTGGTATTTCCCCAGACTATATCACATGTAACGTCCTCTATAACAGTAGTATCATACCTCTACGGCTTAAATTTAGAGCCAGCTACCAGTACATGTATGAGATAATTCCAGCATGTCGGAGCTACGCCGCCTTTGCAAAAGGGCCGGACGACAGAAGCAATATTATTATTTTTAGAATCGACGTTGGATGAGCTATAACATTGATACTCAAACAAACTGACATTTTAGAAGTTAATATCCTACCGGTATTTTACTCCGTTACGTTGGATTTTCTCAATATCACCCGAATGGCCTTTCCTAGGCGCATGTGGAACTGCCCGTCCCACTGGAAGAGAAGGGTCTAGGACCCGGATAACCAAATTCACAGTACCGCTCTGCCGAATAACTGTCTTCGCCCCTGCCACACCAATACCGGATCATCCTTCAGCCCGTGACCCGACTAGTTTCCTTGATTGGTTCTGACACAAAAGTCAAAGCGCCAGCGATATCTTTTTTGTGGGGATTAGGTCTTAGGTCCCCTGCCGAGCATAGCGGTATCATACCGGCATAGCCGAAAACTTCCGGGTTGGGTGCCGTACGGTACTCGAGCAGTACGATATGGATGGAAACCCGGGCAGGAGCGCTCACCCGCTCGGGTTGAGTGCCCACCCAAAGCTAGCAGCGATCATCGAGCCAGTGGGAATTAGTAGGGCTCTGCTGGATGCAGTACTGAATTTAGCATAATGATAGATACCTATGGTGATGGACGATTCGTGCAGGAGGAAACCTCCATTTAACCAGCTCCATTATAAGTACGGTGGCTACCGGCACTACCCTCTGTAATATCGGTATGTCATTGGTATGCCCTTAATACATTCCTGAATCGGGACCTACGGACCGAGCAGGGAAGGGACATCGTGAAACCCCTGCCTGCGCGCGATATGTTGATTCCTGAATGCAGTACTGAATTCAACGCCTCATCTATACAATGATGTCATACCGATCCTGTTGGCCCGACCATCGCTGCAGGCTCCGAATGGGCGCCCCCTCTGCCTCAGTCGCGGGAGTACTATACCAGTACTCGTACCGTACTGCCAAAGCAAAGAGGGCGGTGTTTCGGGGGCGCGGTCGCTGTAATAGGCTATTTCCTCTGCCACTTTTTTCAAATACCAGTACCGTACCGGTTACCGTATTGTGAATTATAAACCGTTGGGGTGTGACTTCGGACCCTGGCGTTTTTACTCGCTAAATGCAAAAGCATCCGGAAAAGACGCCGTTTGAGCACCGTCCCGCTCTCCCATGGCAAGAATGCAACACCCAAAAATCTATCAAGAAATCAGGGGTTAGGGTTGGCGCCTTTTCCGGATATTTCTGCATTTGGCGAGTACGTACCGGTAGTGATAAAAGGGGCCGTTCAACCCACGTGGCAGGACCCGTGATTTGGCTTTCATCAGTTACTTGTATAGGATTAGTCATCCCGGAGCTAATCCGAATTAGGGGACGGGGTCCTCAAGGGTCCGAAAACTGAGGCTGGAAGGGGCCAGCTGGCCTGGAACAAAAAAATAAAAATAAAATGAATGTCAACTTCAGACAAGTCGTGATATCTCCCAGGCGGTTTAAATACTTACTTATTCAGATGTCGTTGCTACTATTCACTGTATCAGCTATGATTTGCCTGCTTGCATCCGTTGTTTTCCTGCTCAACCCTCAACCGGGCTATTCGCTGCCAAACTCCTTACAACAAATCCTACCATCGTACCTCCAAACAGATCACCATGGTTGGGGACTGGAGCCTGCCTACCGGGGTACATCCAATTGCCCGGACCAGCAAGGAGAATGGAATATATTTTATCATCTTGGAGGAAACGGCCCATGGGTAGAAAAAGTTGATGGCGTGCTAGATGGGGGCATTCAAGTTCCAGATGGTTGTGAAGTTGATATGGCGCATATGGTAGGGCTCTTCGCTCCGAACGGGGCTTCCATTATGATGCCTCTTTAAGAGACCGCGCACTGATTCTAGATTCCCACCAATAGATGTCGCGCCATGGCGAGCGATTTCCCACAAAAAGCGCCGGTGCCCGTAAGCAAAAATAACACGCGGCTACAATATGGGTTGAAAGCTTACGGTGTATGGGTTTAGGAATGATGATACTTCTGGAGAGAATAAAATCTTCGGGTGTTGAACTGAAGGGATCTCTTGCCTTCTTAAATAATTGGCAATATTTCACGAACTGTGAGTTCACCTTGTGGGCACATTACGTCGGACGGACGATGAACCCTTCTAATGCTCACATAGCGCCTGAGAAACATTTCGAACAACTGACTACCACCGGCCCCTACTCTGGAACCTTGGAAGCATTCACTACTGGGGTCAAGCTTCGCACTCGGTACCAGCATTTATGGGAAAAGGTTCTTGACAAGCATACTTTGTTTTGGGCCAGCGAGTGTGATAGGGTGATCGACACAGCAAGATACTTTGGCGCAGGTTTTTTTGGTCTTGAGAGCAAGCGCGCAGAGCTTCAGATAATCAGCGAGGACGAAAGTAAAGCCGGAGATACATTGACCCCGGGGTACGCCTTTCTAATGTTATGAATTGTTGGTTACGGCCATTACTCGGGCCGAGCTTGTGGAGTGACCGAATCAATGCTAACGCAGGAATAGTGATACTTGCAAGAGTTATGTTGAGGACCCGGAATTGGGCCACGATTACGGTTACGAGATGCTCTACAAATACCGTGCGACTTACCTTCCAGTCATCGCTCAACGGCTTGAGAAGGAAAATCCTGGTTTGCAGCTTTCTGGTATGTTATTTTCCTAGGGGATGAACTTTGTCCTATGCACACCCTGCTTACTGGCACATCACCATAGATTCGGAGATCTACAGCATGCAAGAGATGTGTGGTTTCGAAATCCTTGTGCGGGGAAATAGTAAATGGTGTGACGTTTTTACGAGGAAAGAATGGTCCCAATTTGAATATGCGAGGGACGTGATTCATTATTATAGGGCTGGGTTTGTCCCCCCGTGATCAATTCCAAATTAAATTCAATAGTTAACTGTCTTAGACCCGGTAATAAGTATGGAAAGGCAATGGGTTGGCTCTGGTTAAACACAACTGCGAACTTGATCGCAGAAGGGCCCGAATCGGCTGGCCCACTTTACTTCAGTTTGTGCGCTTGAATCCGTTTCATACTTGTAATTTCTGCCTTTGTATCCAAACTGACTCATGAATTAGTGTCCACGATGGAGACATTGTGCCTATGCTGGCAGCACTCGGAATTTTCGAAGACACTCAGGATCTCCCCATCGATGAAATAATGGAGGATAGGAAATGGAAGACATCGCAAATAACCCCTATGGGTGGCCGTATCATTTTCGAGCGTCTGTCGTGCACTCCAAAGAGCAAGTCCACAGAAAAGGAGATATTCGTCAGATTCAATGTCAATGATGGGATTGTGCCATTAGAAGGCTGTGCTGATGGGCCAGGGAAGAGCTGTTCGCTGAATGGCTTTTTAGAGTATGTGAATAAAAGGGGAGAAATCGCCGGTGATTTCAGGAAGCTTTGTGGCCTACCCCACGACGCACCAGATAGACCAACGTTCCTCAGGCAACCATCTCCGGATAACATTGTGGCGACAACAGAAGACAGAGAAGGCAAGGACGACAAGCCTAAGAAGTTACGATTCTGGGGGATCTAGATGAGGATGAGGATGAGGCGGTGGTGTCAAGAATTGGGAGCTATATGATTGGTTTTTTGTCATTTATACCTTAGTTTTTAGAATATTTTTGATGTTCCTCCCGCATACTCTCCCTCATATTGTACCTTGGAATAATATAAATGAAATTACAGGGTGGTACGAGTTTCCTGTCCTCCCGCAGTAGAAAGCGCTGAATTGGGATACTTTCCGGATGTCCGTATGGACAATTGCGCTATTGCTCGCGGTTTTTAGGAAGGAATCTCTAACGCTGGACCGTACGGCCCACGGTCAACGCCATTGCGCAATAGGGTTCCAGAAGCAAGGCGAAAAAGAGAACACAGGGAGCATCAGATTTCCTTCAATAACCTTAGGAAATTTACAATAAGCACCATGAACCCGCGAATCGAACCAAACATGTGCACAAGACGAAAAAGGTTCCCGTGATAGCACATAATATATAAGCAAAGACGTACGGATGTCAGCTAGGCGTTCAGTCGCACCCCGTTGTCCCGGATTTCACTCTGTACGGGATTCTTCGTGACCCCCAGACAACTTTCGGGAGGTTGCGCAAGAATTAGAGAGAAAGAGAAATACGGCTCACTATTCCGGATTTTGTGTTTTCAGGTCTGATGGGGATTTGAGAATATCTAATGCATGTTCATCGAGGGAATATGTTTGGTGTTTTGGGCTTTCACCTGCTGTTAGGCTATGATAAAATCTAGTGTTGGAGCTAAAAATGGAATGCTTGATGGAATGCGTGGTGTTCTCCTGCTTCTCTTGGTCTCCCTACCAAGCATCTCCGATATATAGCGGTCCCAGGTAATTCCTCTGAGTGGGCATTATAGGTTGGAGGAAGGGTGAGGTTGGGCAGTAGTGCTTTAAAAGTTGAAATACAGTCGTACCTATTATTCATGTCAAGGAAGTCAAAATCCTTATATAGTAAACTAATATCCCATGCTAAGCAGTGGAGTTAGAATGATATGAGATATGATAGGTTGGTGTTATCCTGATCCAAAACGTTTAAACTAAAAAAGTAGTACTAGTAAACTGGATCAGACATATCAGCACTTACTTTACCTTCTAGAGCCAATTCCTTGCCATTGGTATTGCAGAGTTTCATAAGGCGTGTCTCTGATATTATTTGCTCTTATGATGTAATTCTCCCGATGGTTCCTCCTACGTGCCTGAGTTTACTGCACCTTTTAGATGCTGCTGTTATTAAACCTGTCAAGGACATTCAACACATACCGGTAGAGAAGGGGCTTGATTCATAGGAGCTGAAGCATAAGGTTGGCTTGCGGGAAACTTCTCAAGCAAGGACAATAGAAGACATGCAGATCCTGGTACAGTACCGTAAGAGCCGAAATAATTGGACTTCGTGCTAAGACGTCTGAAATTCCCTCATTTGGATAGGGGGGCGAGCGCACAGAGAAAATCAGCCCCCTCAGCTTGGGATTAAGGCAAAAAAGAAAAAGGAGCCAGACCTTACCAGCAAAGGCAACCCATAGAATCACAGCGTTTGATATGTCTCCGAATTGTCTTATATAAACTCTAAACCGCGATCAATTGCGCCCGCCTGTCACACTCTAAATTGACCTCCTTAGCGCCAGGCCGCCTCCTCCAGTTAAGGCGGTAATGAGGTGGTCTCGACCCCGGTTCCGTCAACCCGAATACTCGAGTAGGGTTCTTTCCACAGGCCTCCGCTACCCCTGCTTGTCCCAGCACTTCACCCCCATCCCGAGTCCCTACTGAAGTCCCCTCGCTGGCAACGAGCGGAGTGAGCTCTAATTCGTCATTGCCGATCACTCGCTCAAATCGCCCAGCCAAAAACACCCCTAACCCTTTTCTATAGACGCCACGGCTTCAGAGCAGCCAATCACAAGAGTTTTTAGTACGAGCACTCGGCTACGGTCTCGTTCTGGGTCCTTGCACATGCAGGCCCCCACCGCTTCAGTGACCAAAGAACAAGTCGCAATCCACGCCTCCAATTCCCAGGTCTCAGACGCAGCCAGTCTGCTCTAGTCGACGATGATTGGTTAGGTGTGAGACCTATTTTGGCTCATACAGGACTTTCTGCGACAAACATAGTTCCCCAGCTGCCGCTGTCGAATCACATCATAAACGGTCAGAAGGTTCTCTCCTTTGTCACAAATTGCTAACCACACCGCACCCCACACGATAGCAAATAAGGAATTCTTGGCTAGGTTCCCACATCTTCCCGCGTGATATGCAATTCTTCTCGCATCCCGCCCAAGTACCACCGGCACTCGACCAATCACAACAAGTTCCCTCGGTTTAAAAAGGCTCATTCTATCATTATCATATTGCGTTATACCCCCCCAGTCCTGTACTCGAGCTCTCCCCCGAGTGCAATAGCGTATCTATGAATACTACTGGTATGCTGAGTATCCAGTACGGTACCGCAAAACTCTTGAAACCCACTTTCTCTGCAAGCCCTGTAATCTCCAGATTTAGAGACAAATCTCCAGAGAAGGATTAGTATTCTCTCGACAGGCACAAGAAAAAAAGTGCACTGGATGTGTTGGAACTAGTTAGTTGGGATCGGCAACTCTGTCAGCCTATCAAACCAAACCTTTTCCTGGGCTCACTATCTAATTTCAGCCTGTAATATGAGGATAGATTTAAAGAGTTTTTATGGTACCCGAGCTCCTGCAGGCCACGGATGCAGAGATAGGCGTGCTCGGATTGAACCAATCCCCCCCCCCCTCTGTGGCTTCGGCTTGGCCTATCAACGACCAACAAAATCCCCTTCTGCCTTACTGGAGCGCAGTTTTATTCTCCACCACCAGTCTCAAAATAACCAGCTGACTGCCAAGGCACTCGAGGATTACCCGTTAGCTTCGACAACGTATGTAAACCCGCGCTACATCTCATGGTCCGGGCTCTTCCCCAAGCCCCAGGGCCATTATTCACTTCCACACGGCATCCTCCTCCTACCGCAACAATCAGCGGGGAGATAGGGGAAAAAGAAAAAGAAAAAAGAAAAAAAACTAAGGCAGATGAATATCAACTGCCAATTGCTCTCGCCTGCCGTATATTGGACCCGGTCATATCACCTCCCGGCAGAAACCCGCAAAATCCCCCTCCACCACCACCACACGTCTGCTGGGAGTTGTACTGCATTAATTTCCTGTAACCTCCGCTTTTCCCCCTCATGGCCTTATCTTTGTGGTGGTGGTGGTGGTTGCGGCGGTGGGCGTTTGGCGTCTGGTTAATACTCATCTCTGGTGCCGGGGCCCAAAGCAGATACAACTTTAATCCCGATGACGGGGAATTCAGGGCCATTCCGGAGAATCTTCTAGATGATCGAAAGCCCGCCCTGTATACCGCAGATTATGGAGACTGCATGGAGGATTCGGCGATCAAGATCACTAGGTTTGATGCAGCCTACTATTCGGACAATATGACGATTAGTTTCAATATCGATGGGTATACAACTCTCGTAAACGAGAGCTTGATGAGTTAGTTTCCCTCCTACCCTCGTTTCTTTGATCTGGTTCTCCTGCGCTGTGCTCGGACATAGTGATGTATCCCATACATATATATATACTAACTTTCACTAGTTCATCTCAGTGTTGTGGCTTGTACGTTCGATATATTCCTGTTCAAATTTAGAGATAAACCCTTATTCAATTTGAACTATTAGCTAACGAATGGTTAGATGGGGAGAGCCGGTTTGACTTGATATTCAACCCTTGTCGAACTAATATCCCTTCTCTATGCCCCGTGACTGCGAGTGTAAACATCACGGCTAGGCACGTTGTCCCAGTGTCGATAAACGAAGTCTCAGGAATTCCAGGTAAGCCATCTGTATAACGAAGAAAAGAAGAAAAACATAAAAGAAAGGAAAAAGCAAAGGAGGCGATGGCAAGATAATCCGTTCATTCATAATCTGATAACTAAGGCTATTATAGCAATCGCATTCACGATCCCAGATTTCGAGGGGCGTGCGGACCTGCGCATCTTCTCAAACAGCACGAAAAGTCAAACCGCTTGTGTGACTGCCCTGATCACCAATGGGAACAGTTTTTCCCACCCGAAAATCATTTCCCCGGTACTGGGGATTTTGGCCGCGAGCGTCGGTCTTGCCTCGTTCATCACTGCCATGAGCGGCGGTGACTCGGTTGTCTCATCGAGGAAGTTGTATGCGCATTCTCTATCAGCGTACACTCTGTTCTCTTGCTTTCACTCTGTATATCTCACCGGCACTCTCAGTGTAAATTTCCCGAGCGTCCTCCTGGCCTTCTGGTCGAACTTTGCATGGTCATCGGGAATTATCTGCCTGGACTCAATGCAGAGATCAGTGAATCGTTTTACGGGGGGGGCAAGGATTGCTCATGGGAGCCTTGCACTGGATAGTACCTCCTTCGAAATGGCAAGCGACCTCTATCCGCTGGTGAAAAGATATGTCAGGTTTGGGGAACACCAGAAAGCTGGGCTCCCGAAGCCCGGTAGCTTTACTGGATTCCCCGCTACTCTGGCTACGAGTGAAGTGACCGTCAGCAATGCGTTCACCACATCGTTCCTGTGGGCATTGGTATTGCTAGCAGCCGTGGCTATCTCAATCATCGGACTTAAACTAGCAATCAACGTCTCGGTCAGAGCAGGAGTAATAAAGGAAAATCGCCTGCTGATATTCAGAGAGAACTGGTGGGATTACCTAGAATCTACACTCTGTAGACTGGTTCGTTCTCCCCCGCCTCCCTCCCGCCAATCTAACTTAAAAATGTTAGTTATGGATATAAAAGGCTGCACAACATGTTGACCCTCCCGTAGTTCTTGATCGCCGTTTTCCCACTAGTTTCGCTGGCAACTTTCCAGTTCACTTTACACCAGGCAGGGCCATCTGCTGTCGCCGCGTTTGTATTCATCCTATCGATTGTAGGGCTATCTACGGCTGCTTTTGCTGCCTATCGGACTCGCTGGCGCGGCGGGAGGGTAAGGGTTAATCGGATGAACCTTGTGATATATCCACGACTCAGGGCTAGCTTCATCCCATGGATGGTCGTATCGCGCCGCAGCAGCATCGATGGCACTAAAAAGAGAATAATAATGCCTTGGTGGGAGTTGTCCGTCAAGACGAATGGCGAACGAGCTTCGGTCCATGAGGACTTCAGGTTCATTCGTCAATTTGGATGGCTAGCCTCTCGGTTCCGGAAGCGGGCGTGGTGGGCCTTTGGGCCCCTGCTATTTTTCGATTTCTTGAGGGGGATCTTCCATGGGGGAGGGAGTGGAAATTCGAAAGCTCAGGTTTATGGGTTACTAATGGTCGAAATAATCTATTTTATTGTCCTAGCTTACATGATGCCCTTCGAAAGCACAAGGTTCGTGATGGCACCCATTCCCTCCCCCCCCCCCCCAGTTTCACTTATTTGGGATTGGCTCACACGTCCGTCAATATGTCCTTCGTAGATTGAATGTATTCACCGCTTATATGCTCCCAATCATGAGGATCTCAACCCTTGCGATCCTATGCGCGGTCTTAGCAACTCCTAGCCTGACTGTAAGCACCCATATATACCCCTGCCCATAATAACATGCTCTCTAGCAAATGTCTGACCGGAGGGGGAGAGCAATCATATAGAGAATCATAGTAACCGTCCTTGGAATTGTCGTCATTGTGATCCAAGGGGCAACAGTGGTCGTGGCCATTGCCTTAGCTCTGATAAACCTCTACGCCACGTATTTCAAAATTGCTCCACGAGAAGCCCAAATCAGGCCACGAAGCATGAACCCGACAAGGGAGAAGTACCTGGCCCATATCGAGAAACGCACACTAGATCTCCCCGCACAGCGGCACTCGCCCGCCCCGGGCCCAGCCCCTTCGTCCTTCAGCGTCAACTATATCCACAGGTGCCCCAAAATCAATGATGAGTACGAGGGCCCAGCGAGGTCGGTCTTCTCACGAAACTCGTATATGGGATCAGCGGCTTGGGAGCGTGGAGAAGACGAGCCCGTCTCCAGGGTCGGCAGTCCGAATTATTCCCTCGCCAGGTTGCAAAGGCCCGTGTGGCCGTCGGATAGTCCGGGGTTCGCGAATGCTAACGAGGACATATCGACCACTCCCTTTCCTCGTGTAAATTCTGATATGGGCCAGCATTCCCGCAGGGACTCTGAGGAGCAGCCGAAGGACGCTTCCAGTACAGTTACCGCCAATCCGAAAGAAGTATGAGTTGCCAACTAGAATATTATAATACCCAACCCCCATTTTCCCCTTTCCTTTATCTTTTTTCCCTTTTAATCGACCGCGGAAACGGGTCCTGGCGGGTCCTTATGTGCGGGCCTCATTTCATTGCTTTATCTGTTTATTTATTCATTCATATTATATTCACTCGTCTCCTACCCCCCATTTCATCTCAAGCAGACATAGAGATGGAGGAAAAAATGGGAGGAAGGTCGGGTTAACTTTACGCAAATAAATGAGACCGTCACGATGATTTACCACACGCTATGCCGAGATCAATAGCAACAAAGTGATGCTGCTTGAGGACACTTGCAAAAATCACTTACCGCACACGGCGTAGGCCTTTGGAGGATTCGCAGTGGCCGCAGGAAGCAAGAATGAGCGAACGTTTTAACAAATTTCACCAGAGGTCCGTGCTAGACTGCCTACGTTTGTGATTTGCCAGCGGTAGAGAAGAGTGCCTTTTGAATACCATGCGTTGGTTGCACATACCGTACTGCAAGGCAAGTGTGCTCAGAACAGCCGTTAGTTATCCAGTTAATGCCCCAAAGGTTACCCGGCTAGGACACTTTCGCAGTAGGCACCCACAACCACCATGCCCCCCCGGTGAGCACAGTGCTCTGCAGGTCACCTTCTAGAGCACATAGCTACACGTGTACCAGCATGGACTGAGGCTCAGCCAGCTGTAAAGCGCTATTACGCACTACCGTAGACCGCTATTCCAAGAAAAGCCACCAAGTCAATACGCAGCAAGTACTGTGCAATAAGTCAACATCAAACTCTCATTCTACCGTACCATTATTCCTTTCTATTTTCCATTCTCCCATACTATCTACAGTCCCAAACATACGCACTCCCCCACCTCCTTCCTTCCTCCCTGTCATAACTATGGCAATGTTGTTGTCATACCAGTCTCTAGGCTGATCCCATTAGAGCCCATGAATGCCAAGCATTGCCATCATATTCTGTCACTCGTTTTCCACACGAGTCACCACTTGTAGCAATGCGCAATCTCTTTTCAACAGAGAAGTAATAATAGCCGACAATCAAGGTCATAGATTACCGCCAACTACTACTAAAAAGATACAGACAAGCTATATAGTGAGGTGTGGCCCGGTTCCGCTTCACCATGCCTCCGCTTCCACCAACTTCCGCAACAAAGAACAAAGGCATTCAAAGAAAGCATATAAGAACGAAAGGAATAATAAAAAGAAAGCCAAACTTGTACCCGGCTTGAGAACAAATATAAAGACTTAGAAGAAGAAGAAGCATTTGAGAGGAGAAAGAAACCATACCGTATTCCAACACCACTTACCCGTATCAGACGAGAAGTGCCCGATGACAGACATTTACGAAATATATGGGGCAAGAAAGAAAGAAAGAAAGAAAGAAAGAAAGAAAGAAAGCGTGTACTAGTATATGAGCGCCCATAACTGCACAAATTCCCAACCCCTGACTGCCTGGTAAGTTATTGAACACCTCTCTCCCGCAACGAGTACTATGATAATAGTACGTACGCGTCCATGACCATCGTAAACCACTTGCTTACTTACTTCCCCCTTCCGGAAGCTATTTTTATTTTTATTTTTAAAAAACCCCCCCCCGCGGAGTACGGTATGATACATAATAATATTATACTCCCAAATACAGTATCCTTATTAATCGCACAACATAATACCCGCACTTCACTCTATTGTATTATTATTAAAGAAAACCCCCTCCAGAGAACCCTGACTCACAACCGCTATGACAAATGACAAACTTTCATTATTCCCACAACCTCCTCTTTCTCCCTCCCCCCCTTCTCGTTTCGCCAAATTCGCCCTGATTTCAAGTAAATTGGGTATGTGTGTGTGGGGGGGGAGGAGGGGAAGACAAGACAATCCCCCCACCTGAGCTAATATAGGAAAGGGTAGCGATAATAACCCTAATAAACTGTGTTATCCCCTTTATCCCCTATCAGACCTATTTACAAGTCCCCGGCATGAAGAACCAGAACACAGGGGTCAACATTTTGTATGGCGAATTGTCTGTGCGCATCTGTGACCCCATACAAAATTCAGCTCCCAGGATCCCCCTTGTGTTCGACTTCTACTTGCCAGATACTTGTATGCCCCCGCCCCCCCTGGCCAACGCGGCGCAATTGGAATTGGAAATTTCCGGCTCAGGGAGATGATACAGGGGACAAGGGTGTGGCCATGCGAGCTCATAGATCTTCCTATTCCTGAGTGCTCGTGCTTGTAATTGATGCTTGTATCTGGCAATGGTCTAGGAATCCCGAGATACGACTCTTGATACACAGCCACCCAACCAGCGCAAAGCCCTCGTCTCATTTTACGCTAGGTACATGGAGAGTACGCTGCTGTCGATGGATAGGCATAACGGGTAGGAGGGTGCGGAAACTCCACTGAGGGTAGCATACTGGTCCCCGTAGTGCCGGAAGGATAAATTATTGTTACTCCAGTACCACTATCATCGTCTAGTCGATGACCGTAGCGAGAAGTTGAGTAGCTTCACCGATCACAGTTTTGTCACCATGGAATACTGTATTAGTCGTCAAAGCGTCTTTCGAAAGGACCCTTGATGCGCGCCATGAAAATCCGGTCCTTTTGGGTCTAGATGGTATGCAATGGGAGTTACCCCTTGTTTAATGCAAATAAAGCACCTCGACACTACGGGCATTGTATTGTGAGGGATCCACCATTATAATATGATAATAGTATTGTACCTCTTACTGTTACTTGGGTTACCGGTAGGAAGGGAAGGGGTTCCTGTGCGAGGGGAAACGACGAGTGAGCTTGGTGAGATATCTGATACCTTGCGAAGATGGCTGTCCCGTACAGTTCAGCTCAGCCAGTAAAAAATAATAATCGGAAAACATGGTAAAGGATCCTGGGGTTCCGGCGAGAGCGTTTGGTGGCTCGAGCAATCGATTTCCGCGTCTCTAATCCTTGTTTCCCGGCCTTTTCTGCCGTAGGCTGCGCACTCGTGTCCCATCCTAGTAACAGGCATACGGTGCTCCATTTCAGCATTTCCTCCTTTCCATCAGAGCCTGTCTCTCCACACTTACGGTACCAGTATCGATACTTCGTCCCACGTCGCAGTTCCTGGAACATGAAGTGCCGCATCCCCACTTCCTGCCTCCACGGTCGAATACCAACAGACCCCGTGAGCCGGCCAAACCGGAAATAATGACACCAGAAAGGGACGATGATTGTCGTGAACGGACAAAAAAACTTCCCGCCCCCCCGTTCTGGGAGGCCAGCAATAGTGTCAAGCCGTTGTCTATTTTGTTTGCGTCAACGGTGAGACTACCTGCCGAGTGCGGCGTCGCAGTTATGCTCCCCGTCTCAGGCAACAAGCATCCGAACACAGGGATTAGAGATATAGTATATGGCAAATCATGCGCACATATCTGTGCGCGCAAACAGGATTATGCCCTCAATATTCAGGTACTTCTGGCCCAGGACGAGTGCATATCTCAAGTCCAGGACGGTGCCGGTACTGCACTACCCATTCTCGGGGAGCTGGGAGCAGGAAAGGGTATCGGGATTGTAGGGTTGAGAGTTACTGTGTTATACCCGTATCATACCTGTGCAAGTACCGCATTACTTGTATCTGGTCAAGCTCAAAATGGCGCAAGGGCGGCGCAAGGGCACTCAAATAAATCGTGAGCGAGTGAGAGTAAGCCTCTTCGGGAAGCTCTTTCCCTGAAAAATTTGGCGGGAATGGCAAATTATCTCCAAAGCCTCTTCCTCGCAAACCTTGCTCGCCTATTGAGCCACACTTTATTTGACTGTTCCAACGCCATTTCGAGTCTAACCTGGTAGCTCGAGCAATGCGGGCGCTCGTCCTAGGTAAGCAATATACGAAATCAGAGATTAAAGAAATCATGGTGAAAAATCCGTGCGTACCGTATCTGAGTGCTAGTACCGTACTCAATATACCGGTATACTCGTTACAGGCAAGAAGTATTCGAAAACAGGGATAAGGCAGGGATTCGCGAAATATATGGTAAAAAATCCGTGCGTGTCCGAGCGCCCATATAAACTCGCGGTTCGTATTTTCGAATACTTCTTGCCTGGGACAAGTACACCCCCTGTTTGCGGGTACACTACTTCTTGCCTGGGACAAATGTGCGAGCACATACAAGTGATACCAACGCCCAGAATCAGAAGAACAGTTTTGTATCGATAAAACCGTTGGACTAGGTATAAAGCGTGGAGAGCGCCTGTAAGCGGCCGGATGGGAAGAAGAAGAAAAAAGAACCCCACAAACTATGAGGAGCGCTTCATAGGGGAGAAGGAACCTCCAATATCGTGAGTGCCCGAGCGTATTCCATGCTTTTTTTCTTGGTTTCGCATTTCTTTTCTGGCGTGCCGCGTTGTCGGAGAATATTCGATACTGACAGGTTGACAGGCGCCCGTTTGCGTTAGTTTCAGTTCGGGGGAAACGCCTGAGGGGGTTGAGCCATCGATCCCAACCGGGAGTTGATTGGATCCCTTTTTACTGAGTCTCGTTATTAATTTCACACGCTTGGCCGCATAACGAAGATGACGCTTCGGCACAGCTTTGCGAGGGAAATTCCAACTCGCGGAACGGTAAGATTTGCAGACCCAGACCGACATGGTTCTGGAAAAGGGTGTGGGTCTCCCAGTTTGATTGTTGGTTTCTTCGATTTGTCTTCTATGCAGCTCCTTCTAAAGGGGAAACAACCAAAAAAAAAGATTCCGACGGAAAAAATCAGACAAGTGGAAATTGGACTATTTCATCTATGGCCCCCGGCTCAAAAGGACGTTGGAATTCTCTAGTTTTGTGGTAGCTCTGACCATTTCCTTGCCAGGAGCAGAGGATCGGCCACGGTGTGCTAGATCCCCGGCCAACAAAGGGCCCATGCGCCTTCGCGACTGACCATTCACCTACTATCACTCGCGATCATTCGAGAAATTCCTCCCCAAATCGGACCTAGGCCAGCGCACATTGCCGACCACATCTGGGACTACCGGTAGAGGCGAACAGAACGGGCAACTGCGGCACCAGATTTCGAATTGTGGCGCTTCTAAGCCCCCTCCTTGCTCTGTCTGCCACCACCCATCAAGTGGGGGTTCCCTGACTCCGGGATCCACCATCTGTGATAGGCAACTCTCACCCGAAGGGATCCACTCAGCTACCCGCTCGTCCCCTGCAAGTCACGACGGAAATCTGCACGGTGCGGTAGACCACACCCTCAACTCTCCTTTTGTGTGTGAGTGTTGCTTTTTCCTTGCGCCCTCCATTCTCGTCTTTCTCCTTCCTGCTGTGCTTCGCGTCTCGCCAGAAAAGGAATGTCCCTATACGAATTCTGCACTCCGCAGTCTCCGGACGACAAAAGTTTCCCCATAAAAGTCCGATGGGTTGGTGTCGGGATACGAAACTGGATACCCATTGAACTTTTCTGTCAAACCCGGAACCAGGGGGGGACCTGGAATCGTCCATGTTCTTCGGTAACCGGCAAAAAGTAAACCTAACAGATAAAGACCACAATTTGCAAAGAAAAGGTTACTTGTACAATCTTTCTATATTTTATTTTTCCCTGTTAAAGAGTGAGTTCTTTTCTCTGGGTTTCCTGATTCTTTTTCTCTCACTTTGGGGAAAAAAGGAATATGACCCACGGGCAAACCGATAGCAAGCATCACAACTGCCGCGCCAGCGCCACCTCGCTTAACCTGTAACAAGCTAAATTGATTGTGACCTGGCCCTCTTGGGACTTGAGCACAGCGATGCGCGCTCGGGCGAAAGGTTTGGAAGGTTAGATTCGGTCTACTTCGCTTCCGACCACGTTGCCGCACAACCTGTGACGGGCCGTGTGGTCGTAGATCGACGGAGTGGGAGAAGCAGCATGATACAGATGATTGATTGTTCTGGGACGGTGGTGCGGTGGTCGTGGTGAGGGTGCATCTTTGTTGTCGTGAGTTGAGAAAGGGGAAAGACGAGGAGAAGGAAAAAAAGCGATCAATCACAAAGTGGGCGAGAATCGCCTTTACGATATTTACTTTATGCGCGAGCTGCGTAATTGTAGGAGTCGAAAGAGGGGAACGAAAAAAGAAGGAAAAAAAGAAATACAGTTATGGAATGGAAGAAGGGAACGGGGGAAAGGGAGGAGTGACTGCGCAATGGGTTCTGTGAATGATGTGTGTATGGTGGGAAACCAGGTGGAAAGCGGAGTAAAAAATAAAAAAAACTTGGAAGCCGCTGCTGCTGCCTGCTTTTCTGCTACCGGTATGATACTCCCTTCCCTTTCTCATGCTGCTTTCCTGCACGAAGAAAGAGCGACATAAGTTACGTCCAGCTGTTTTTTTCTCATCATCTCACCGCGTCCTTCAGGCCCTTGAGAGGGGGAGGGGGTTCAAGTGGTGTCGTCAAGGTCACTTGACCGACCTTCCAGAAGCCAGAGGGAAAATCCTCACGTAGGGTGCGAATTGGCGGTGTGAAGAGTTTCCCAGAAAGGTGGTTGGACGACAGCGCAATGCGCAGGGCGCCGGGTGCATCATAATCGGGTGAGCCACCAACAAGAAAAGTTACTGTAGGAGTAAGCCTCCGCCCATCCCATTAATTCCGTTCCCGACCTGTGGGACAGCATCATCACATTTTGTATCATTCTCCCGGCCAGGAAAGCCGCTCTTGGAAAGCGATCTGCGCAATGTTTCGCCCCCATCTCACCCTTGGAACCGTGCGTGGATGATTATCGGGGAATCCTTGTCCAAGTATCCCAAGAGCAATCCCGACCCTCTGTTTAGACGGGCAATCACGGTAAAATAGATGCCTGCTCGAGTACCAATTGGTCCTTCCATTCCTGAAACTCTGACTGTTCAGGAGTAGTAAGGTTAACGCCTCCTCTCCCAGGATCCCAGTGAGACCCCTGACCGCTTCCTGTACAGTATCCCCTGCTGCTCATCATCGTCAGCAATGATCGTTCTCGCAGCGTCGCTCAATGAAGGAGGGTCCAATAGAATACCGAGGCCACGGGAGCCACGAGTCCACACGACTTCCATCGTTATCATGGCACCAATTTTCTTTTTTTATGATAGCTCTTCTTTCTCTCCTCTTAAGTAGACTTGTTTACTTTTTTCTCTCTTGTGCTCTCTTTTTCGATCCCTATTTTGTTGCTACATTTGTGTGATGAATTTCTCTCTCTTTTTTCTTTTCTTTTTCTTTCCCCTTGTCCTTCCACTTTGCCACCGGTATGTGCGGCTGGCTCGATTGTGGTTCAAAAGAGCCCAGTATGAGTGGGTCAAGAAATAATGTGAACCACTGTGCGATGACACAAGGCCGGATCCAGCACTTTCCGTAGGTTATCGTGACTAAAACGTATTCCGGGCATCCGGATATTGGATTGAGAGACAAGGTGAAGAGCCTTGGGGAAAGTGAGCCATCGGTATCCCGTCCTACCGGTATCTCCACCCACACTCATCCCGCGCCTGGGTCGGCGGCGCTATTGATACGGGGTCATCAAGAAGAAGAATGATGGTCAAACGTTGGGTCTCTTCAAGGGCAGATTTCGGCTATTCTGTGACCGCACTGCGTCACACGTGTTGCAAATTAACCTTGTATGAGACAGTGGTCCTGTTTGGTGGTTTCGAGACTGTTGTGTTATACCTGCACCGTGGAATTATTTCAATTATCACTCATCACTGAAGATCCCTCGCTCAACCAAGCCAGTTAAATGCAAACCGAAAAGAATAGAAACTGTCAGGCCAAATTGAGCGGCTCGGGGAGACTACTTTCTGTTTTGCACGGCAAAATCCCATACCCACTCGGTATAGAACAGTGGGCGGGTGGAATGCGAGACGGACTGGCGCGGTGCTCATTGTTCGAGCACGCTATGTCGGTATGATATGGCTGCCGCGCGCATTGAGCATCTTGTGTACCGTACAGTACGGGTCCCTGTTCCCTGCCAAATCGAAAACCAATCCCGAATTTTCCACACACCACTCGCGCGACCTTTGCATTTTCTTTTTCCACATGGCAAAGCGCTCTACCCTCGCTCTCGCATTCGCCTCCGCAGAAGATTCGCAAAGCAAAAAGAAAAGAAAAACGGACGAGAGAGGAAAAGAAAAGAATAATGGGAAAAAGAAAGTAGATATTCCCAACACAGGCCCGTATTGCCGAGAAGCCATTTCCTCACGCTGCTGCTTACTTTGGTTTGCTCTGAAGGAATTACAGTTTGGAGCCCATTTCAAGAATCGGCGGATCCTTCGTTTCGCCCTTCTCCTTCGTCGGCACAACATCGTCATAATCATTATCGTTATCACACACGCGGTTTCTGTTTTATGCCATGTTCCTATGCATACCATAGAGTTGGACCTAAGCATTTTACGCATGCCTACAGCTGACTTATCCTACTGGCTAACAGGGTGTCCGGGTCAGTCCCAATGCTCACCCAACAGACAGGCATCTACGTTTCCAAACTTCTCTTTGTGATGGCTCGCCCTAGGCGAATCAGGGACTTGGGTTGTACGAGATATAAGCTGGCGGTGAAAGGACATGGAATAGTGGGTATAGTGGGTAATATCGCGTAGTACTCAGGTCCTCTTTCACCGTTCTTTACCCCTCCGTCTCCATGGCTACCCTACCGTGCTCATCCCATCCCATACCGTATTCCCTACACTTTATGCCTGCCTTGCAGCCCCCCCATGCTCCCGGTGAATCTCAACCAGCAGCCAGTAGCGGTTCTGGTCCATCACCGACGAATTCCCCACTTGGAGCTCCATTTTTACTCCGTTGTCCCTTTCGTTTCCCCCCCCTGTTACCTCGTCTCCAAGGCATTCAGGCCATATTACTTGGCCGTAGTGCAGTATCATCGTGCCAGTATGATCGCACCCCCTTCTCCGTCTCCCTTCCACCTGTCGCCTGTCTCCTTGCACCCTCTCACACTCTCTCCATGCGTATCTCCCGGTATCACACCCCCTCCTACCCCTGCTCCATAGTCTGGCAATCTTTCAGTTACCCCATAGCACCGTCACCGCTCACATAAAACCCTTTCCTTACAATCCATATCGTGCCTGTACCTCACAGCCTTTCTTCTCCCTCTTGCCTTCTCTTCTCCCTCTTTCGTCTCGTTCCCACAGCTTGGTATCCCAGAGTATACACCGCTAATCTTTATCACCCGCCCGCCCCACTACCACTATTCTCCCCTCGTAGAAAAATACTGGGCATATCGCAATCCTTCCATCTTGCCGAACTCCTACAGGTGCAGGGTCATAGCACCCAGCACTCTTAGTAGAGTGCCCGCCCTACCGTACACAGTAACCGGTAGCAATAAAAAGGCTTTTTTTGCTTGCTCCACCCCAATTAACCTTTTGGGGTTATATATATATATATATTTTGAATTTTGCAGCCGTTCCCCATTGCGTCCATTGGCCCCCCCCCCTCATCCCCCTTCTCTGCGAAAAGAACATTACTGTCAATCAGCCCCGTCTTCCCTACATTGTGCCCGAAAGAAGCCAGGGGTGTCGCTTCGATTCTTCCCTTGCAAATATCCGCCGTTAACGGTTGGCCCCCTCGGTCTCGCATCACAATCCCGAGCTAACAATCGCACCCGTCGCCTGGATTTCCTTGCCCAGGAATTGGTGGTCCCATAAATACCCCCACGGTGCCCTTTCTTAAAGGTCACCGTTGAGTCTACATATTTTCCCGCATTTCCCAGAGGCTGGGACATTGTCTTGTTCAAGGTTCAAGAGGCGAATATTCCCCACGTGCAGACCGTCATCTACCCATCCCTCATCCACCCACCCACCCATCCACCATCACCTCAAACCCGCTAAGAGGATCTTTCGTCTCAACACTCCCGCAGTCACACTCCCCCCTTCCTCTCTCCCGCCTTTAAAACTACTGCTACCACCACCACCACCACCACCACCACTCTTCAACACCACCATCTACCATCCACTTACCACTACCTAAACCCACACCTGCCATTCCCACCTATCCACGTAATGAATCTTCCCAGCCTTGTTCACCATTCGCGGCATCACAACCACTACCCACAGTCCGCTCAAGGTAATGGACTCGATTTCTCAGATCACCGCCACCAGTCTCCTGTTCCATACCTACACCGTCCACATGAATATGCTCATCCACCCGCGCCTCCTCCATCACCACCAGTAGAGGAGAACAATAAATGCTCACTGCCATCAATTTCAACACTGCTTGTATTCGCCGATGGAGGCCAACCAGGAGGAAATGGTAAGCGTTATGGCATCGGGATTGGAAGCCAGCTGTGATACTAATCTGCCATCTCGAGTCATAGGAATGGACAGAATGGAGAGGCAACAGCGGTCTCCACAATATCAGAGCCAGTCACCCCATAGTTCTGGGCCTGCCCTCCCTCCTACTCCTCCTATGAGACCTGACTCAGTGTTCGAGGGCAATAATTCACCCACATTGTCATCGACATCACCTTCCTCTTCTTACTTTTGCTCTCCCACTTCTTCACAAGGAGGGAACCGAAATTCCTATCCTCCTGCGCAGTCAAAGTACCCGTCGCCTCCCGAGTCATCCTATCGTCCACAGTACTCTTCTTATCCACCATCCACTCAAAGCCAGCCTGCCATGGCATACAGTAAGCATGCACCATCGCAACCTCCCCACCAACTGTTAATTCCTGTTTCTGTTGCCCCCCCTTCAGCATCAAATCCTTGGCATCACCATCATCATTCATCACCTGCTTCACACGCTGCGTTCCCGCAATCGCAAGATCGCTACATCTGTCCGACATGCAACAAAGCATTTTCAAGGCCCAGTAGTCTGAGAATACACAGTCACAGTCATACCGGCGAGAAACCCTTCAAATGTCCTCACCACGGATGCGGCAAGGCTTTTAGCGTACGGAGCAACATGAAGCGCCATGAGAGAGGTTGCCATCAGTAAAAATAAAACGAGCGAAAAGAAACAACGGCTACAAAAAAGTTTGTTAATACACAAAAAAAACAGGTGATGGTGCATGAACCGGCGAATAAGAGTTTCTGGGTAATTTTAAATATTGGATATTATTATTATTTCTTGTTGTTCTTACTATTGTCTTGTCCCTTTTTCTTCTTCCTTCTTCCTCTTCTCCCTTCCTCCTGGTCTGAGTGTTTACCATACACTAAGCTCTTATTCGCGAGTTGGCTGGCGCGGCGATACCCAATCATCCTTAGTGTTTTGTAGATGATTCCTTTTTGTATCATGTATCCTCTATCATTTCTTTCTCGGTCTTCACTTTCGTTTGCTGTCATTTTCTTACTAGCATTGCAAACTCTACGGCGCAATTTGGGGTTTTGATCTTGAATTATGCCATGTGTTTATGGCAAGTACTGATTATGTTGGGGGTCTGTTTTTGGGTACTAAATATTACTGTATTATATGAAAATGCTCTTAGCCTAATTGGGAGAGCGTCAGTGGAACATTTAGTTTATAGGTCTAGTATCAATATCATCATCATCAAGGGTATCAAAGAATATCTTTTTTTGGGTCACCCTCTCATATATGGAAATTGCATGATGATTCGATCGTGTACTGTTGTCACTTGCTATCCCTAAAAAGTTATATAATAATAACTTACAACCACGCTCATAATAATAATGCATTACGCAACCCCAAATACATCACTAGCCAACTAAAAGCCATCCTACTTACATGGTACGGTATAGCACTCGAGTATATTCCCCGAGAAGGAAGGTATACATCGCCGACATTATCATTACAATTTCCGAGGCAATATCCCCCCGCCCCACATTCCCAGGGTATATGTAGGCAGGGCGATCCCCTGGGAACATGGGGAATAGAAAGAGGAAGGCGCGGGTATCAACTCCAGTACGGGTACCGGTATAGCAACACTTTAGTAACCAGGAGTTATTTTACCGCGAGGAGGAGGGAGGAGAAATGTATGATACCAGTATTATATATATTATATATACTCATAACAGGCAATGAATACCTGAAAACAGGTGAAAATTCACAAAATATAGTATGATACGATACAAGCAACAGTTAGGGGAGGTATGGGTATGATGATACCAAAGGGGGGAAAGAAAGAAAGAAAAAAAAGGGTTTCCTAGAGGAAATCCGTGTGGCAACGCAACCACTCCGTCGGAAACGAGGCAACTTGTTCGCTCCTCAACCACTTGATGCCCACGCGAGACAGCTCTAAGCGAGGCCCCGAAAAACAGGAGTAAGAGCCATGATGGAATGAATCGAGGGAAAGGAAAAGGAAAAGGAAGGGGGTGGGAAAAACGGGGTTATAACTGTGTGGCACGTGGGGTGCGCAGGAATCGTCCTGATTCGAAAAAATATCCATCCCCCTCTAATTAACTTTTGCCTATCATAATAATATTATTATTATTATTATTATCCTGCCCACTAGAGTAGAAAATAATGTTTCTTCCTCCTATCATACTTCCCCTTCCGGAAAGGGCTCCATTTTTTTTGCGGGCGTGCGGGGCTAGGGAAAACTTGCTTTTTGAAGGGGAATGGTGGTGGTATGAATGATATCGTGGCTTTTTCATGGAACGTCGTCGTGAACATGCCCGGGCGATCGGGCGCTCAACTTCGCTCCTTCACTCCATGGGCTGTCGCAATAAGAGACCTGTTTGGGTTATACCGGTGCTACTAACTCATTGTCTAGGAGTTAGAACCCCCCCGCTTCCCACGAGCCTCCGTCACACACACACATACCCACGCGCGTGCACACTAGTCCCGTAAAGTGATTGCCTTCAGGAATTATGATGTTTACTATTTACCGACTTCTGCCTGTACTCGAGTACTTGTACTAGTACTGATACTGTACTAGTGCAGGGTCCTGGTAGCACTAGCTCGCTTGGAGATGGCGGTACCTGTACCAGCTGCTTGGGGGGAACTACCGTAGGGACCCTCTCTCTCTCTCTCTCTCTCTCTCTCTCTCTACCGGTACCGTACAGTCACGGTTTTGGCCATTTTATGGTACTGGTACAGGTAGAACATCGCACATATACCTGCTCCTGCCCTGAGCTCTCTGACTGTGTTTTTCGATGATGGGCGGGAAGGTGGAGCTGAGGCAGATTTACCGGTAATCCCACCCACTGCATTACTACCGTAATAGCCAATACCCCCACTGATAACCTGCTTGTGTCACCACCACTACCACCACCGGGGTAAACAAGGCTTTCCTCTCTCTCATACTCTCTACTTGTATGCTATAGATGTGGTAGTATAACAGGAATCATAACAAGGTGGTCAGTCTTTTAAGGTGTATATATCCACAATTATCACGACCCGCTTGGTTCCGGCCCCGTTTTATATGATGGAATCCTCACCGCCCCGTCCATCCATCCATTTATCTTGGGGGCCGCAGTGCGAAGGTTAGGTAGGGAGGGCCCAAACCCCCGTATGCTAAGGGTAGCCTGGCTGACCAGGGATGGAGGTTTGGCTTTGTTTGTTTACTCATTCCATTCCACTCTAGAAGCTGCCTCGTCCCCTCCACCCCCCCCCCCCAAACTCATTGGGCGCAAGTACAAACTAGTCTATATACCGTACAACACCCTGGGGTATACGGTAGTAGCTGTAATTGTGAAATCAGTTTGAGAATATCCTTTCTCTCTCGCAACGTACCGTAGATTCCCGGAACTTACGGGGAGCTCCTAGTAGGGAGAGAGAGAGAAAAAGCGCGACAGGCGAATTTTTCCTTTTTTTTTTTGTACCGTACGGCGAAACAAGCGGATAACCTATGATATTATGATACAATACCTGTGGTATCATACAATAAAGTATAAATCATCAAACGATATCGTCATCATCATCATCTCCATCTTCATCTTAATCTCCCTCCCCCCCCACTCTCCCCGCTCATCAATTTCAACCAATCCATCCAATGAAAATCCACATCAGATAACCCCCCCCCCCCCGTAATATACCCGCCGCATCTTATATTAAAACTGAGATAGTCGAATGGGACTGCTTGCGAAAAGGGCTCTCCGAAATAAATAAAAAAGCTTCTTTAACGAACAGTTTATGCAAGAGGACGGCGATCACACCCGATCCCTTTCTGATCGGCGTTGTGACACGAGGAGGGGAGAGGCAAGAGGTCTTTTTGTTTTTTTTCCTTTTTCTCCCTCGACGAGTACTTTCCACCCCTTCCAACAAGAAGGTAAGTTTTTTTTCGAAGCAAGAACCACCTTTTTCCGAGATCCGGGTTTTCGATGTAAATCACTTTTTCGGACTGGCTTTTTTTCTTCTTCTTCTTTTCTACCGGTATTCTCGTTTACACCTTCCTAGGCTTCATCCACCCCCTCCCCGCCTTGTATTGAAAAAAGCTTCTTGTGGATCTTGTCCGTGCTAATCCTCAGATGGGGGTTGCATGCGTGGTTCCCTCCCTCCCTTCCTCCCTCCTCGCGGTTTCAACGAGTTTGTTTGGCTGGATCTGCTGTGGCACGAATAGTGGGGTTTGGAGCTGGATGCACTATCAGGCAAGGTGAGGTAAGAGATCTTGTTCTCCTTCCTTATTCCATACCGTACGATGCTTGCTGTTGTCTTTTGCCTTTTTCCTCCCCCTCTCCCCCTCTCCCCCCTCCCCTCTCTCTCTTTCTTGCTTGCTTGCTTGCTTGCTTGTCTGCTTGCTACCTGCATTGATTTTCCCACCCTGCCCATGTGACCAGAATACAACGCGGTTACTCGTGCGGTTACAGTAACGGATGAGCTGGGATATGGATGTGTCACTTGAGGTGAAGAGGAGAAAGAAAAAGAAAAAACCGACGACGTCAGTCAGATCTGCTGTTGGAGGTGGATGATTTGCTGCGGGTGTCTCCGTATTGTGCGTTTCGAAGGGCTTATCATCGCATGCGGCAATGCATCACAGTCCTGCAGGGTACGGTCGGGCACGACTGGTCACGGCAGATCACTCGGTTATGCCGGTTGATTGGCCTGGAGGAGTCGGGTTGCGCTGGGAAAAGGATTCTAAAATTGACCTCCAACCCGTCATTATTCAACTGTCCGCAAGGAAACTACCGCTGGAGAAAAATCCCTTTGCGTGCAATGGGTACCCAGGAGAAAAGGCTTAGGGCTTGTTGATATCTTTTTTTATTACTTGTGTGCTTACAGAGCAGTGAGATGTGGAATCTGTTCTGTTGGACTCAGATGTATCTGCCAAGCTAGTGCCTTTCGCATGATATGGGAGAGACACGCAGCGAACCGACCAACCACTTAGGTTGGATGCTCACTATTTCTTACCTTCGAGAGATTTGCACAATATATTCTACCGCGTTTTTTTCACAAAAGGTCAGATTCGTGTCAGGGTAGGCTGCCCAATTGCATTTTCGTTGTCTCTTACTGGGGTAAGATGTGGCGATCTGGGGCCGGGGTCCTCGTGCTCCCCCGCTGGTTCAGTCACCCTTGAGTTCGCTCCAACCCGACCTTTTTTTCTTTTCTTTTCTACAAAAGGATACGGCAGATGTGTAGTGATCATTTTTTACGGACCTTTGGGAACTCTTTTGTCGGGACATTGGTAAAATGAGTAGCCCGAAAACCTAATCCTGGCGTTTCGCCCACGACGTGCATGCAACCTAACTTTTCCAAGCCCATTGCGGTGAGCTCCTGGTCGGCCTCGTCGGCGCCCGTCGCATCATCATAACAGCCGTATCATAACACATCAACTGAACGTGCATTGCGGCGCGATGCGCCAACCCTGCGGTATGATGATATTTCCTTGATTTTTTATTTATCATTTTTCCCCCTCCTCTTCCTCCTATCATTTTTTGGTATTTTGTGGGATATCTTGGGGGGGGAGATACCGTGCTTTTAATATACTTGAAATATGTACGATAAGCCGTTAAGATTCAAACCGCATACCGGTAAGCTGGATCTTGTGTTTGAGAGAGAAAGAGATTTTCCCACCGTTGATCTGGTGGATTAACTTATTCTGTTTTGTCCTTTTTCAATTTTTTCCCTCATTTTGGAAGTGGGAATTGATTTTATCGGGTGGCTTCCACGAGTGTTCTTTGGGGGAGAGAGGGGAAAAGAGGGAAAAGGATAATCATAATAATTTGACTCTTTGACCAAAGAATGAGTGGATGGATGCCCGGGGATACTCACTTTTTCCTTTAGTGTGTGGACTTACTAGCGGTAGGCCGCAGGAAGGGGGAGGGGGGGGGTCAAAAATTGTGTTTGTAGCTCACGAGGTCGATCGGGGGCGGAGGAAATGTTTTGCTCATACACCTGCAAACGCCGTCGAGCTGAGGGGGTTGAGGTGCGGAGGGAAGGGTAAGGGAAGGGGGAAAAAAGGAAGCTATGTGCGAATATTCTACCCGAATACACCGCTGTACTCCTCTTCTCTACAGTATCATGACGGAACGAGTACCTCTCCCATAACACCAGTTTGCGCAACCTCCGCAGGCCGGGAGGGGAATCTGTCCCTTCAAGAATCAAGACTCCCAGAGCGCCACGTGCCGGGGGGGGGAGTATCATAGATGTCGTCGTCGTTGTCAAATGGTGGATCCCAAGATAAACGCTCTTGATATTCCTACCGTAACTTATCATATTTGATGAACAATTCTTAGCCAGCATTCTTTTTTCCTTTTTTCCTTTTTCCTTTTTTCCTTTTTCCTTTTTTGCCCCCCCAATGGGGGGGGGATCTTCCGACTTTCTCAAAATTCTTCAAACGTTGGCTGTTTTTTTTTGCTTATTATTAACCTGAGAACCGGGGAGTTGGAACTGGATGAAATTGGTTCAAGAGACACTGACGTGGTCTGTGCGCCTACCTACCTTTCCCTCGGATGGGGAAAGTACCGGTACCGGTCCTATACCGTAGGAGAGTTCCTATGAGGGGGGGGAGGGGGGGGGGGGGAAAACTCATCTGGGAATTTGTTTTCACAAAGTTTCAACGGATGAAAAAGCACTTGAGGGACAACTCATCCCCCTCCCTTTTCTCCGCTCTCTTTCTTTCTTTCTCTCTCATAAGAATTTGGGGTTTACAGTTATGGGTATCCTGACTGCAGGTCTCAACAACTTCACGATATGTGACAGGATTGCGAACCCCCCACGTTTTCTTTTTTCCTTTCTTCTTCTTCCTCTTCTTCAAAGTATTACCACATGATCTCCACCTTGCGAGGGGTTGCATTTGAATCAACTGCCGCGATCCATTAGCATCGTCATCCCGGGGGTTCAATTGCTTCCACGAAATATATTGAACAGCTAAATAATATGATATCCACCGTACGGTACGAGTATTGCATTGAGGGGAGGAGTTTAGCCCTCTTAGCCGATAGAAGTCAGAATCGTAAGTTTTTTTTTTTTTTTGTATTTTTTATTATTATCCCTTTCCCCCTCCTTCCACGTCTGGAATCATAACCGTGTCTGAAGCTGGTAAGGCATGGTGCAATAGTGCTAAATCAATTCGTAACGATGGGTAAAGTGGTCTAGTAGGGAGTTGTGCGAGCATACCGCACCGCGCTTGGGCGTCCATGGGCTGCCGTACCAACAAGTGCCTTCCTGGCAAAAAAAGGTGTCCTCCGCCTGCACACATCCTGTGCCGATCGGGGTGTTAATTGGGTGATTGGGCCTCACACACACACACACACACACCCCTGCATTGGCGCGATGCAACGACGAGGAATGCTCGGGTAAACTCTCGGGAGGCAATCGTTGACGTCTTGGACGCTTTTCTGGAAGGAAGCTCCGGGCGAGCGAGGAAAAAAAGGCTGTCGCCTAGATTTGTTCGGCGGTAGCCTGCCTACTTGAGATGGGCTACTGTACTCGGGGACAAAAAATTTCCCGAGTACATCTCTCGAGTGATTACTCATGATGTGGCTGTCGTGGCCATGCAGGAACGCTCAGTCCTCTCGTTCACTCGAGCGTACATACCGTGCGGTACCGTAAGGGTATGGGCACTTCGAGTCCGATATAGTGCTTCTTTCAGATCCATCCGCGCATGTGAAAGGCGCATCGAAATCCACCGGCAGTCGCCCCGAGCCTGCGCCTGGTTCTCACACAAGGAGGGGGCCGCTGCCTGTCGAGGTCCCCAATTGTGGAGACCCATTTCCCAATAAAATAAGTTCCCCATTACTTGTGTATTCCCACCCCCCCCCCCTGATCGGGATGTATTGGTGCATCCATTATGTCTGAAAAAGGTAAGAGTTTTGTGCTTCCCTTCGCTACCTGCCGAACCCACGTTCGCACCTCCACCTCGTTCCCCCCCCTGGCGCTCGCTCGAGTGATAATACATGAAGCTCCACATGCTTGCAGGTGTTTCACATGCTAAAGGAAAAAAAGGCTGGAGTTTATTGTGTCCTTGTGTGAGTTGTTTGGGATTATGGGGGGTCAGGCCTCGAGGCGACGTGGGAGGGTCACAATGGTGTGCGCAGCAGCCTCAGTATCCCCTGGTCTTTCCTAAAAAAAAAAAACCCTGGACATGATGGGAATCTGAAATCCCGGTGCTTGTTCTTCCCCCTCCTCTCCCTCTTGCTTACATATTGCGAGTACACACGACCACTCACTTATAAGAAGATGAGCCACCCCTTCTCAAACTGATCTCAAACTGAGGGGAGAAACAGAAAACAAGGCAAGGCTACATCCACGCTACCAACTGCGATACCACCTTGTTAATAAGAAAACGGGGGAGGGGGGGGGGGGGGGGCGAGAACAAACAATGAAAAAAATATATATAATT
>Ga0307517_10001878_pt1 | contig 34369 bp, 17 predicted proteins | sample 23_EM_MG_FD_194515 | JGI IMG/M metagenome (GOLD analysis project Ga0307517, IMG submission 194515) | Populus trichocarpa ectomycorrhiza microbial communities from riparian zone in the Pacific Northwest, United States - 23_EM | ecosystem: Host-associated > Plants > Roots > Unclassified | place... | reverse complement strand
TTCGTAGTTCGATCGGATCGACTCGTGGGTCATTGGTTAAATATTTTTATTAAAATAATATTTTATTTTTATTGTGTTGATCTGAACAAGTTTAGATTATATTTTGTTAAATTAATCATGTTTAATCAAGTTAATATTTTATTCAATTCAATTAGAAATTCAGCCCATGCCAAGTTTTGAATTCTAAGTTTCTTACATCAACCCTATTTTATTTTTTGAAAACTTGCAAAAAAATAATCAAGTAATTCAATACTATTTCTTACTCTTCTCATGATGCAGCAACTCAAAATTGAGTTTCTTAGCTTTTAATACACTTTTAAGTGACTTCTTTGCTTATCATCCTAACTTCAAGTTACTAACCCAAATATGCTCAAAATTAGTTTCTCATGCTATCCAACCATTCTCAGTCAGAACCCCAATTAAAATTCTCAATTGAATTCTGCATCCTTTTAGGTGTAATTCTACATTATTTTCAAGAATTGCCTAATTGCGTTTCATACTCTCGTTTGTGAGAATTTGGAAACGCGGTTGTACCCGCGTTTTAAAAAAAATAATTTTTTTTTACTAAAGATTATTTTTTTTATGTTTTGGATCGTTTTGATGTGCTGATCTTAAAAATAATTTTTAAAAATAAAAAAAATTATTTTAATACATTTTAGTATGAAAAGCTCTATCAGTAAAAGTAAAAGTTTTTAGAACTCAATTTAGTAATTGTTATTGAAAAAAGGTAAGAAACTTAAAGGAGAAATCTAATTGAGGAACTCGAATAGATAAGATCCTAGTTAAGAAAATTACTTTTTTGGAGACTATCGCAAGAACCAATGAATTCGAATATTTCCCATAAAGCTTACAACCTTCCACCATGAAATTTTTCAAAAATAACATAGTTTCATCTGTTAGTAATCCTAGCTTTTTTTATTTATTTACATATATAGTTATTTATTTATTTAATTAAATACTTGCATAAGCTTTTTATTTATATTTAAAACATTTTATGTAAAAAAGGCATTAAAATAGTCAGCATATCCAATTTTTTTTTGAAAAAAAATAATGTACAATTTTTAGCGGAGCACGGCAAAATAGCTAGTTTAAACTAATCTAGCACCATCTAAACCATGTTCACAAAATCTGGTCTCAAACTGCTTTGTGTGATCATGGAATTGAAAATTACGATACTTCTCGAACAAATTAAATTTTATAAAAAAACAAACACATAATATCTTTGAACTTATTAAAAGATTTGAATTTAATACCTCATGATCCACCACCCTGGAATTTTATTGTTATCGAGCTTTAAATTAAATTGAATAAAAATTAATTTAATTAATTTTTTTTTAAAAAATTAAAATAATATTATTTTAAATAATTAACCTGAACATATATGTAGTAAAATTTAATAAATTTACCTCATACAAATAATTTTTCTCTATATCCCCTCTATCAATCCTTTTCCACTAGTCTTTGAGATTATTCCACAACATTATTGTAGAATTGGTAAGATTATTACATTAAATTAAAAAAAAAAAGAAGTCAACTTATCATTAAGGGATATGTGAGATCCAACTACTTTAAATAAGTAATTGTATTAACCACAACCAATTAAAGGATAAGAAGACTTTTATTCATCCAATCAGGCAAACACTGAAAAGAAACAAAAACACTCAGCTGCACCATAGCACAAGATAGAAAGACTTGCACCTTCACGTGCATGGATGCCACGTGTGGATTCAATGATAAAGTAGCAAATTTGGACTTGACTTAGTCTCCCTTTCCCTCACGCAACGGCTACGCGCACGAATCCCTTACCATGTACTGGAAAAACAATTAGAACTACCCTTCCTCTTTTCTCGCTGTCTATATTTCTTAAAAAAAAAATAATAATTTTGATCCATCTCCTTCTCTCTCATTTTTTTCCTCTCTCTCTAAAAACTGAATCCTGCCTCTCTCTCTCTCTCTCTGTCTGTGGCGTCGTCTTGTGCTTTAACGCCTTTTAAGCGTTTCCGTTTCACTTCATGGCATTTTGTTTCTCTTCTTTCTCTCAGGTCATTATCTCACTCCATTTATTTATTTATTTATTTTGTCTATTTTTGATCGTGTGAAATAGGAACGAATTTGAGTCTAGTTTTTTTTTTGGAGATTTAATTGGTTAATGCAATTGTTATTGATTTTTTTTTTTATAATTTTGAAATGTAATTTGTTCCTTTTTTTTTTAAGATTTAATGTTTCTTAATTAATGTGATTCTAATTGTAATCGAAGATCAAAGCTAGATGATTTGATTTTTTTTTTAGTTTTCTATTTTTGAACAAGTAATTCCTGAGAATTCTGAATCTTTGTTTTTTAGATTTTATGTACTTTTGATTTATCAATTAATCAACTTACTTATTATTGAATTAGATTTTTTTTTATATTCTATTTTTGAATTTGTGTGTTAATTTATGAGATTAGGTTAATAAATGTAATTTAGGTTTGATTTTGCTTGTGTTTTAAGCTATTTAAGTTTCCTAATTTTTTCGTATTTGGGTTGTTTTGCAGGTTAAGTTCCTGAATTAGAAATTATTTGAGTAAATGTTAATATTAGAGGGATTAAATTATAACAAAGTGTATTATAGAGGAAAATTATTAATTCAGTCATCATCATTGTTGTTGTTGTTTGTGTAGTTGTGATTAAGGAGAGAAGTGTGTAGTAATTTTGTTGAAGGAATGGGGTATTTGAATTCAGTTTTATCATCTTCAAGCCAAGTTTATGCTGATGATGCACCAGTAAGCGGTGGCGGTCTCAGGTTTTTCTTAATTATATCTTCCTTGTCTTTGTTCGATTTGTAATGCTAATGTTTTGGTTTGGTGCAACCAATGATGAATTGTGTGTATTTGGTAGTATGTTGTTGTTTATGACATGAGTTATTGCTTTGTTGTTGTTTTTCTGTTGATTAATATTTGATTGTAACTGACAAGTATCTTATGAGTTCTGGCTATGAGATGCTTATATATGACTGATGATTAATGTCCAATTGTGAAACCTTTGGTTTTTTTTGTTTGAACATGTAATTTGGATTAAGATAGTCTTGAAATTAATGCATATACGAAGCCCGCAAATTTGGAAAGGTGTATCATATATTCTGTTGATATTTGGTTCTTTGGTTGATTGTACAGCTGCTTGATTATTCTCTGTGATTTTTTTGCATGTCGTTTTCAATGCATCGGTAACGTGTTAAATGAGAGGAATACAACTTAAATCTCAGTTTTGTCATGTTCGATATGTAACTTGCCTTGAAAGAAGCATGCTAGAAAGTCTTGATTCCCTCTTTTATGGATCTGACTTTATTAGATTTGTCGTGTTGGATATGCCAGTGTGTGGTGGAATGAGTTGTTATGTCCTCGCTCACTCTTGTACTTAACTTCTAGAATCCCACAAGACATGTTTTATGAACTTTCCTAATTAATTATCACGTCATGTGGTTTTGACTACTTTGTCTCAGACATGTGCATTAATACTATGAACAGACAGAAACAAGATGCTTTAAAATTTTGAAATGTAGCAAATAGAACTTTTAACTCGAGTATTATTGAATTTCTGTAACCAGCATTTCTTGTTACTCGCCAATTTGTTTTTTTTTCTTAACATTAACCGAGAAGTGGCATTCATGTAAGCCATTTGTGATGCGCTACATAATTCTAAGGATCTCATTTTGCATCTCAAAGATTACTTCTTCTCCTCTTCCTCTGCCCTGATTATCTTCCTAAGTTCACAAGATTTGTCTTGATTTGAACTGTTTTCTGCAACAGTCAGAATGGAAAATTCAGTTATGGATATGCAAGCTCTCCAGGGAAGAGATCTTCCATGGAAGATTTTTATGAGACAAGAATTGATGGTATTGATGGAGAGATAGTTGGTCTTTTTGGAGTTTTTGATGGTATTTCTCTTATGCTCCGTGTTTCTTCATGTAGACATATACATAGCAAGATTACGAGGCCATTGGGAATTGCATTCCAAACTGCGTTTCACTAAATTTTGATTTTTTTTTTGCTTAAAATTAATATTTTTTTAATGTTTTTGGATCGTTTTGATGTGCCAATGTTAAAAATGATTTTACAAAAATGAAAAAAAAATTATTTTGATGCATTTCCGAGCGAAAAGCACTTTGAAAAGCAACTGCTATTACACTCCCACACACTACCTTCATTTTCAGGATTGTGTAATGCAATAGAGATATGACGAGGGGAACTTTCCACTAAATGCATGATTCAGCAATGTTAGTTTGATTAGTAACTATAGCATCCTACTTGCCACTAATCTCAGTAATTGTTGGCGTGTGACAGTTATTAGCCATGCAAGCTTGTTGTCTGATGTTGTGATTCTCCATAAATACCTTTCGCAACTTCTTGGGTCCATTTTCTCCTTTACATGCCATGTAGTGCATTATTTTCTGTCACTGACATGTTGTATCCTCAACTAAACTAGTATCTAGAAAAAATGAGACCATCATGCTTTCATTGACATGTTGCATCCTCACTAAAGTAGTCACTAGACATAATTGAACTATCAAGTCTTAGCTCATGCTGAGGTGGTCCACACCACTTTGTTATGCCATTATTTAGGTCAATGATTAATCATGCCTTCTTTTTTTTGTATTGTTGCTAGCTAGTTGAAGCGTAATATAATCATGGCATATTCTTTGCAAGAATTTGCCTTTTCAGATTTATGAGAGATAATGAAGCAAACTTTTCTGGTATGGGTTTTCAGGTCATGGAGGTGCACGAGCTGCTGAATATGTGAAACATAACCTTTTTAGCAATCTGATCAAACATCCAAAATTTATTTCTGACACCAAATCAGCTATAGGTATCTCATTTCCTTAGTGCCAATGTTCCTTTTTTTTTACAATTTTTAATTCCTCATTCGAAGAATCTGATGTTTAATTTTGAATTGCTCCCTCTTTCGGCAGTTGATGCTTACAATCACACAGACTCTGAATTTCTGAAATCAGAAAATAATCAGAACAGGGATGCTGGATCAACTGCTTCTACAGCTATTCTTGTTGGTGATCGTTTGCTCGTCGCTAATGTTGGAGATTCCAGAGCTGTCATTTGCCGGGGTGGTAACGGTGAGACTCACAATAGTTGTATAACCTTTGCAACTTCTAGGATTCTTTTCATTTTTTCAACATGTGATGCATTTTATGAAATCGCTACCACCAGTTTGCTTTTGTTTTTTTTTTTTGGTTTAAGTTGGCTATTGCCAAGAATTCCAAACAAAATTTTCAATTCATAGTCATCCGACACTGTCTAAAGAAATGATATAGCATAAGGCTACATTGCTGTTGTCAAGAATTAGAAAGAATAATGCAGAAGCAGAAATGATGGCTGAAATAGAATCTTGGTTATATGAGTAGGTATCACTTCACTCGTTATTGGGAAGCCTTAATACAAATCAATGTGAACCTTTAAGATGCGTACAAAATCGTTCTTTGAAATTTGGAGAGCTCAATCTGTGAGCTTCAGTTATAGTCCCAGGGTGTTTTTTTTAAGAGATTAGTGCAAAAGATTTGCCCATTGTAAAGTTCTATAGCATGTGTTTGATTATTGATGGAATAAAAGTGTATGCTATGGTAAGATGTAATTTATAAAGTTCAAGAAAATTTAGTATTGGCCTGTTAAAGCAGGACAATGACAATGAAGCAATACAGATAGAAAGAAAACCAGATGCTCTGGGATGGAGCATTATAGATTATTTTTTTTGATTACTGGGGTGTTGACTGTTTAGTTGTTAATAATTAAGTCAAACTATCTTGCCATTTTCTTCAGCTATTGCTGTTTCCCGAGATCACAAGCCAGACCAGACTGATGAACGACAGCGGATTGAAGATGCTGGAGGATTTGTCATGTGGGCAGGTAAGGACTTCACCCAGCCTTTTGTTTTAAATACTTACTGAAAGCTTTTTGGCGATAAATTCTTATGATGACTGAAAACATAATGATAGGTACTTGGAGAGTTGGTGGCGTCCTAGCTGTCTCCCGTGCATTTGGTGATAGGCTTTTGAAGCAGTATGTTGTTGCTGATCCAGAAATCCAGGTCTGATTCTTAATCTATTCAAAGAGCAAGGGATGCAGGAAGAATGGTTGACAGTATTCAAATTAAGATATATCTTAAAAGGATAAACCTTCCAAATTTTTGAATATCATTACTCGTGAGCACATATACGCTAGCACCTAGATGTTTACAGTGGTGTGTTTTGGAGATAGTAATTTATCCGCAAATGCTTGAATATTGCTGAAGTGTCGTTGCATTTTAGGGTTCTCGAGCCTTGTATTGCTTTTCTCCTCTCCATCTCACTTTTGAGCATGTTTTAGCCACTGACATTCTCATGGAAACTGTAGGAGGAAAAGGTTGACAGGTCCCTTGAGTTTCTCATCCTTGCAAGTGATGGATTATGGGACGTTGTCACAAACGAGGTTTGGAACAATCTCTTTTTGTTTCCTTTATGCTTTTATATCACGGGGTGTATTGGTTTCCTGTATTCTTTCTTGCAAATGATCTGGTGTAAACTGGCCTTTAATGCAATTTAATAAGGTTTTTTGCTTGTGAAAATAAAAACAAAGGATGGTGTTTTGCTGCTGCCATCACCATCTGATGCTACATCCTTTCTCCTCAGGAAGCTGTTGAAATGATCAAGCCGATCACGGACCCAGAGCAGGCAGCAAAGAGGTTGTTGCAGGAGGCGTACCAGAGAGGAAGTGCAGATAACATCACCTGTGTTGTCGTTCATTTCTTGGGCAATCAAGGCGCTACATCTCACGGTGGCTCCGTGTGAGCGTGCTGAACTGGTGCTATGCTAGGTTTTTATTCTGACCAAAGGATAAATATGGCCAACATTAAATCATGCGGTGCAAAGCCAATCATGATAATAGCATCGTATTATTTTCAAGGATAGATAGATGATAGAAGTCAATTGGCTGCCAAAGTGTATTGCATGCTTTAGCTTACATAATCGTGTCTTTGAGGTAGCTAGAACTGTGCACTTGTGAATCTGTAAAGAGTCTGAAGTCTTATGTTTTATCCATTTCATCCGTCTGCTGTAAATGCGGTTCGATACTCGTTTTCTTTCTCTTGCTAATTGCATCTCTGTTTCGGTTTTGCTCCGCCGCCCGTCTGAAGCCTCTTGCTCCTTCTCGACCGCGCGCGGTCTTAAACCTGTTATCAATTTGTCGAATTGAATGAGTTTATGCTGCCAAAAAAATACCAGTTAGAGGATGCTTCATCCTTTATGCCATGAAAAGTCTGTGATAGGCAGTTCAAAGCGAAGGAGAAAAGGCCAGTTGTTCTGGACTTGCTAGCTTAAAAATTAATTCCTCAGCTTCATTTTCCTCCCCAGCATAAAATCATTTTAATACTATTTATCCAATTTTAGTGTTTGGAAAGCTTTAAGCAACATAACTAAATAAATAAATAAAAGTGTGGTTTGCTTCCGAATTGACCGTGAAAAATTTAATTGCGGATTCAAATAAGCTGCCAATGACAATACCACTTCCACCATGTTGGACCTCAACTGGAAAGGAAAACGAAAAATAACATTAATGTAATTAATTAAGGATGACGTGAACTCAATGCTTTATGGCAAGAAGAAAATAAGGCGTGCGTAATGCTGCCTAGTTTTATGAGATGAAGAGAGGACTCAGAACAGCAGTAAAGCAGGCTCGGCAAGGCAAAATCTCGCCATTACGTCCGGCGAGCGAACATATATAGTATCATCATCGTCCTCCTCTTATATGATAGATAGCTGACAACAATTGAAGAAAAACAGACACACACACAGAGGGAAAGAGAGAGAGAGAAGCTGATAAAGAGAGCAAATCAGCTGTAATGGTGAAGAGCGAAGAGGAGCATGTTTAATTTATAGGCATGAAGCGTGCGTAATGCTGCTTAGTTTTATGAGATAAAGAGAGGACTCAGAACAGCAGTAAAGCAGGCTCGGCAAGGCAAAATCATGCCATTACGTCCGGCGAGCGAACATATACGGTATCATCATCGTCCTCCTCTTATATGATAGATAGCTCACAACAATTGAAGAAAAAAAAAACACACACGCACGCACACACAGAGGGAGAGAGAGAGAAGCTGATAAAGAAAGCAAATCAGCTGCAATGGTGAAGGACCAAGAGGAGCTTGTTTAATTTATAGGCATGAACTTTCTAAGAGGACAGTGCCTCCAGGTTATTTAATTGCGAGCTGGAGGTCCTTTTTTTTTATGAATTCTTTGCCTTGCTCACCAAGGGTTTAATAATTAATTATACATAAAGTGTACAAGCACATGAGCGTCTGCTTAATTAATACTGGTCACAAAACGACTAATGCTATGCTTGCTAACCAAGGCATGAATAACGTGGGGGGAAAAATAGTGATTTTAGCTATTAGTTGGAGAATGAACATTTCTTTCTTATTAAACTATTCTTTAACCATATTTTATACATTAAAAATTAGTAATAAATTCTATTTTATCTAGTTTTTAGCATACCACTAGTTTGTATATCCACGCTATATTTAAATTTTTTAAACATAAAAAAATATACAGGTCTCAAGAAATTTTTTGGTATTTTTATTATAATCTAAAATACAATTGTTTTGATTTGTTTTTCATTAAGATATTTTTTTTAATGTATTTCTTGTTCATTTTACTCAACACAATATTTTTAACTGAAATCATTATTTCTATTTAAAAATAAAATAAAAAACCAAAAAAAAAAGGAAAAAAGGAAAAGAAAGCAAAGGGATAGACCTAATACCCAGCCCATTATTAGGAGACCAGGCGCCCAAGACCATGCTTCAATTTGTATTTTTGTATTAAGGGGGGTGAACGAGACAACATGTCATCGGTCACAATTTAGCAAACATGCATGCTCCTAGTTGGATACAAACCAAGGGCTCACATTGATTTGATTTGTGATCACCTCACATTTGTCTCACGTGCGCTAACCACTCCAACTACAACACGGAATTGGTATAAGATAATTTAAAAAAAACATATTAAGATGTTTCGCTGTTCATATAAATAATAAAAAAATATTTTAAAAAAATAAAGATGCCAAAATATACCAAACATGCTCAAAATGCCTATCCGAACACAAACCTAGAACTTGAAACGAAAAGAATCTGCTTTTCAACATCTTTATTGAATTGTACTATGATGTTTTTTCATGATCTTCGTTATTTACAAAGGCATGGTCCCTATCTACCCACCCGTGACCATTTAGGAGGAAAGTTGTCATATGGTATTAGGGTTAGTCGCTACGAGCACAGATTTTGAAGTCCTGTTTAATGGGCTTATATGGCACAAAGAAGAGCTTGCAGAGCTCCGGCCAGACCTTCAAAGAAGCCATTTGAACGACAACTCCAAATCTTATTAAGGAAAATGTTGAGCAAAATTATTACATCTCTTCTTTGTGTTCTAGTTTTTGTGTGTGCAAGTGCTTCGCTAGTTATAGGTTTTTGTTCTATCCTTGGAATCGTATTAGCTCGATAGAAACTGAATCGAACACCATTTCAAGGTTAGGGTTCGAGGGATTACTCCGGTCTCCTCTTCCATAAATCTTCTAATTTCAAAACTCAAAATTCTTACTAAAAGAAGATTTGAATCCGTGACTCTTCTCATGAGTTAGAATCATATTGGTCAAAATTTGGTTATAGTTGGAAGCTTAATTGTTGCATGGAGAGTCTTAGCTTCTTCTTTTTTTTTTTTTTTTTAATGTATTCTGTGTGCGTTTCGATTTAATTATATTTATATTTTTTAAAGTGTTTATTTAATCAACGCACATCATAATTTTGCACTAAATTTAATAAAAAAACTCCACTGTATTTGCAAAAACTAGAGCAATAAATTAAATCTCATGCCTAGACCTAACCTGCTGATTAAGAGAGTATGGAAAATAATTAAAATCTTGATTGAAAAAAATATAATTTATAATTTATTTTTTAAAACTGTAATTACAAAAACTATCGCTATAAATTAAATCTCATGCCTGGACCTAACCTGCTGATAAAGTATGGAAAATAATAATTGAGTTGTTGCTGGTAGGTGGCAAAATGCAACTTGTCATGCCAAATGAATAGACTAACTATTAAATTTTATAATAAATAAGAAAAAGTTGACCAATATAATCCATTCAGAATTTCATTAATTTTTTTTATTTAAATGATTTTATTTTGACTATTGTTTTAAGTTAATCTGAGTTAATCGTAAGCATGAGTTGTGGATCCACCTCCCATGGAGTTTAATAACTGTGATAGATAAAGCTCGAGCCATAATGCAATCATTTATTTCAGGGCATTCTTTGAAATTTCGGCGAGCAATCAACACAAGCCACCAAATAGATTGATACAGTGTCTATATCAACTACAAAGAATCTGCAAATTCAGACACTAATTTAATCACAAAGACTGTCCAAAAACATCGAATCCTGATTCGCAAATCTGTGAAATCAAGAGATGATTTTCTTCATCCCCATGATCTGATTATTTTATCAAGAAAATAACTTGCATCCACCCATAAGATCAGTGATTCTGATTTTGCCTCTTAAAATATAAAGAAAAAACTGTTCTTCCACATGCTTAAATTACTTTTTTAATCACATCAAAACAAAAGTTTACTCCGCCAATGGCATCACTGATTATGATCAGTGATTCTGATTTTGCCTCCTAAAATATAAAGAAAAAAATGTTCTTCCACATGCTTAAATTACTTTTTTAATCACATCAAAACAAAAGTTTAATCCGCCAATGGCAGCACTGATTTTGATCTGACCACCTTCCATGAAAGAGCCAGCCGACAACCCATCTTTCAGTTCTTCCTCAGCAATGGAATTGCCAGGAAACAGGAAGCTCATTCTTATCAAAAACAAAACTCATTACCACTTAAGAGCTGCACAAATTCAAGGGTCTCTAGCGCTCAGTACCATCATTACAAGATAGAAATCCATTCTACTTATATACAACACCACTGGTGGGCAACAAAGATTACAACATCAATCTCCTATACAAAAGGAGATACAAAAAAGACTTAGAATTATTGTTACAACAAGGAGGGAGTGATCACCAATGAGCTTGAAGCTCATCGGAACTCGCCAGTCTTCTTGCTAAGCAAGAGGAGTGAGGTCGACGAATTCGAATTAGGGAAAGACAAGTGAATTTAGAACGATGGAACGACACCGAATCCATAAAGACTGCTTCGATCAACCTCGACTTCAGTATCTGTACGTTTAGCGAACCTTCCTTTGATTCGTGGCCTTGTTTCGGCATAGGCTTTTCTTGATGCGTATCGAATTGTCTTCTCGAATTTTCTGTTCTTCCTCTTCTCTCTGTACCTCAACACCCTTGCTTCACGGTCAACTGCCGATAGTTGCACTGTCTGGTTTGCTGACTCCATTCCGTTGCACACTGATCTACTACAGTATGGGTTAGATATGTCTGTCAAGGTACTTCCACTTCCATCTGGTACCACTCCAACATCAAGAGATGAAGAAGAAACCTGCAGTGAAAGCTTATAAATTGAGGACTGGAGATTCATTACTTTATACTTTCTATAAGAAACAAAACATTCAATTAAGAAAACTTACACTCTGGCTCAAGGAGTTATAGCCATAGCCACCACCAAAAGACTTAGATCCAGTAGAGAAATCCAACTCATAGCAGCAATGATCATTGACCAAAGCAGGAGCTTGAAATCCTAGTTTGTTACTTTGCACAGGCACCACCCCATCAGTAGTCCCTGAACTGTTCTGCTCTTGCACTTCCACTTTTGGATCCACATACGGATCCAAATCCAAATACGGATCCATTTCCGAACCAAACACATACTGACCGGTATTCAGATCCATACTATCCACCCCCTTAGTAGTCCCCCCACCCGGGTTAGGCAACAGCCACGACTCCGCCTCTGCCTCCTCCCTGCTAACATCACCACGACCACCATCCACTTCATCAAAGTACCGATCCTCCAACAAGTTCACGGCTTCCCCACCGCCGTGCACAGTGGAGGATGAGTCGAAAAACGGAGTGATAGGGACACGCTCGTGCCGACTAGCTAGAGGGTTTGCCGAGTGGATGTCACGGTCACAGGTAACACAGAGAGCAGCCGCGTCTGCCTTGCAGGTGAAATGGGCTGGGGCTTGCTCACAGACTTCGCAGACCGAGACACGCGCGTGGCGAGAGGCAAGCTTGTTTGCCGCGTGGATTTTGGAGTCGCAGCTGATGCATAGAAAAGCTGAGTCAGCTCGACAAAACAACGTTGCTGTTGCTGACTTGCATGAGTCACAGAGCTTTGAAGCCATTGAGGAAGAAGATGAGGAGGGCGAGTACGGAGACTTTGAAGCTTCTCTTCTGTAGTGTTGTGCCTTCGTCGAAAAAGTAGGAAGCCTAGTTTTGTTGGATCGGTGGTGCTGTGGTAATGGTTTACTGTCGTCTATCTAGTGGGATCCTGGAGATCTAAGGATTGACAAATAGGAGATCGACATGTGGATCGAGCTTAGCCAAATATAAAGGATTTCGATTGGGTTTTTTTTTTTTTTACTTTTTATCCGTTTCTTTTCATCCGTGGCTATTAAAATATATATAAGAAAATTACTTCATCAGTTTTTTATTCCCAATACTTACTTGTTTTTTAATCATAGTTGTTTGTAAAAGAAAAATTCTCAAAATTTTTATTTATAAAAATAACTCATTTTTTCATAATTATTAATTAACCTCCTAAGAAATCCTATTAAAAATTAAAGTAACTACAACTAGTTATTTTTATTGATAATTATTAATTAACCTACTAAATTAATAAATCCTATTGAAACTTAATTTGACTGCAACTAATTATTTCATTGATAATTATTATAAATATTAATTAACCTTAATAAGTTAACGAATCCTGTTGTAAATTAAATAGATTGAAACTAATCATTTTCATTAATAATTTATCATAATTATTGAGAATATAATGACTTAAATAAATTATTTTTTAATTTGTAGAGGATAAATATTTATTTAAATTTTAAATTAAACTAAAAAACTTTCATGAGATGTAAATTAAAATAATTTTTAAATTAACATAATTATTGATCGAAGAAAAAAAAAATCACAACCTTCATGAGAAGTTAACTCCTTTATCTTCTAAAAGTCAATTCTCATGATTTATTTCTAAATACTGTTAAGTACTGCTTTGGAATTAGTTTGTCCATATGAAAATAAATTTTCATATATTATTTTATAATAATTATATTGTAAGTGCATGTTCAATATATGATATTTTTATTTAAGAATGCATTAAAATATATTTTTAAAAAACATTAAAAAACATTAAAAAAATATAATTTAAAATAAATATATTTTTAAAGAATTATTAAAAATAAAAATTACCGCACTGAAGGGGTCAATTATGTGTAGAGGTAGAGCCCACGGGAGAAAGGAAGCGTTTTCGGCGTTTTGTTGGCGAGCATGAGAGGAATAGTGAAATTATTATGGGAGGAGGGAGGGTTTGAATAATGTGAGCGTGGGGGGGCCCAGAGGGGAAGGGCAAGTTGATGATGTTCGAGAGGGATCTGCAGAGAGGGACTTCGGGGTTAGCTGGCATGCCCTATCCTATCCTCGAGTTATGGGCAGAAAGGAGAGGGGGGAGTGTTAGCATGTATTCGGAGACTATTGTAAATAAATGAAACCGTGTGGCCGTTGGATGAGAATCATGAGATTGAGACCTGCGAGCATGTTGGAGAGTTGAGATTCAAGGGAGATAAAATAAATGGTCCGAGACTCCGAGGAAAGGTTGCAAATTTGCAATTGACTAGTATTCAGAAATTAACGTTTGGGATTGATTGTGCGAAAAATATATTAAAATAATTCCTTTTATTTTATCATTGATATATTAACAATCATCAGAAAATATTAAAAATATTAATTTAAAATTTTTTAAAATTAAAAATATTTTTTAAAAAACAAAAAAAAACAGTTATAAACTCACTCCCAAACAATCTTGAAAGGGAATTCGAAGGAAAGTAAATGGCATGCCCTCCTTGTGATCTCCAAATAACCGATGAGAAGTGAGAACAGCAATTGCTTCTAGCAATGAATGTTGTTAATAAGAAAGTGCAAAAAATACTCCATGTTGGGTTGTCGAGGTTCAAGTGAATCCTCTTTCCTCACGTTACCATTCTGCTACTTGGACTTCGATGGGATGGATGTAAACAGATCTCGGACTGAATCTCGAATATCTTTTTTTCACTTTTATTTTCCTCCAAATCACTTAATGTGTGCGCAACTTGCTATCTCGGTATCCTAAAGCCCAGCGAAATATTAATCTGAAAAGTACGGCCACACCGCAATATCAAACTACAACTTGTTGGATTTAAGACTTGGCCAACCTACCCTCACCTAAGCCCAAATTTAAAAAAAAAAAAAAAGCAACCCAAACCAGTAGATTAATTCATTATCTGTCTAAACTAGTAAAAATTCAAATTATTGCAGAACATCATTTTTATTGTTTATTTTAAAAAATTATAACAGTATCACTTAATTTAACCAGTTAAACCAGATCAACTCAGGATAGCTCGGTTTAATAGCTTTGATTTGCATACTCGTTCCGGCCTCAAATGGTGTAAAGAACGACAAATAAGCATCTAGGCAAATTGATCAAAGTTTTGGAGCCAATGCCCCCTAGCGTGCAATTTGTGTTGGTCGAATTGGTTAGCCCCGGTTTACAACTCGATTCACAGCTCACGAGCTCCTCGGGAAAGAGGCCTGGCTCAATTGTTTGGAGCATTCTCTTCAAAGGCAGCCAAAGCCTGTGTAATGCTAATGAAGACTCACAGTAAAGAAGAAAGGCCCTCCGAACTTAACAGAGACTGAATTGAAGGAACAACACAAAAATAAAGGTAGCAGCCCATAGTGTATTGTGTTAAAGCAGTATTACAAGAAAATTATGTATATTTGCATCACTTTCCCCAAAATCATTATGTATGCCAGTACTTTAAGCTCCAAATGAAAGTAAGAAATTGAGAAGTCCGATCGGTGCGGAGTTTGAATAAGGGATAATGATATTTACTGCTCCAGCATTTTGTACATGAGATTACGCTCGTTCTGGGACTTCCTTGAACAAAGTTAGCCACCTCCTGACTTGAGAGTGTTGCTCAACCTGCAAAAGTTGATTTCCGCTTAGGCATTTATGTCAAGTAATTACAAGGCACCAAACTCCAGTACCATAGAGAAAGCAATCGCATATACATTGGCACTATAGAGCGCGGTAACCAAGTTATGGATATTGTGTGAAAGCATGTAAAAGTGTGCTTGCGACCCCATTAGGCCTGAAGAGATATAAGATTTTGAATCCAGACTAACATTTTTTATGAAACAAAAATCTGAAAGGTTTCGAGATGTGAAGGGTGAAGGACAATATGTGATGTTGGTCCCACGCATGCAAGTCCCGGGAAGGATAAATTGGTTAAGGTCCTAACCTTCACTAAAGATAAAATATGCTCCTACCTAATGAGATTCACATGCTTAACAGAACATGTGATTCACAAAGAACATATGACAAAACAAATTGCTATCTACCATGTATGAAAACTCTATGAACCAAACCAATCTTTTGTTTCATTTCCAAACCAATCACTACACAATCAATCAAAATATGCATTATCAATTAGACTTGAGTAGGATGAGAAAGAAACATGGTCTTGGCAAAATGGGGTTTTCTTTTCAGGATCCAAAATAAAATAGATTGTGATGCAGGACAGCCTAGGGGCTGTTCTGAATCTGACTTTTTTGAGACTGTTAGAACATTATTAATATTGATTTGTGATGGAATACGAAGAAGGATGTGGATAGATTCCAGGAGTCACATCTAGGGTTCTTAAGAGTCCCCCCTAAGAGGAGATCAAGTCACACAATCAAAGCAAAATGGCCGGAAATTATCTGATATTATTGCATCCTAAAATATTGAAAGACTACATTCTTATTTATAGAGTTTTGGTTGTCCAAATCCAATAAGGACAAGGATTCCTAAATCTCCAACATAACTATTCCTATACAGAATAGGAAAACCTAATAATTTTAGCACTAATAAAATACTAAACAGAAATAAAATACTATAATTTCCAGCATATCTGAAAATTACTAAAATACCCTCACGAATTACTCAAGTCCCCAACTAAGTTTTCCATCATTAGCCACATGCCAAATAAATGCGTGAGCATTGGAATCATTCTTAGATCGCCTTCTAAAGGCCTTTGGGGGATGCTGCCAGCATGCCCCATCAGTTTGCCACTTTATCTTCGCGACATCAAATATTAACCACACTACATCTAGGTGATACCATATATGATAAACCAGCATGTAATCCTTTGGATTTAAGGATACATGCACGTCCGGTAATTTATGATAAGAATGCTTACCAGTCCAAACCCTCAAAGAGACCTTCACCCTTTGTGGCGCAAGCTTTGAAGATGGCCCATTGGCGACTTTTTATTTTGTGCAACTCCAATGCCTCAGTCACAGCAGCATCATCAAGTGCACCAGGGAGATCCTGTTAATATAAAGCAGTGGTTGTAACATGTTATAAGAAACTCCAGTGGTTGGTGACAGATTTTTTTCCCCATAGAATGGAGAAGTTATATTGAAAACTTTTGGCTTGTATTGTAGAAACAAATCTGAGAGGATAAAGAAGCCTACTTTGGGATGATCAAACCAATCAATTATCTACCCCCATATAAATATAGGAACTACCAAAATTTATCCAAATTGTGGATGATAAAGAAAATAGTCTTCACCTGCTTGTTTGCAAAAATGAGGACAACTGCACCTTTCAACTCTTCCTCCTGCACAATGGTCCAATTTCATAAATTAGAATTCTTAGATGCCATCAGAGCTAATGAAAATTGCTCTGTTTTCCAATAGATGTAAGCATGATAAACACGTCCCTATTTACATGAGAAACAAACCTGTTCAGAATATAAAAGAGCTGACAAACAAACGGATATTTCATTTCTTTTCTTTTCTTCTCACTCTCTAGCTTTTAATTTTTGTGAAGAAATTATTAAACCTGATTGATAGCAACCAATAATCCCAACAACTCACTATCCCATAAATTGCACTCCCCTTTTCACATGGCGGACCATATGAAACTGGAACCCATATTTGTTGTCCAGATATGTTGCATATTATTAGAAAAGTAACCTACTTAACTCCACAGCCTCGTACTAATAATTGTTATCTTCAGTATATCACATTAATAATCACCAAATTTATGGAATAATTACAAGTAACAAATCAAGAGACTAAATCTGCTGCCTTTTGCTTGTTATCTTTTTCCATTCCCCAAGCAATCAAAAGAAAAGTCAACATCTACATTGAAATTGAAGTGGGCAACCTAGACCAATAACTATATCTGGGAGAATGTGAGCAAACATTACCAACTAAGCTAGCATTTAAATCTGTCAAAGTAAAAAAAAAGCAAGACAAAGTTGTAACAGCATCCTTGAACTCTACAAACTAATAATAAAACAGATACTCTGTAAGTACCTCCAAAATTGAATGAAATTCTTCTTTGGCTATTCCAATTCTTTCCGTGTCACTTGAATCTACCACATAAATTACAGCTTGAGTATTTGGGAAATAACACCTCCAATATGGCCTGAAATAAACAAATAAATTCATTCACAGGGAAGGGATGAGGGAATAACAGACTACTGCATGCCAAATATCTACTACCAAGGAATCAGAATAGACACACACAAACAACTCGAGAGAGAACTAAGGATAAGTTCATGAAGGATTTTAAGATCATTGAAATTTAATTGATAGCTTTTCTGTAATTGTGCTCCTTAACGACTCATATATTCTTTATGCAATATGAAAACTAAATGCACCTACATTCCTACTAAGAACACCGATCAACAGCAAAGGTGGCAAACAATTTCTACACATTGTATACTAAATTTTCTTCAAAGAAGAAGGGAGAAAAGATACCTGATACTTGTTTGTCCACCTGTATCACCAAACCACAAAGCAATTTAATTTACATTGATTTCATAAACTTAAACAGCATAACAAATATACTAGAAAATTACTATAGAAAACCTCCTTGATTTCATTAACCCAAAGGCAACAAAATTAGAACCGAACAGCCATTTCACACACCCTTACAGTTCAAGATCCACACACTAAAACCCTTTAAGAAAAACCGTAAACATCTGGTGTGAAACAAAAATTGCTAAACAAGTTAATCACAATCAAACCCACTTAACTTGACCCCTCAACTCAATCACTCTACCACACATTAGCTGTCAGTATCTCTTCATTACATAGTAAAACCAATTCTAAAACTATGTTACTTCTTAGAATAAAATCAATTACTTACCTAAATCCCACACTTGGAACTTAATGTTGTTATACTGTACAGTTTCCACATTGAACCCAATTGCTACACCACATTTAAAAAAAAAATTCAAATTTCCATCAGATTAGCTGTAACAAAATAATAGGGAAAATCATAGCAGAAAAATTAATTCCCAACTCAAAAAAATAAAAGAAGAAGAAGAAGAAGCTCACTTGGGATCGTGGAGACTACCTCTCCCATTTGAAGCCGATCTAAATCAGAACATAAAAGGGAAAAACATCAAAACATAAAAAATAAGTAGAGGTAGAAAAAACCCACAAAAAATAGCAGAAAAAAAGAGAGGGGGATGTTACAAAGAATGGTGGTTTTGCCAGCATTGTCGAGACCGAGGACTAGGATTCGAGCTTCTTGATTACCAAATAAAGAAGAGAACATTCTACTAAACAAAAGGCCCATTTCTCTATTCGCTGTCGTGTTTTCTTATCTTCTTTCACCGTTCGTTCGACAATTTCTTTGTAAAAATCACGAATTCAATCAGCTTCGCAGGTTCTTTCTTGTTCATAAGTGCTGACTGCTGAAGCTACTTTCTTTCTTTCTTTCTTTTTGCAAGCAGGCCGAAAAAGAAACTATCTTTTAGTTTACGGGCCCACACCATAGTGTGTTGTGGGCTATGAAGTTGTGGCTTCTAGCAGGCCAGATGGGCTAGAGATCAAGGATTGTTTGTGAGCGAGCTCGATATGAATAGTAGATATTAAACTTTACCCGTTAAATCCAAAAACTCATATTTCAAATTGAATAAAAAAATATTGATTTAATAAAATAAAATCATGATAATATATTTAAATTTTTAATAATTTATTTGAATCAGTTAAATCTGATAATATCTATTATTTTAACCGAAATGATTGGCTTGAATTAATATGATAATCTATGAATTAATTTGATAACTTAAAAATTTAAATTATTTTTAAAATTAGTTTCTGAATAAGTTTTATAAATACCTATAATACAAATAACTTAGTTTTTTTACGCAAAACAATTATGTTTTTTTTCTAGAATTGATGTGATTGTTTGTTTATGAAGAATTGTTTTTTCACAAAAGAGTAGTTTGTTTGATTGATTGCAAATAAACAAACTATATTTGACAATTGTGTATATCCAAAGTTTTTTTTAGTTAATAAATATAATTATTTTCATTATGATCTTTAATTTAAATGTATAATAAGATTAAAATTTTATAATTAAACTATCATAAATATAAAATACTAAGGTGACTATGATTTCATTTTTTTTCTTTGAATAGTTATAAACTTGGTGTATTTTTTTAATAAAAACAAATAATCTTTATTTTTAACAAATATATATATTTTTCAATTTTTTTGATGAAATAAAATAGAAAAGAAAATTGAAGATACAAAAGGAAAATGATTTATTGAATATACCTACAATATTTTCCATCAAACAAATAGATGAGATATTTATACTCCAACTTCATGTATAACCTTTTTATTTATTAGTTTTTATCAAAACAATGACACATGATGCAAAAGATGAAAATACATACGTGACGCTACATGATCCGTATCCATGTATCATAAATGTAAATAGTGAAGCTCCATATAAAATCTTAAATAGTGAAGGTTTTTTTAATAAAACAATTTATTCTATTTTTTTTTAATTTCATCATTTCAGTCATTCAAATTAATTTTGGACCAGTCAAGTCAATTTAATCACACCAAAAAAACTCTGACATTGTTTAACTTTAAACTGGACGAGGTAAAAAGTCGGATCAAAAGGTGTTTTTTGTCAATTTAAATATTTTTTTTCAATTTTAACCACTTTTCTTTTTACATGTTAACCAAGTTGCCCTTAAATTGATTAAGTCAACTAGGTCATGTTGGGACAACTCTTACACGATTTAAATTTAAATTTTGACTGGGTAAAAAGATGAATCAAGTTTTAAGATTGACCTAGTAAGGTAAGTTTAATAACAATGCTAAATAATTCTCTATTACCTATATATTTTTTGTTACGTTCAATTTTTTTTATCTAATCGCATTGTAGCACAAGTGTTGTAAACTAATTAAGTAAAATATTAAACTGCGCGAGTTTCTCACTGTAACCCATCCACAATGAAATGTGTTTAAGGCTACAACGAAATTATATTTTTACCCTTCATCTTTTAATTTTGAAAGTTTTACTTGAGAGGTAGGATAATTTTTGCACACTATCAATTTGTCATTCCTGATTTGTTTGAGAGCAGTATCATCTTTTATTTTTTAAATAATAGTACAATTATTGTATTGCTCTTAGAGAGTAAACAATCAGAACCTTTGGTTTAGAGGTTGTATGGTAATTTCAATTTTATCATGAACAATTGAATTACGTAGATACCTTTACTATGCAAGATTGTTAGCATTATCTTCGGGGGCTTGATTGTCATTTCCTAATTGGTTTTTTATTATTGTTATTTAGTCCTAGGGATATTTTTGTTTTTTTTTTATAATTTTATGAACAGTCAAATTACTTCATTACCATCGTCATTCAAAATTTTTAGCCGTGGCTTCAAGAGCTTGGTTGTAATTTTATAACGGTTTTTTTTGTTATTGTTGTTTAGTTATAGGGGTATTTTTGGTTTTGTGCAGATAAAAAAGGCTATTGATGCATGCAAGTAACGACAGTGGTTGAAATCAAGCTTCCACCTCATCATTTGATGCGTCTCGGCATCCTTCTCCTCCTTAGGTGGCACGTGTATAATATGTCATGTCGCACGTGTGCGGCGTCGCGGCGAAAACATCCACCCTCAAAATCTTGTCTAAAATGGCAAATGTGTGGAGACAAGGAATTCTTGTCTTTTATTAGTGGAAAAATGGAATGAGAGTCACCACCTAGTATTTTAGTCACTAGGAACTCTAACTGGTCTCAGAGATCAGGTACGGGGATTGGTTGCGTAAAGAGAAGGTATTAGCACCCCAAATACGCCCTACCTAAAGTAAGCTGCATTGTTTTATTTTATGATAAAATCTAAGGTCTTGTTGATGTTTTCTAGCTGTTGGTCCATCTACGGTTGAAGAAAAGTTCTCTTCAGTAAAGAGATCTTTATCTTATCGGGTAAAACCTAACCGTTCTAACATCAACAAAAGAATTTAATATCCGGAATACGTCTTACGTATAAGGTCGTACCCCAGATACTAAAAGAAAATAAAATAATTTTTTTGAAAATTTTGAAATATTGGCCTAGTTCTCGTGACTTTAATAAACTGGTTATTAAAGTCAAAATGCATGCTAAATATTTTTTGAATTTTTCCTTTGATGTATGAAGATACAATTTTTATTTTTTTATTTTTGAGAGACTTGGCTGTATGCATGAAAACAAAACATTTTATTTTTATATTTTTATATATTTTTTTTATGAAAACCAGGTATTTTAATACCGGATTTGTATCTTTACAGTATAAAAATACAAACCAATATTGATCAAAATGCAGTAAAATATACGAGAAAATCACAAAAAAAAATTTGAAAATATTTTTTGAATTTATTATTATTTTATTAATTTTTTTATTTTTTGGGCTGGGTCCAGCTTGGCCCGTGTGGCTGGGCTGGACCCAGCAGTCCTATCCGGGTCACTGGCCCAACCCAGTGACCTGGCTGCCTAAGGCCTGCATGCGTGAACTATTCACGCATGTAGTGCACAGTGCGAAGGTAATTAAAATTACCTTCGCACAGTGTTATATAACTACAACGGACAAAAAAAAAAAAAAAGAACTTACCTGGTGCGGGGAGGCAGAGCCGAAGACGATGACTGGATGATTCTCCTGGATTGACCTGCGGTGGCTCTACAGGCAGTGCTGCTGGCGGTTGCTGACTGGAGAATGGCTTGGACGGTGGCTGGCCTTTCTTCTTCTTCTCCTCTGCGTTTTTTTTTCTTCTGCTATGTTCTCCTCTGTTTCTGTTTTCTTCTTCTGTTTCTCACGGTGTTGTTGTCGTGTGTGCTGCGGTGGAGGTTGCTGGTCGGTGGAGTTGCTGTGGGAGGCGACGGTGGCTCTTCTCCTTTCTGTGCAGAGGCGTGAGCCTTTTTTTTTCCAGCTCTCTCCCTCCCTCTCTATCTTGTTTTTTTCTCTTCCTTACGTTCCCCCTCTACTATTTTTCTTTTCCATCGGGTCCTTCTCCTTTTTTGCTCCTCCCTTTGCTCGGTCCTTCTTCTGGCTTTTATAGCCAGAGGATGCGTGCGTTATGGCATGCATATGGTAATGGCCGCGTGAGACATGCTCCCCTGAAACAGCTCCGCTATCTCTACAAAAACGCTTCCTTGTCTCTTTATTTCTAGCCGTTTCTTTCCTTTTGAAGAAGACCATGAACAGTGAGCGCAATTCTTAATGAAACGGCGTCGTTTGCTAATTCAAAATGCATATTTCTGATTTGGTCCTTGGATGTTTTTTGTAATCTTGTAATCAAACCCTCCATAAATTCAATTAAACCTTAGATAAAATTTAATTGAGTCCATAAACATCTGATTATAGACTTTTCTTTCTCAACTTGAATTTTATTTGTCAACAGAGCTCTTATCAGTAAAAAATATACTGTTAAATTTCAACGTTTTGCATTTTTGAACCTTCTCAACCAATTTTGTTCTTTTTTTTTCAGCATTCCAGTCCTTTTCTCGCTCCTATTATTTTTTAGATTTCTTTCGAATATTTTTTGATATATTTTTTGTATTTTCTCATTTTCAATTTTTTTTTGGTGGGAACCCAAAAATGGGTAACAACATGTCAATTGGTTTTTCTCTTTCTTTCTCGAATTTAGTGTTGTCCATGCAAAAAATTATAGTGGCCTTTCAATTTCATTTTTTTTATTTAATCCTTTTTATCTTAATTTCAATTGTTTTATTTACATTGATTGTTTTTAATTGGATTTTATTTTTGATTTCGTTCCTAGTTGTTTGATTTTGTTGGTCATTTTCATTATCAAATTTGGTTCTCAATCATTTAATTGCTATTTTTTTTGTTTTCAATCATTTTCTTGATTTATTTGTTTTTCTTCAATTCCATCCTTGAAAATTTCTTTTCATTGATTTTTTATGTCAAGTTTGGTGCCAATTATTTTAATTGTTATATTTTTAATTATTTTCTTAATTGATTTATTTGTTTTCAATTCCATCCCTTAAACATTTAATTTCATTTAAATTTTCCCTTAACATTTAATTTCAGTTGATTTTTATGTTGAATTTAGTCTTGATTCTTTTAATTGTTATTTGTTTTGCATTGTTTTTTTATTGATATTTTTCCTCAATTTTATCCCCCAATATTTGTTTGGTTAAGAATCTTGCTTCTTTGTTTTTTTAGGTTTGCTTTTAATGGGGTCATTCTAGTTTCATGTCCCGATTCATAGATCTGGAATATTAGTCTGGGTCGACTTTAGTCCTTTTTTTAAAGTATTTTTTTTTTCAAATATTGTTTTGCTAGTATTTTTTTAGCTTTGCTATTTATGAGATCACCTCAATTTCATGTATTAGGTCATATGTTTGATTTGTTCACTCGGGTTGGTTGCCGAGTTCACAAGAGGATTTTTTTTTTATTTTTTTATATGTTTTTATCACATCGGCAAGTGTCCATTCCTTGCATTTTTCTGATGTGTTCGACATTTCATAATATTTTTTTATGGTATGAGTTTATTCAGTCATTTAGGTTTGTATTTATCATTTAAGCCATGAGTTTTTTTATGGTGGATTTGTTTTTTATTTATTTAAATAAAATTTTTTAGTAAATATAATTGGATAAATATCTTATCTTTACAGGTTCTTTCTTGATTATTGTTAACAATGTTTTTTTATTTACATAAATGGTTATCAATTTATTTAGTTAGATGATTGCATAGGCTTTTCAAATGACACTTTTATTTTTTCATGTAAAAAAACACATTGGAGCAGCATGTATACCTAGCACTTGTTTAAACAAAAATTATAACTTGCATGCCAAATTCATGATTTTAATTGTTTTTAGTTTTTTTTTTTTTCTTTACACTTTTTTTGGAAAAAAAATATTATTTTTTTATTCTTTACACTTGGCCTCTTTATACCATTCTTTTTGTTCTTTTTTTTATTATTCTTTTGTAAAAAAAATTTAATGTTTTTTTTTCTTTAAACTTTTTGTTTTTGAAAATTTATTCTACACAGACTAAGAAAATGATGTTTCACTGTAGTAATTACAATATTGTTTCATTTTTTTGACTACGTTAAAAATTAGCTTGAGATTTTACATATGTTTATTAATGCACATGATTTTAATTATATTTAAGCGTTGATTTTGTGATTCATGGTTATATTTTTTACTTGATATAAAAAAAACGTGTTAGTAAAACATACACATTAATTCTTCTGTGTTGGAAAAAAGATTATTTGACCTGCAACTAGACGAGTTGAATAAATATATCAATACTTTGTTTTTTGTATTTATCAACACAAATAGTTTTTTTTAGATATTTTGATTTATAATTAGATTTAATTTTTTTTTTTGAAAAGCTTGTATTTTTATTTTTTTTTCAAAAACTTTATCCGAGTGCTAGTGAAGCATGCATCATCAAAACCTTGTTGAATTCAAGGAAGGAAGGAAGAACTTAGAACAAGATCCAAATTTGACAAAAACACACCACCCAAATGAAGGAACTTCCGATTTACTTTGCTTCTCACCTCCTCTTTACTTGATCAGCAAGTGATGTCCTGCAATTATGGCCTTGGCTTGTTTATGTAGATTATCAAGATTTCTTGCCCATTGCAGGGGAATAATAATAATAATAAGGAAAAAGGTGTCCATTAAATATTAATTAAAAAAAAAAATGAAAGCTGGGGAGCATTTGTTAACAAAAGCGGCTTCGCATCTCCGCGCGCAGACAACCTGCTGCTAAAGCTTGCACGTTGCTTTCAACCGAGCACGGTCCAGTGAGAGAACACGACGTGTCCTCATATTCCGAAGAAAGTAACCGAAGGCCTCTCATCTTTCTCGTGTCCTCTTCTAAAAGCCTGGCCCCACCCTAACTCCCTGCCACCTATCAGTACTTCCTGTTGGAAAATTGAAAATGAATCACCCACCTGGCCGAAGGATCTTTTCTTCTGTTCTTCCAATGTTACATGTTTCCGAGTTCATTTCTACGTTTTAATTCTTGTTATAATTTTTTGTTATAAATTATATATTTTTAAGTAGTTTTATACCGTGATGGATTAATATAAAAAATAATTTTTTTAAAATAAAAAATTATTATTTTAATAATAAAAATCACTTTAAAAAATAATAATTACTGCACTTCTAAATACTTTCTAGAAATTCACCTGAGGATAAATTAATTCATGTCATTGGATTTATTATACTGATTAATGATATAAAATTAATCTTTATACTGGATTAAGAATATTAAAACAGGAATCATTTAGGAAGTGTGTGATTATTGTTTTAGAAAAATAATAAAAAAAGATAGTTTTTATATCTTCGACTATAGTACAAAACATCAACCAAAGATAAAGGAAAGATGGACTTAATTTGCATAAAAATCGAAGAAAAATAGACATCATCCATCTTCATCACTCATGCACCACCCATTTTTTGCACTGACATTAAGGCAAGCAGCACAAATCTCATAAACAAACAGTAAATTATTCATTAATAATGTGATCAGTGGGAATAGTACATTGTACTACTTAATTTCTTGTCATTGCACTTCACCGGTAATTTGTTCCTTGGAATTTTCCGGCAGCCAAACTAAGGGAAAGGCCATCTAAAGAATATGATGACTCTTCAAGTCGTTTTTTATTCTTACTTTATTCCCTCCATTAGAACTTTTTTCACAACTGAATTAACAATCCCTTGTGCAAAAGATGATTCCTTGAGGTATCATATTCATGATATATAAAAAAATTCAATACCTTTTAAAAATTTTAAAGCACCAAGACCCACTTCAATTTTTTGCATGTAGAGGCACAAAAGTTGTTCCCATTGATGCTCAAACCAATACTAAGTGATTGATTTCAAGCTCCATTTTGCTCCCATCAATGGAAGCTGGTCATTGCAGCTGGCTGTAAATGAATCAAGGAGATATTGGGAGAAGTAATTATGGAGAAAATCATGATTACTAGGCAAAATTTAGCTGTAATTAGCTTTAAAGAAGATAACTTTTTCTGCTAATAACTATTTCATCTCAGCAAAATTTACACTTCCCGGAGAAGTACAAGAACAAAACCACGAAAATAACAAAAGAGAAGCAATACAAGAAAACTCCCTGAAAAAAGCACTCTCTTTAGTGTTTTTCCTCTCCAAATACGATTTATTTCTTGCTCATTGGAGCTTAATTTTGTTCTTGAGCTTGCTGGTTCTCTTGCGTCTCTGTATTTTCTTCAGTTGTAGTTGCTGCTGCTTGATCATGGCTGTCACCAATCATTTCTTGATTTTTCACCTTGTCATCATGACCAGTAGGTGTACTCTCCGTCTTCGCTTCTTCTTGGTTATCAATCTTGGCTACAAAGGAAGAGGCTTTGCTGCAAACAGGAGTGGCTAAAAATGTTGGCTTCTCATTTCCAGCCATAATAACCAAAAACTTCTCTTCAAAAACCTTATTCTCTGGCTTTCCTTCCTTTTCATTTCCACTTTCAAGATCATTACCTTCATTTTCACTGTCTAAACGACCAGAAATTCTCCAATAAGAGCAAGCCAAGATTAATAAAGCAAAAGCAATCAACCCCAACATAGCTGCTAAACCTCCAAAGAGGTATGGCACTGGTGAGTGCCACGGTGAGCGAGGTTGGACTACTGCTGGTGGTGATGGTGAAGTGGCTGCTGCCTTTGTGGTGCCGATGGTGGTGTCAAGGTGGCTAATGTGTCTCATTTTTTGGGTTTATTTTAATGTTTTTATCTTCTTAGGAAAGAGGCTTTGGTTGGGAGGAAGAGAAGAAAGTGGGTTTAGTTTGGGTAATGGAGAAGGTAGGGGAATGGTATTTATAAATGTGGATGGGTTTGGGCTTTGGATAAACTACACTTTAATCCCTATAGATATACACATATTCCATATTGGTTCTTATAATTTAAAATATACATACTAATCTTATAATCTTATATTTGTTTCAAAATCTTGCAATCCGTGTTTTGTCTTAATTATAAATTTAAAAGTATTTGATTAATCAATACATTTTAGAATTTTGCAATGATCCCATTAAATTAAAAACTCTCTCTTGAAATATTTGTTAATAAAAAAAATCTATAATTTATAGTTTTTTTTTTAAAATTTATATTTTAAAATACAAATGTAAAAACTAAAATAATACCAAACATACACTTAATCTAATGACTATTTAACCAATTAATTTTTAATAAATTAAAATTTAAGTTTGAATGATTGTGAGTTTTGAGTTATAGTAAAAAATGTCCCCATTATCAATGAAAATTAATGGTGATAGAAAAAAAAAGACATTCTTTTATGTTTCAATTTATTAGCATACTTTCATCATGTATTTATGGTAATTAGCAGGTTAATTAAAATTGAAAATCCTGAATTGTAAGGACTAAGATGGAGCATTTCTACATCTACAGGGGCTAAAAAATGTTTTGCTCTTGTACTTTTTACTTGCGTGTCACGGATTTGGCCCCCCGCGGTGACACTTTTCATGTGCATATGTGATGTATGGATGTAAATGGGAGTGAGTCCCTTGAAACATGATCCTGTGTCTCTGAAGGTGTATGTTTCCAATGGGTGCTTTGGTGGGGCCTAGGGTATTTTAGAGTGGACCCTACAGATCCAATTGCAATGACAAGAGAGAGCAGTAGTGCCCCCATGATGATCTTTGATTTGATTAGAATATAGTGATTTATCAGTTAATAAGGTTCCTTTTACTTTTAGAAATATATTAATCTCCTCATATAAAATAAACATTCTGATCGAATCTTAAAGTTGAGGCCATTTGACATGTTTGTGTCTAATTCCAATTGCATGAACCCTAATTTTTTTTTATTAGAGGTTAGATTTAAAGTTCACTCCAATGCAGTGTGATGAGATTAATACAAAAAAAAAAAACTTAAATTGATATTCTCTGCAATTTAATATTTAATGGAAATTAAAATTGCTATCATAATGATTTAATGAAGAATTGTTTTTTTGATGATCAATAAATTTATTGAGTTTTGAGTAACACCATATGACAATAATTTTTTAACACCTCACAATTAATATAAAATATAAATAAAATTTAAATTTAGATAACTATTATAAAACTTGACTTAGCTAGGATAAATTAAATAATTTCTCAAATTGAAATTATATTATTTTAATTAAAACAATGTAATTTTATTGCTATAGCTAAAACAATATTATTTTAATAATTTTTTTAAATAAAACTGCTAATTTATAGGTTTACACGATTAACCCGCGACTTAATTCTTAGACCAAGTCTTATAATGACTATTATACAAATTGCGTGATATCATATCAAAAGATTTTTTTTCCAACTATACTAGTTAGTATCCATATCTATATCTAGTGGAAGACAATTCATCACATCAGAACAATATTTTTGGGTTTTCATCTGGACATTCTTCATATGTTTTGCTAAGAAAACAATTGATCGATCGTGACACGATACCGTCATGGATTTCACACATTTCCTTTTCCACTTGCGATGCAACTTATATCGGAGACAATTTGTCTTCATGCACGACGATGTTATGAAGTAATATTCTTATGCATTGATCATTTTTGTTCTATGCTCTAAATATTCTTCTACTGTGCGCAGTAACATCTGTAGATTGACACAGTCCTTGTTGATCCTCTGTTTTCGATGAAAGGACTTGGTGTTCTTCTCTGTTGATAATCACAGATTTTCGTAGAATGCTGCCCTCGGAAGATGAGATGAAATCATCCCAAAATGCCTCCTCCTTTTTGATGAAATCATGCACAGTAGAGGCATCATATATTTGGCTCATGATCATTTGACGTTGTGATGTTGAAGTTTGGCAGACATTTAATTTTCGATTGGTTAGAATTATTAATTGGATTCATAGCATCAAATGGTATGATCCCATCACATACTTTAAAAGCAATGAGAAACTATATATTATGTCAGCCTAATACATTAATTTCCTCGTTGCTCTCTCTCCATTTGAATTCACCATATATTTTCATAGTTTATCATATCATTTAATATCTATTATTATTATTAATGGTTAGAATGCTTTCAAATTATTTTTCTCATATTTAATTAGTGTGTATTAAGTAATACCATGCATAATATTTTTATAAAAGTGTTTTTTAATTAATAATATGACTTCAATATATTAAAACTATTAAAAAACACTTAAAAATATTAATAAAAAATAGTTTGAAAATCACTGTTCTGCTCTACCAAAAACTAAACGAAGCATGAATAATAATTTATATGGAAAAAAACTTCTTACCAGCAAGAATCAATATCAAAGCAGCACCTCAAGGGTGTGACTCCATTATATATTTATCATGCTAAACACGCAAAATGGCACTTGCACAGTTGCACTAGCTAGCTAAGCCTAAAGGGTGTGGCTTCCTGGAAAATAAGAACAACTACACTTTCGGTGATGATCATGGGGTTTAAGCAAATCCTAAACAACAGTGATTTCTTAATCTTCATTATTAAATAATAGATAATAAGGCTGTGCTTCAAACCTCCACTATCTGATGCCAGAAGGGTTATGTTTATGCATGTTTCCATATAATATCATCACCATTTTTTTATTAGCTCGCAATAATGCTACCATGCTCCTAAATTTAGCCATACAGGAGAGCCAATTTCGTGCTGCTTAGGATCCATGTCTTTAGCGTAGCCCGGCTGACAATAATTAAGTGATAAAAAATTAATGAAAAGAAAAGAATATTTTTAATTTATATATAAATATGCGATGAACTATAAATTTTAAATTAGTGGGCTCTTCCGTATTTGATTCTTAAAAATAATTATTCAGCCGTGAATCATGTTAAAGAATGTATATATTCATTATAAAAATAAAATAAAATAAAAAAGCAATAAACTTTTTGAGGCGATGAGATGTGTGCACCTATGGGGAGACCATAATCATTTTGCAAGAGATAAAATGGAATAAGCATTGTGGGTAAAGTGGCAGCAATCTACTGTGAGTTTTCTCTCTGAAAAAGATACACCATGCCCAGAAAAAATCTGCCCCATCCTAAATTCGCACAGAGAAAGGATGCACTTTTACATCCTTTTTTAATGCTTTTAACGTGCAAGGAAGGTAAAACCCTTGATAGGCTAGGGTTTGATTTGCCCTAGACTTTTCTATAAAGTGATATTGGGATGGATATATGCGATCGATGAATAGTTGTTGATGCAATGCAACAGGCAAAAATGATCAGCTGATCATGTGTAGAATTTGCCACAGATCTTCAGGTAATTATGGCCCGTGTAAGAACTTGTACAATCATTATTCAAATCATATCACTATAAATCTGTACAAATTCTCATCTTTCTATTTATATAAATCATCAACAAGGCTCGCAAATCTCATTTTACCTAATTTTCGCATTAAATTTTCAACATATCCGTCTAAATTTATCTAGCTAGCACTAGAATTTTTGCGTATTCATTTCAATAAAAAAATAAAAAAATATTAATTTTTATGTATTACTTTCAAGTATGGGTTTGATTCAGATTAATAATTTATTTATCTCACTTTCACAAATCTCATTTTACTTAACTTTCAAATCCAAATTCTTTGTTATAAAAAAATAAAATAAATAAAACAATATTAATTTTTGCGTATTCATTTCAAGTAATGAGTTTGATTCAGATTAATTAGTTAATCTTAACATCACATTTCATCTTATTGCATGCAAAATCTGTTTAGATTCAAATTAATTCACATGGAGTCTTAAATACATGATTCATTTAAATATTTACTAGATAAAAAATTTATGATGTTAAAAATATATTTATGATACATGTAAAAAAAGAATAGCCTATTCATCTTTATCTCATATGGGTTTCATAATTATATAGGAATTTGCTTTATAAGCAATATGAGATTCAGTGAGACCATTTTACAAATAATATCTCATGGATTTATACTTTTTTTTTATTAGTAGAATATGTCTTGTTTATATTGATGAAATGGACGGATGGCTACCCTAATGACAAAAATATTCATGATGTTTCCTATCTTACAATTAAATATATACTAACTTCTATTTAATCATTATCTATGTTGGATGTTCTATAGATACAAGTTGTTTAATGCTGCAAATTCCTTTTTTTTATTATTATTATGGACCACGAGAATTATTTGTTTTAATTGGTATCATTTTGTTTATAATTAGTATTAATATTTGTCAGGATTTCATTTTCTCAATATCAATTGACAAGGGAAGAATTATTCCATCTAATTATTTCTATCGCTATCTTTCTTAAAACATAGTTATTATAAATAAAATAAAGAATTAAAAAACAATCATGCGATTTGATTTTTAAACAAGAAGGATCTCTCTCACCCATCAAAGAGATGCTAGTAGAATACCACAACTTAGATCAACACATGAGCTATGGTTTCATGCAACATGGATGAAGATCTCTAACGTGGTCTCCCATGTAAAGAGATACATGGCCATGGTTTAATTAGGGATATATATATATCGACTGATGACATGCATCGAAAATCACACAGAGTATCTGATCATGTGGGAGGCGAGCTCGGTCCCTCCTCAGGGCATTTAGTTTTGGCGTGCTGCACACATAAAATTAAGTCCTAAAAGTTCAGTATTGTCCGTGAAGATGTAAAACAGTTTAAAAGGCTGCATAAAGTTGATAAATTTTGTGTACAAAATTCCCTAGGTGGGTTGGACTTTGGAGGATCTCCAGCTATGGTGGAGCCATAACAATGGGAAGTGTTGAAATTCGCTTATGATCGGTAGTTTCAGTAGAGACAACCGTGTTTCTTCTTCGTTGTGATTGGAATCAGATTCTAACTCGGTTGAAAATGAACCGAATGAAATTGGATACTCTAATGAAAATGCAAACACAATGAAGTGATCTTCGAACCGGATGAAATATAGGTTTCGAGATTATAATCTTTTTCGATTGGTATCTACAATGAAATAATACATTAGATATATATTTTTTTCTAACATTCTAAATTCAAAACATGACTAATAACACAGAAAATAAATAAATTAGCCACTATAAATTATATATATATATATATATATATTTTTGAAATACTGCTCGACTCGAAATATTAATTCAAATATTTATCTAATTAACTACGTTTGTTTATTTTTTTGGATCATTTATATAATTGATTTAATTAAATTCAAGTGATTTAGTTAGTGAATTCATTCTCAGATGATTATAATGAAATGTCAATTTTTTCCCTTATTTTTTGAAATTAAACGTTTCAGTTTTACTTTAAAAAGTTGTTGAAAAAAATTAATTGCATTAATGAATCAGATGTGCTAGTCCAGCCATAGGCAGTCGGTTGGCTCGTGAAATTCAGTGAGGCAAGTCACCTAATCATATTTCTTTTTCCTCTATGATATTTTCTTTTAAGTCTGCTCATCATGGAGGACATGCTCCATCGATGAATGGGAGAAAGACAGGTTTACAACTTTACATACATATTTGACATGAGCTTTTAATGCCCGAGGGATTTCTCTCGAGAAGTTAAAAAAATCAAGAGTGGGAATACACCTTTAATTTACAGCATGCTTGGATTGTGGTAAATGTTATATTTTAAAATATATTAAATTAAATTTTATTTTTATTTTTATAATTTATTTTTTACATTATCATATCAAAACAATATGAAAATATATAAATTTTTTTATTAAAAAAACTCAATATTTTTTTAAGAACATAATTCGACTGCACTTTCTAACCCACCCACGGACTTCTATAGCTGAACCACGTAGGGTTAAATCCATGGCTGGTCACAATACTCTTTCTATTTTTCGGATTCAGACCCTATACCTATAACCATGTAGGGTTTAATCCATGGTTTAAGCCACGTAGGGCTTAACGATGGGTTGAAACCTAAACCATGCATGTAACTCAGCAATCTTTGTGGGTTAGTGGTGAATTACAAAAGAACAATTCTGATTACATTATTAATGTTGTATCTAGAAATTAAAAGGGAAAGTATCCAAGAGGGAAAAAGAGCAAGGCCGGCAGGAAACAAATAAGGTGGGAAATTGCTGAGGTATATATCAAGCTTGTCCCCAATCACCATTACTTTATGCCCTGCTTGCCACCTTCCCTTTGGGGTCCATAGCCATTAATTAATTCTCTCGCTTCTTCTAACTTGGCTCTTGGTCCCTGGCCTCTTTCTGTGTTCTTGAGATTTTTTTATATTTTAATTGAAGTAATTACAAATCATGCAAGGATCGTACAAAGAGTGATGGAGCAAGCACTTCCGACGAGTAAATGGTGGGGCATTGAAGGATCAAATGTTATCCAAATTGTACAAGTGTATAGCTCCCACATCTCTCATGGTGCTAATTATTTATTTGATTTTGGTCTGTGGGCACCCATATTCCATCACCTTCCACCATGTTAAACGTACATTTGCAAGGACTAAAGTAGCTTCAAGTCACTTGCATAGTCGCTAAATTTTATAATATTTTAAAAGATCAGTGCACAAAGAGGAGCAATGCTTGGTAGTTTTTTTTTTTTTTTTTAATAGTAAGCAATGCTTGGTAGTTTTTCCAGTTTTGTGGAATGAATATATAGAGAGATGCCTTTAAGGGCCCCGGTATCCACCAGGAAAATTATTTAATACGCCAATTTCATGTAAATTAATCAAAGAAATTTGATACTATTATGTCTTTGATTTTTCAATTGTTGTATGATGAAATTTAATTAGTAGAAGAAACATATTATTATTTTTTATATATAAAAGAGAGAACCCTATCTATCTTCGTTGTTCCAGAAAAAAACCTATATATATAACCTTTTTCAGATTTTTGAGAGGATCTTTTTTTTTTTTTTTACATAGCT
>Ga0307517_10001877_pt1 | contig 34380 bp, 24 predicted proteins | sample 23_EM_MG_FD_194515 | JGI IMG/M metagenome (GOLD analysis project Ga0307517, IMG submission 194515) | Populus trichocarpa ectomycorrhiza microbial communities from riparian zone in the Pacific Northwest, United States - 23_EM | ecosystem: Host-associated > Plants > Roots > Unclassified | place... | reverse complement strand
TTATAAGCAAAAAACCAAAAAAACTGAACTGAACCGAACCAAACCCAAACTGAAAAAAAAACCAGAAAAAAAACCGAACCAAACCGGAAAAACCGAGCCAAACCAAAAAATGAGAAAACCGAGCCAAAACCGAGCCAAACTGGAAAAACCGAGTCGAACCAGTTTGAACCAATTTTTTCCCTAAAAAACCGAACCGAAACCGATCGGTTTGACCCGGTTTCGGTTTTTTTTTTAATTTTTTTTTTCGGTTTGGTTACTTTTATTTGATAAAAACCAGAAGCAACAAGTCTTAAAAAAAACAACTTGGTCTAGATGCATTTCTAAATCAAGATCTTTGAACCAAACAATATGAAACTCAATTATCTCTTAACAATATGAACCTAAGCTCTAGATTTGAGAGGAAAACCAAAGCATAAAATGAGAATAAAACACTAAAATATGAGGTGGGGAAGAGTGTAAAAATATGAAAAACTCTTATTTTAAACTCTTCTTTCACCCCTCATTTTATAGTGAATTTTGGAAGTTAAAAGATTGAAGAGTTAATAAGAATTAATTATCACCATTGTCAACAATTGATTAGCCACCATAAATCAATAATTAAATCTAGGAAAATCAAGGATTATTTGAGTGCGGAAATTAAAGGTTTTTTGAGATTTAATTTCTCATTCACCCATAATTTGTTTATTCAAAACAAATTTCAAACAACCCCCTATAAGAATGAAAATTATCTCACCAGTTTGAAAACGACTCAAAGATTTGCTGAGAGATATTCATTTGGTAGATTAGTACATTAGGATGGGTAGCTTTTGGCTTTGAACCTTTCTTAGTGAAATATTATCGGATATACTCGGCTAAATAGTAAACGCGATGTCTTGAACAATTCAGTTTTTTTGTGTAAACCAAGACAATAGTACTCATATAGTTCTCTACCTAGATATTTCCTTTGGTTCTCATTGTTGTGTTAAATTTGGCCAAAAACAACTCTTGGATTTATGATTGCTTTGGAGAATTTAGCCTTCATCGAAATTCTCAAAGAAATGACCATATTTCTCACTCATATATGTGATCTTTCATTAAGAGTATTATGCTATACTCCAATTAGTGTACCAAGATATGAAAATCATTAAGAGCTCAGTTCACCATTTATCACGTTGTAGCTAACACTTATTTCATCATAGGAATAATTAGGAAATAATAATTTTTTAGTGTTACCGAGATTGTTATAGACTTAATTTTCCATTTGAACCTAGACCTTGTAATTTCTAATCAACTATGTATGGTTACCATCATTACACTCTTTCATCTTTTAAAAAGCTTTAAGTCCATTCCCCTCGATGAATTATACACAACTCTCTCATCAAACCTTTGGTTAGTGGATTCACATTATTTTTCTTTGAGTTTACATAGTTAATAAAAATAATCCCATTTGAGAACAAGTGTTTAACGTTATTATGTCTACGACGTATATGTCTAGACTTCCCATTATACATACTACTTTGTGCTCTTCCAATTGCTAACTATCACAATGGACAAAAATAGTTGGCACTGATTTTGGCCAACATGAAATATTCTTTACGAAATTCTGAATTCATTCGGCTTCCTCTCCAGTTTTATCAAAAGTAATAAACTCTGATTCCATCGTGGATATAACGATACATGTTTGTTTGGAGGATTTCTATGACACAGCTACTCCATCAAGTGTAAAGACATCCACTTGTGGATTTTAAATCCTTAGTGTCGGATATCCAATTAACATAACTATAACCTTCTAGTACTGCTAGGTAACCAGTATAGTATATCTCATAATCCAAGGTGTACCACAAATACTTGAGTATCCTTTTTATTGTCTTCTAATTATCCATACTTGGATTATTTGTAAATTTACTAAGTTTACTAACGAAGTAAACAATATCAGGCCTTGTGCAATTCAAAACATACATTAGACTTCCAATTATTCATGATTATTTCAAGTGGTTTATTCTCTTACCTTTATTCTTGGACATATATACACTTATATCAATTGATGTTTTGACAGTGCTATTGTCATCTTTAAAAAATTTCTCGAGAATTTTCTCAACATAATGAGATTGAGACAATATTATTCCATTAGATGTCTTAGAAATCTTTATTTCTAGTATGACATCTACAATACCTAAATCTTTTATGTTAAACTTGTTAATTAATATTATCTTAGTAGACTTGATCATGTGATCATTACTACCTAAAATTAGTATATCATCCATATAGAAACATACAATGACATAGCCTTTATCTGTGTTTTTAACATAAATACATTTATTGACTTCGTTGATTTTGAATTCATATGACAACATAACCTTGTCACACTTTTTATGCCATTATGTAGGTGTTTGTTTTAAAAAATTTAATGATTTGACAAGCTTACAAACTTTGTTTTTTTTGTCCATTGACAATAAACCCCTCAAGTTCCATGTAAACCTTCTTTTCAAGGTCACCATTTAAGAAAGTTGTTCTTACATGCATTTGATGTATTTCAAGCTTATTAATAGTTGTAATTGCTATTAATGTTTGTATGGAAGTTATTCTTGACACAAGTGAATATATGTCTAAATAGTTCACATCTCCTTGTTGTTTAAAACCTTTAACAATAAGTTTAGCTTTATATTTATCAATAGTGCCATCAACTTTCATCTTTCTTTTAAAGATTTACTTATGGCCTAAAAGCTTACTTCCAAGATGAAGTTTCTCTAATTTCCATGTATGATTATTCATAATGGATTCAATTTCACTATTGACTGTCTTCCAATAAGAAGCTTCCGGACAGGATATTGCCTCAAAGTAGGTTCGAGGTTCATTTTCTAACAAGTATGTTAAAAAATCAAGACCAAATATTTTGGTCATTTTTGCCCCTTTACTCTTTCTAAGCTCAACTTCATCATCTTCTAATTGATGATAATTACTTGAGCTAGTCTTAATCATTCTCTTAAGTAAATGATTTTCTTATGTTTCCTTCCATGGAAACACATTATCAAAGAATATAGCATTCTTTGATTCCATAATAGTATTAGGATGAATATACTCAATTGACTTATATAAAAGAAATTAACAAGCACTACTATTGTATGCATATTCGATAAATACATAATTCATAGTTTAAGATCCTATATTGACCATTTTAGGATCAAGTATTGCTACATTTGCAAGACACCCCCATACTTTGAGGTATTTGGAAGAAGGTCTTCTACCTTTTCACAATTCATATGGTGTCTTATCTAACTTTTTATGGGGTACTTTGTTAAGTTTATAATTGACAATTAAAATTGACTCCCCCCAAGTTCTGAGGTGCTTTCAAACTTATCAATATGACATTCATTATTTCTATTAATATTCGGTTCTTACATTTCACAATGTCATTTTATTATGGTGAATAAAGAGTATTAGTTTAGAGGATAATACCATCTTGGGAACATAATTCACCAATTTATGCTTCGTATTCTTCACCTTTATCACTTTTTATTAATTTTATCTTTTTGTTAAGTTGATTTTTAACTTCATTCATGTAATGTTTAAAAATTTTAAGAGCTTCATCCTTGCTCTTAAGCAAATAGTTATAACAATATCTTGTGCAATTATCTTAAAAGTAATATAATACTTTTTTCACTTCTAGTTTGCACAAAGTTTAAATCATCAATGTCTGCGTGATTTGAAAATAAGGTTTTATGAATTTTGATTCTACACAAATTTCACACCTATGATTTTTTTAATCAAAAATCATATTTGGTAATAATTCATGGTTTATTAACCTTTGCATAGAATTATAATTCACATGACAGAACTTGTCATGCCACACATCACAAGACTTAATCAAATAAGAAGAAGAGACAATTTTATTATTATTCTCGTCAATGGTTATTACATTCATTTTAAAGAGGTCATCGTAATGATACCTTTTTTTATATAAACGTATCACTCTTAAGTATAAATTTATCACTCTTAAACATCATTTTAAAACTAGTTTTGCTCAACAATAAGCTAGACACTAAGTTCTTCCTAATGTTAGCAACATGCAGTACATTGTTGAAGGTGAGAAGCTTTCCAGATGTCATATTCAATCATATTTATTAAACCCGGCCAGGGTGTTGACTCGGCCAAGGAGCCGGGTCCCGGGTTTTATGGGTCAACCCAGGTGAACTTGGGTTAACCCGGATCAACCCAAAATTTTTTTAAAAAATATATTTAAAGTTTTAATATTTCATAAGAAAAAATATTAAAACAGGGAAGAGATTTTCTTAATGGTATTTAACTAGAAAATATATGCTTCTAATTCGGTTATGTTTTATAATAAAACAATTTCCTTGTAATAGTAAATTTGAGAAGAATAAAAGAAAAAGAAGTGAACATGGTTTTTTTTTTATTTGAGAGCAAGAGAAAAATACATGGAACGAAATAAAATCAGCCAAAATTTAAAGGTCTGCACTCTGCACCCTTCCTCTTCGCTGCCTCTCCTCTTACGCCTTGGGCTCAAATTCTAATCAGTGAAGAGAGATCAACAAGTTTTCAATATCCAGGTAAATCTTCCCCCTCTCTTCCTCATGCTTTTTCTTTTGATTTTTTGTTTGAGATTTTTTTCCCTTTTCGATTCATGCTAGATCTGCGCTCCAAAACCCTCTCTTCCTTCTCGAAAGACACGAATCTGAAGCTTAAGCCATTGCTCACAACCAAACCACTGTTAATTTTTCAATTTCCACAGATCCAGACAGAGATAAGATCTCAAATCTGCCATGGAGAGTCACCCAGGTCTTGCCCGGGTTTGCCCGGGTCGCCCGGGTCATGGGTCGACCCGCCAGGTCGATCGGGTTTTGCCGGGTCGTTGCACCGGCCGGTCTTTTGACAAACCCGGACTGGTCCAACTACCGGGTCGACCGAGTCCCAGGTCGACCCGCCGGGCCGGTTCGGGTTTAATAACTATGTATTCAATATGATCTTTTTAACACCTAGTAACTTGAAGGTTAACAAGTTCTCCATGTTGCTAACATAAGGTTAATAAGTTGTGTCCATCCACTTCTTTGTAAGTATAAAACATCATCTTCTCGACGTATAAATGTCTTGTAGCACTAGTATCAACCCACTACTACTCAGGATTGTACAATCAGGTTGACTTTAAAAACAAAAAACATGTTCACTTCTAAAAATTCATTAGCGAGGTAATCAACTCATTGATATTGGCTACAATAATAATTTATTTTCTTGGGTTGCTTTGTTAAGCCTTATTTTGTTTACTGTAATTTGTTCAATTATCACAATTTCACTTATAAACTATAGCATATACAAAAATAGTATCAGAATAATTCTTTCACTAAGTAAATTCCCAGGAAAGATTGAAGGGGTCATAAACGACCCCGTTTAAAACACAATCTTCTTAGAAATAACTTACTAGATCGTATTTATTCACTGCACTAACTTTTTGTATATCTAAACAATAATATATACATGAAAATGTTGTATACATGAACAAATCTAACCAGATAACTTTGATGTCATTCTTAGATTTAGAAATTTACCGACTACGAGCCTTTTCATAACGACAACTTCAACCTTAAACTTTTTGTTAAAAGCTTTTCAAAGTGTCTATGCACTCTTAATTGAACTATACACATCATATTGTGTATTGTTTAATCTATTCAAAATGTTTTTTTTTTTAATTTGTGAAATCATTATGATTCTATACATACACTATCATAATAATGAAATTAAATTCATTATTTGACAACTTAATATTTTTCCTACAAGAACTTAACCAAGTTTGAGGTGGGCACATAAATCAACATTTTATGCTGTCGTCATTCAAAGTTCAATCCATTGAACTTTTCATGTTTCTCACTATGCACCATAAAATATGATGATGGGATTCTCATTACCGAAGTACTACTTGTTGAAGCAATATTTGTTGGAAAAACCAATTCTCGAGTAAAAAAACATGATATAAATTATAAAAAAATAGCCAATAATATTTATAAATAAATATTTTAGCTCCACAACAAGCAAGTAAAATAATATAAAACTTGAAATAGAAAAACTTGATAAACAAAAATATTTAAATTATACAAGATAAAAATAAACACTTTTGTTTGTGTTAGTTCAAATTAAACATGCATTATATCAAAACATTATTTTTAAACAAGAAAGACAAAATGCATGATTATACCAACAAGTATGCAAGTAACATGTATAAACTAAAGAAAGATATAAATATTGTTTATAAAAGCTTAGTTCATGAAATATATATCATGCAACAACTCTAAGAGATTCAAATAAATTGCAAGAATTACAATTTTAGAAGATAAATCATAATATTAAAATAAAGATATATAACAAATTTCCAAAATTAAATAAAGAATAAGAAGTAAAGCTATAAGCAAACCAAAAAGCTATAAATTAAAACATATAATATTAAAATAAATCTATATGATTAATATTTTTTCCCAAATGATAAACCAAACAAAGTTTAATATATATAAAATTAAAGCCTTAAGATTGTAGAACCAAAGGTTATAAATATATTAGACTAGTGTGCAAATATGCTTCGTTTATCATAACGAGATTGTAGTTAAAAAATAATTAGCATGGATTGATAGTTTATCATCATAAAGGCATGCTATACAAAAGATGTCCTAGAAAAGACTAGAGTTTATAAATGTTTATGTTAGTGTATAGGTCTTGTAGCCAATCAATTAGTTACACATGACATTGACTTTGTTCATGTAAATATATTTAATTTATTAATAAAGACTTATTTATTTTTTATATTTATAAAATATTTTATTAATGAATATAATATTTAATTAATGAATCTATAGTAAAGATAAATTTCTTAGGATAAAAATGCTTTGCAAAGAAAATTATAAAGTTATAATTATGAGATTTCTATTGCATCAAAGCATTGTTCCTAAATGTTCATGGTCAATGTTATATTAAGACTGAACATTAATTAGAGTTGTTGAGACTGATACATATTATATTCTTTCTTTTATGAAAGGAAGCAGTTGTTCTTATAAGTTGAGGTATAAGGGAAACCTACAACTAATATATAGATGTTTGTCAGATGATAGTTATGTAAGTGATTTTTAAACTCTAGATCACTAAGTTTTCTTATATAGAGAGTGTTATCTTTTAATCGTGCTGCATGTTGTCTTAATTAAGGATAACAAATAGGCAGATATGGGGTATAACATGAACTATATAAAGGTATTTAAGTAATCAAGAGAGGATTCATCACCTTAGGTGAATTGAAGAAAATGTTCTACCTGTTCTCAAATAGTATTGATTGTAAATCCTTGCATAAGGCGGAACGAGATTTGAAAATAGTTTTAAATCTTATTCAAAGAATCAATTACTATGATGTTGAGAACAAACATGACTTGACATAGTAGACACGCTCTATGCTATAATGTCAAAATTGAAACATTGTTGATGAAAGGTTAATAATTACACTGATAAACTGATCACTGAAAGGTTAAGTCAAATCATTTATGACTTTCCTAATATTTGGGGGATTATGATGTAATTACAGATAACTAAGTTTAAATTTTCATTCCCTTAATCTCCGACTTCATGGACGATTAAGTTACTTCACTATCCCTTAGCTTCTATTTCTACGGACAACTAAGTTATATTTTCCATAATACCTTTATCTATCATCACCCATCACAAACTTTATTTCATTCATATTCTCTAACAATCATTTTTATCCAATTCATGGTCTTAGTACCAACCTTTCATTTCCTTCTAATTTGCAAACATTAATTTAACAAGAAAATCAAACAACTAAAGTAAACAAGTTTAAGGTACCAACACCTACCTCATCTGATGCTTGGGCTCCTTCCGCTGATGTCCCGACTCCGGATGCTCTATAATAGCTCGAGATTACTTATCATTTTATGATCCGATGTTTATTCAAAATGACCGAAATTGAAGGTAATTTTTTTTTGTATGTCATCATGTTATCGATGCTTCTCACAACAGTATTCATGGATTTAACAGATAGAATTCATTCATTGGTATAGTGCAATAAAAGATTTCATAATTCAACATCCCAATAAAAAAGAATACCGAATACATATATCCATAACATTATGTTTACATATTCATAAGTCCATATTTATGTTCTATTATAGTTATCATTACAGGTCTTTACATAAGTGTCGATCGATAATTTCACAACTAGTACATTTGTTTATACAAAATACATAAAATCTAAAACATGCGGATACATGTACTATAAAGAGTTTAATTGATTTTTTCAAGGGTAATTTTGAAAGAATTAAAAGTTAAAGAGTCAATTAAGAACTGAATTGATTAAATTAGAAACCAATGATCATTTTGTAAATGGCGTCGAAATTAAAGGGTCTAATTGCAATTTATCCAGGGGCGAAAAAAAAAAGGGAATTTCCTAAATAAGGGGCTTGATTACCAAATTTCAAAAATTCAGTGACCAAACTACAAATGGCCATTCCCATCCCAAAACAACGCTGTTTCAAAGCAAACTGTTCATCTCCTTCATCCTGGTTCAGTGGAAATGGCAGCAGATCGTGGTAACATCCCTCTCGCCCTCACGATGCGTGCCATTACTGAGGCACGAATGCATGGCATCTCTGGCTTTATAAAAGCCAGAGAAAGGCCATGACAATGGGGGTGAAAGAAAGACAGAGGACGAACGAACAGAAAAACCTAGGAAATAAAGACACGAAGGAGGAAAACAGGGAAGCACATGATAAAAAGAACGAGGGGAGGACGAACTGAAAGACGAAAGACAAAACAGAAACAAACACAGAAGAAACAAAGCAAAGAAATACAAACATGAAAAGAAATACAGAGGAGAAACTACGGGAGGAGAAAATGAAGAAGAAGAATAGAGGAGAGAAAAACATAAAGAGACACATACCAGAACAAACTAACACAAACAAAGGATGCACCGAGAGAAAGCAAAAGACAAGAAAGAAGTAGAGGGAAAGAAAACGGAAGGAGGAACAGAGGGATCCAAAGCACACCATCGCCATTGTCTTCGACTTCACCTCCCCGCACTAGATAAGTTCTTTCTCTTCCTCGCTTTCTTTTGTAGTTACATAACACTATGCGGTAATTACCTTCGCACTGAACAACACACATGCATAAATAATTCACGTATGTGTGCTGTTTTGCCTAGCGGGGTCCAGCCTAACCCGGCTGAGATGGACCCAGCAAAAAAAAACAGAAAAAAAGCTGAGGTCGGGTTAGGCCTCGGGCCCAGCCGACCCAATTTGTTTTGGGCCAAGGGTCTGTTTGGCAAAACACACCTTTATGCCAATCTCCTTTATTTTTTTTCCCATTTGTTTTGATATCTAGCCAAACGAGCTCTTTGTAATATCAGAAAATTCCAAAAAAAACTTTTTTAGATACTTTTGAATTTATTTGTGGGTCCTTCACACTTTTATTTTTCCTTTTTCGATGATTTCACTATATACTTGCTGTAAAATTCGAATCTGGTATGCGATACATACTTGTCATTTTTTTATATATTAAAAAATAAAATAAATATGCGCGCTTTGGTTTCAATTCAAATTTTACTAGTTTATTCACTAGCACTAGAGTCAGGAATATCATGTTTTTTGTGTTATGTAATATTTACCATCACTAGAGTTGGAAGTATTCGTATTTGAATATTCACTAGTGCCAAAGTCAGGAATATTACAAGCATACCATTGGTAGCATAATCCAACAAACTCTTGGCAATTTAAGACAAAATTAGCAATGTAGCTTACCTAAGGTAGGACACTTAAAGGGTGATAATATCTTCTCTTTTGCGTAACCAGTCTTGTACCATAAGATCTTTGTTAACCAGTTAGGGTTCCTAGTGACCATAATACTAGGTGACGACTCCTTAAATAAGACCTTTTCCATCTAAGAACAAGATACTAGAAATATGTTCTTTTCCACAATTTAATTTTTAAAGGTTACCGCGATGTCGGGTGCGATAGAATGGTGACTCTACTGGGGACTTTTAGGACTAAACTTTGCCTTTTGTACTCTTATTATTTCTATCTTGTTTGTTATGCTTATTGGTTTATTTTCTTGCCTTTACTGTTTTAGCATGCATCCTTGTTTATATTTTCATGCATCACTTTAAGACCACACACCTTAAATTTAGGATAGATAGGGAAGTAACGGTATCCTGATGGCTTTAGTTTGGGCAAGACCCATGAAACAATCCAACTCTCGCCTAATTATTTACTTGGAAGTAGTTGATATGTCTATTTGATATTATTTAGAGCCTCTATCTTCACACTCCTTGTAAGCCTTATATCGACCTTTCAAGGACAATCATTGAGCATGTGAGAGACCCTTTGAGACTAGATAGTAACTTACCCCCTTGATGTGTTTAACGACTAGAACCTACCTACTAGGTTGTACCCTGTGTAATCTTACCATGGCAAGGCCAACATGTGGCATATTGAATTCCAAGACCATTGGGTGGCGAATAGTCATCAGATAGGATATAAGAGTCTGAGTTGTTATGGTTGACAAAAGGGAACTGACTTGAATTGAAAGCCGAAAGGTTTATCAAAAGCTCAAACTCAAGCAAGGCTGGACAAGGATCCCCTTGTTGGCGTGATGACGTCATTAGGTTCCTAAAATCCATGAATAATGATCGTTGTCACCCCATGAAGGGCGAGTCCACATTGAATCTGCATTTTCCTTGTTGATAACATCATCATGTGTGCATAATTGCATAATTTTCATTTAGAAGGTTGAAATATAGGTTCCCTATTGAAACACACTTATAACACTCGATTGTGAAAAAGACAGACGGAAAACGAAGAAAGAGCCTAATTGGAAGCCTAACACTAAAAAAAGTTAGAAAGTCTTAGAGAAGAAGTTGCGAAGCTTACTAGTCTACTTGAAAAGACCTTGGGATCTAAATCCAAAAAAGAAAAATTTACAGCTCAGCCTCCACAGATGCCTACAACTCCCTTCAATCTATAGAATCTAGGAGAAAATGAGGTATCACTTGAATCTCAACAGACTATGTATTTCTAATTTGCTCAACTAGCATATCCCATAATAATGTTGTCTACCATCGACTTTATAGTGAAGGAACCTCAAAAGGATAAGATGGTAAAAAAAGATGATCTGAAAAAATGGGCTGCCCTAGAGCAAAGGATGAAGACATTTAAGGGGATTAACCTATATGATCCCATAAAAGTTGTTGAGATGTGTTTGGTGCCTAACGTGGTCATTCTAAAAAAGTTTAGAGCGCTGAAATTTGTTAAATATATTGGAACTCAATTCCCTATAACTCATCTCAAAGCATACTGCAACAAAATGGCTGAGGTGGTTAATGATAAGAAACCGTCGATTCACTTCTTTCAAGACAACTTAAGTGACACTGCCCTCACTTGGTATATATGGTTGGACAATACCAAGGTGAAAAAGTATAAGGACTTAGTCCTTTAGTAGACAATATAAGTTCAATATGGATGTGGGTCGTGATAGGTCAAGCTTGCAAGTTATGGAGAAGGACAACAAGGAGTCCATAAGAAAATATGCCCAAAGGTGGCATGAGGTAGTTGCACAAGTTAATCCTCCTTTGTTGGAAAAAGAGATGATGAATTTATTTTCCAACAACTTTAAATCCCCGTACTTTGAATATCTTGTTAGAAGCTCTTCACAACATTTCATTGACCTGGTTGTTATAACTAAGAGGATTGAACAAGTCATCGGGTTAGGTAAGATTGCTGACCCAACTGGGAAGAAAGGTTTCATTGGAAAAAGGAAGGACACTAAGGTTCACAATACCGAAGGTGGTTACAAAGGCAAGAGAAACAACTACCAAAAACACCTACCCTTCTAATAGCTAACCTTTTCACATTGGTTCCTAGAAATCAAGTATCTTGAAGATAAAACTTCGGTGTCATTAGGCCAAGAATGATCTACATATGACCCCAACTGACTATTGGAAAGATGCCCCTATCGAGGAGTTCATAAGAGATGAACAATTGGGATAGAAAATTTCAATCAATGGTTGCTAAGTATTTAGCCCTTTTGTATTACCTTGCTAGAAGTTATAGCCCAAGATGTTGCCATGAGGTCTTCATTGCTAAGCCTCTTTAATGAAATAATGAGTTTGTCCTTCAATTGTGTCTCTTTCTTTGATTTACGTTGTCATAAATTTTGAAAGAGGTTCCCTGAACTCACAAATACACCTTTGTAGCCTTGCATTGATCTCATAGACTCAATTCATTTATTTTACCAAAATCTTTTCCGCCAATGGAATTTTGAAAAAAATTAAACTTGCTTTTTGATTTAAAAAATGATTTGGTGTTTATTTAAAATAACTTTTTGACATTCTACTTGTAGAATGACAAATGAATCAAGCAACTCTTTCATTGGAGTGACTAAATTCTAAACAAAAGTATATGAATAGAAAAATGAATAGTCACCCTCACACCATGACTCTTGAGCCAAGCATTTTAAATGTACGCATAATGATATGTAGTGGATCCGTTATTCATAGACTCATGAAATGCATCTCTTTGCAAAGTCCAAAACATCACACTAGACGAGATCAAAGTTTATTGATCTTAATTGCTTGCGCTTGAAATGAAAAAAATATCATCTTTATTATCCCTTTCACATTCTAAAATGAATATATCCCTTGTGATCCCTTGTTGAGCGTGAATAAATTTTTTTTCATGAAAAATTTCAACTAGGATCACCCCCATATTAGGGAAAAATGAAATTTCAAGGATCAATAATGATGACAAAGCTGTGAGAAAGCCAAAAAGGTAAAAGAGCCTAAGAAACTCAAATGTTAGGGGGCATGCCCAAATCACAAGAAAAAGTGATAGCAAAAACAAAATGAGTATGCCCCGACCAAAACAATGAAAAAGGGCAAATCAAAGAAGAGCGACTAAAGAAAAGATGAGAGATATAAGAGTCGAACTGCTAATAGTGATCATCAGTCTTTGAAACCTTAAAACACTCTTTTTGCCTTATGAATCCTTTCTTTTATAGCCGAAAACCACAACCCACGTTATGTACATATAGAAGTTCTTTCTAATCAAACAAGCAAGCAACCTGGAACAATAAACGATGCTCTCAAAATGCGAAGAGTATTTTTTCATAAGAATCATAATATCGAGAACAAATTACTCATTATTATTCATGCTGATAAAATGAGTGTTCAAAAAGAGACAGATTTTTTTCAAACAAAACCTCGTGCTTTGTCTTAAGCTCTTCACTTTAGAACCCACAAAAGCAGAAGGTCACCTCATGATGTACCTTCACCAATGACAATATTGTCGACATAAGAACAAATCATCTCTTTTCCAAGAAAAAAAAACTAGGGAGTTCCAAGATTTCAAAAGAAAATTATTTTAAACTCACATTGACACAATTTTTATTTTCAAAATGCAAGATCAAGATTTTAAGATTCGTTCTAGATAAATATTTCTTCACCAAAATAAAAAAGGAGAAAGGAAAGAAGGGTTACTCAAAACCATTATTTTTCTAAGTTAGTGCACACTTAGGGGTGAAAATATCTAGAGTAATATGATGAGTAGCTCTTTGTATCAGGTGCCAATCAAGAGAATGAGAACCAGAACCAGTTGAACCAGAGTGAAAACTATCAAGAAAATCAAGTTGATTGAGCCAACTGATTAAAGATTCTATCCACCATCAGACCAAAATTTATTATTGGCTAAGGAGGGCAAAAGGTGGCAAAATAATCCTAATTATCACACATTTGACACCGTGAACATGGCTACAAATTATATTGATCCCAAGGTTGCCGAGAGCCAAAGATATGATATGAATTGCGTGAAGGACCATGACCATGATTGTTAAATCTCTCATTCTTGTTAACGAAATAAGAATGTTTCATAATTGTAGTGGTATAGCCAATAACGGTAATGATGTTAGGGATAAAACCAAGTTCCTTGACTTTTTACGGAGCATGATTGTTAGTAAAGAAGCTGTAGCAGGTCTAAGAGAATGACCTGCCAACCTTAAACTAAATCCATGTAGGCCAACAGTAGTAACGAGTCTAGAGCAAGAGCCACCTTTACTGGAAGAAGAGGAGGAGGAGGAGCCTCCTAAGAGTAAAGAAAACAAAGAAGATGAAAGTGGATCTATGTCAAAAGTGATTTCTACTGAAACTAATAAGGCAGAGAAAGAAACTACAAAGGAGAAACCAGTAGCTTCAGGAGATCCTGAAAGCAGGGAAGTTGTGATGGATGATTGATTGAAATCAATTTGGGGTTTAAGGATTGTGTTATGAGAGATGAGAGAAGAAATAAATTAGATTTTGATTGATAAAGTTTATTTTCTTTTTTTTTTAATATCAAATTTTGGTTGTTCCTGTTTATATATATATATGAGAGAGTAGATTCATTTTTTTCATCGAAATCAAAATTGAAATTGTAATTTTTGAGATAATAGAGACAAAATATAAAATGGAGTAAACTATATAAATGCTCTGGGTAATTTTCCTAAATAATAATAATAATATGTTTTAATTAATAATTTATTAATCTAATATGCAATTTTTTAAAAATATTTATGATAATAAGTATTGAAAAATAATTAATATAACACCAGTGGCTATATAAACAATATCCATTACAAATACGTCAGTATTTAGAAGAAATGGAGATCTTAGTAATAAATAATTGTTGGTCTCGAGCTTTCCCTCAAACATGGATGAACGTGCCTCACTCCCATGATCATTAACCTAGTGATGAACATAGGGCATTCTCTTGCCTTATAAAAGCCAGAGAAAGGCCACATACTAGATAAGAAGAAAGAGATAGAAGGCGAACGAAAACAAAGAGAGACTGGGACAAAAAAGCAGAGGAGGGAAAACTACAAAGGGAGAGCAGGAGACAAAAACACAGGGGAGAGAAACAACAGGAAAAAAAAGAGCAGAGAGAAGAACGAAAAAAAACGGGAAAGGGAGGAAGAAGCATTGTCTAGACACCATCACTTCAGGCCTCCATCTTTAGTAGCAACTGCACCAGAACCAAAGCATCCCAGGAGAAGATCACAGCAGAAACAAAAACAGAGGGACGAAGGCACGAGAGGAAAGACAAAAGACAGAAACAAAAGAGGAGATCGTTGTATTCCAGCAGCACGCCCTCGACCTCGTCTTCAGTAGCAGCTCCAAGTACGTTTATGAAGGTTTCAAAAAAAATTATGGACCTTTTGAATTTATTCGAGGGTCATTTGTGTTATTTTCCAAAAAACGACGCGGTTTCATGCATTTTTCAAAAAATAAAAAAAGAAATAACAAAATAGTGTCGTTTTTAGACCACACTGTTTCTCCTTCTTCTTCCCCTGGACATGCAACAGGGGAAGAGAAGTTTTTGTTTTTTTCCCTTGTTTCTCTCTCCCTCTCATCCCCCTCCCACGTGCTCTGTTAAAGCCAAAACCGGACGCCACCTGCACCTCCTCATGATGAGAAAACAGAGGGGCCGTGTCCTGCAAGCGACGCCCTCATTGGACGTCTCACCCTGTGCCGTGACAAGGTGGAGCGGCGGCCTCACACCCCATGTAAATGATGGGACGGGGCAGGGTCGATCCCGCTCCCCCTGCCCCTATAAATACTGCCCGAATGCAGAAGAGAAAGGAGGACCGAAAGAGAGGGTTTTCAAGAGAGAAAGGGTAAGAGAAAAGGAACGAAAACAACATAAACGAAAAGAAAACAAAATAGGGGGGCAAAGGAGGATAAATTTTTTGGAGAAAAGAAGGAAGCAAACTGCGGAAACGGGGAAGAAAAAGAAAAAAAAGGAAACCAGAGGGGGCAAAACTTTTGGGAAACGAACTTGAAGAAAAGAACCGAATAGAGAGAAGGAAGCAGGGGATTGTTTGAGAGATGAACATAGATTGTTTTGAAAACAAGGTAGACACAAACAGAGAGGGGAAGACTTGAGCTGACAAGAAAATAGAAGGAAAGAACAGAAAAACAAAAGAACAAAGGAGAAGAACAGTAACTCATCTCTCTCTCTGGTTTCTCTCCCTCCACTGTTGGAAGCTGCGCCATCATCATTTTGCCTTGTCACCAGCAGCGCCGCCAACAACAGCTGCCACCAGCAGTAACAGAGGAGAAACCAAAACAAAACAGAGAAGGAGAAAGAACAAGAGAGAGAGCAGAAACAGAGAGGAAGGAAAGCGCAGAGGAAGGGAGACCACCGTCTTCATCAGCGAAGCCATCGTCTGCTCCTCCAGCACGACCGCTGTGTCTCTACACCAAGAGAAGAAGAACAACCGCAGAAGAATCACCGCCTATCGCCACTCACCGAGAACGGCCACCATGAGCCACCGTTAGCCCAACCACCACGCTCCCTCACTCCAGGTAATCTCCTCCCCTTTTCTGGCTCCTCTGCTGTGTTCACCATTTGCATGCAGAACGTGAGCAATTCACGTTCTGCAACAAAGTGAAAAATAATTAGCCGGCGCACAGTAACCAACTAATTATATATAACGGGTTATTGTGCTCACGTTCTGCATGCACAGTAACCCGCTATTGGTTTTTTGGGCTGGAACATCAGCCCAGCCCACGCGGTTGGGTTGAGTCCAGCCACAAGAAGGTTCGCTTTTGGGTCGGTCCTGGCCCAATTTCATTTTTGGGTTGATTTCGGCCCAACCTTTTTTTGGGCCGGGTCGGCCCAGTCAAAAAAAATATTCAAAAATCATTTTGGGAAAATTTGTGATTTTCCCGTGCATTTTTTTACGCCATTTTGATCAATATCGGGTTGTATCTTTATACCGTAAAAATACAAATCCGGTATTAAAATACCCGGTTTTCACAAAAAAAAAATATTTTTGTTTTCATGTATACGGCCAAGTCTCTCAAAGCTAAAAAATCATATTGTATTTTTATACAACAAAGAAAACTTCAAAAAAAATTATTTCCGCATGCATTTTTGGCTTTAATAACCAGTTTATTAAAGCCACGAGAACTGAACCAATATTTCAAAAATTCCAAAAAAATTCTTTTGTTTTCTTAATATTAGGGATTATGAATTTATACGTAAAACGTACTCCCAATATTAAAAAGATAGTTTTCTTTTATAGACATTAGAACGGTTAGGCTTTGCCCTATAAGATAAGAACCTCCTTACTGAGGAGGGCTTTTCTTGAACCATAGACGGACCAACAATTAAAAAACATGACAAGACCTTAGATTTTTATCAGACAATAAAACAATGCAGCTTACCTTAGGTAGGGCGTATTTGGGGTGCTAATACCTTCCTTTTACGCAATCAGTCTCCGTACCTGATCTCTGAGACCCAATTAGGGTTCCTAGTGATCAAAATACTAGGTGGCGACTCCCATTCCAATTTTTTCCACTGATAAAAGACAAGAATTCCTTGTCTTCCCATATTTGCCAAGATAGACATTCCACACCTGATGAGGGTGGTGGGCGATCGCCGCGACACTGCACACGTGCAACAATATGCTTTGCTTTCAATTCAAATTTTACTGGTTTATTCATTGGCGTTAGAGTTAGGAATATCTACTATTTTGGTTACGTAATATTTACCAACGCCAGAGTTGGAAGTATCTGTAGTCAAATATTCACTAGCGCCAGCGTCAGAAATATTGTAAGCAGACCATCAAAACAAAACAAAACAAAACAAACCCTTAGCGATTTAAGACAAAACCAGCAATGCAGCCTACCTCAGGTAAGACATTTAAAAGGTGATAATATCTTTTCTTTTTGCGTAATTAGTCTCGTACCATAGAATCTCTGTTGACCAATTAGGGTTCCTAGTGACCATAATACTATGTGGCGATTTCTTAAATTAGACTTTTCCCCATCTAAGAACAAGATGTCAGATATCTGTTTTTTTTCCCAAATAAAATTTTTAAAGGTCACCACGATGTTGGGAGCGATAGAATGACGACTTCACTGGGAATTGTTTTTTAGACTAAGCTTTGCCTTTACTTTGTTAATTGCTAAAAATGTTAGTATGTTGTGTTTATTTGGTTATCTGTTTTTATTTTCACAGCTTTAGCATGCATATTTATTCATGTCATCATGCATATATTGGATATAGATTTGTGCCTTCACATACCACTCATTTCATTTTAAATATTTGGGATATCAACTTTAGGTTAAATGGAGAAGTAATGGTACCTCAATGACTTTAGCCTGGATAAGACTCGTGAAACTATCCAACTCTTGCTTGATTGTTTACTCGATAGTGGTTGGTATGCCAATCTGATATCACTTAGGGCCTCTATCTTCACACTACTTGTAATCCTTATATCGATATTTCAAGGACAATCGCTAAGTATGCAAAAGACCCTTTGAGACTAGATAGTAACCTACCACATGCACTTAATGGCTAGAACTTACCCTTTAAGTTGTTCCTTATGTAATTTCACTAAAGCAAGCTTAACATGTAGCATCTTTATTACAGGACTTTTGGGTGACATAATAGTCGTTAATCGTGAGATCACAACTATTAAGTATGAGTTTGAATCTGAATCATTGCAAATGACCGAGAGAGACTGCCCTAAACTGGATATCAATGGGATATTGTTGCTCAAGGATGTAAGTGTGTAATAAATGATGCCAACTAGTTGTTTTTACTCACCAAGTATTTAGCAGATGAGACATAATTTACCAAGATATATGGGAGAATTTTGCACTTTCTAAAAGTTCCAGTGCTTCCATTAGCTATAAAAGCCTTGATTCATTTTTGAGATTGTGCATATTTCTTTCAATTATGCCTTTTATTCATTGACTATTTACTTTTCCAGAATTATACACTCATAACTAAAACTCTTTCTGCTTTTAGAAAATCTAAAAGCGGATTGTCAATAAACTCACAAACTCATTGCATTGAGAATAATTGGCCTAACTTTGATAAAATTATAATCGCAATGGATGAGAAAGAATGTGGGAAGCAAGACATCGAAGAGTTTACAAAGTTGGTAGAATAGTTTAAGCATGGATGGGAGCCTATAAAAGAAGAACTAGAACTAATAAATGTAGGCACTGAGTATGATAAAAGAGAATTGAAAATAGGAAATCTAATCACCGCTGACATGAGAAATGAGTTGGTTGTTTTTTTACAAGAATATACTGATGTTTTTTCCTGGTTATACGCTGACATGCTTGGTCTGGATACTAATATTATGGTACACAAGTTATCCTTGATAGAAGGTTGCAAACCGGTCAAACAAAAGTTAAGGAGGACAACGCCTTATATACTGATCAAAGTGAAAGAAGAAGTAAAGAAATAGTGGGATGCTGGATTCCTGGAAGTAGTCAAATTTCCTCAACGGGTGTCCAATATTATAGCAGTACCCAAGAAAGACAAAAAGATCAGGGTATGTGTGGATTTTAGAGATTTGAATAAGGCAAGTCCGAAGGATGACTTCCCTATACCGCCACATAGATGTACTTGTGGATAATACTGCTAAAAGTTCTATCTACTCTTTCATGGATAGTTTTTCAAGGTATAATCAGATTAAACTGTTTGACAAAAATAATCATAACTTTTAATTCAATCATTAAATTAGATTCAAATTCAAGTGGTTCTATAGGCCCAATTTTATTAGAGATGGTTGTTTGTAACTAGCCAATGTTTGCTAGCTATAACCAGTCTGAGAAGATTCTCAAATTAGATTTGAAGGGTGTTGTTTTTTCTATTTTAACTAAATTTTTATTTACTTTCATATTTTAATTATTTTTTCTACTTATTTTTGGATTGGTTTGCTGGATAAATTTATACTTTTATATAAACATTTGATGTATTTTTTTCATTAGATTAATGAAATAAAATTTTTTAGAATATATAAGAGTTTTCTCTATAATTTTCACTATAATAAGAGTTTGAAAACTCTATTTTTTCTAATTTAAAACTATAAAATCTTAAGGATTAAAAAATTCTAGCACTATTTGCTTTGTTAATGGGTAACTATGTATTTTGTTTTGTGGCGAATAAAAGCATATTCAAAAATATATTTTTTAGTTAGCGTTTGGTTACTATCTCGGGATAAAAAAGAAAGAGGTAGCGAGGATATAAATGTGAATGGTTAAAGAGACAAACAAAGACATAAAAACAATCTATCTGTAGGATAATTTTAAAGTGAGTTTTTATACTTTCAAAACAAGAAGTACAGAGAAAACATGTCTTCAAAAATATTTTTTTTATTTTTTTATCCTTAAAATATCTTTCTCAAAATCTCTTAATTTCAAACTTGTCCAAATAAGGTATGCAAGGATAAAAGTAATTATTATTATAGTTTTAAAACTTAACTTCAAGATTGACTCGGGGCAAGGTCTGAGTCACAGATTGAGGGGTCAATCCGGGTGAATCTTATGTTTTTTAAAATGATCAAAACAACATCATTTTAACTATTTTTTTTTTAAAAAAAGCCAATAGGTTTTTTTACCCAGGTTTTGACCGTGTTTTATATCTAGTTGACCGAGTCAAGGTGGGTTAATCATTTCTCTATTTGTTTTTAAACTCAGACTAGTCTAAGTTCCGGATCAACTGGGTCTCAGATTGACCAGTCGAGCCAGTTTGAGTTTTATAATTAGGGTTATTATATTATTATTATTAATTTTATCACTTAATATAAACTAAAATAAAAAAAATATCTAATTATTTTAAAAATATATATAAGTTTGACAATAATATATATTAATAGTAAAATGAATTTTTTATATTTTATTTTATCTTATCCAACATAAATCAAACATGATATAAAAATATTCATTTTATTTTGTACATTGTTATTAAATATAATTTTATTTATATCATCATTTTTATTTTGTCTCATCTTCTTTATTATAATTTTTTATTATAAGACAAAAAACAAACATTATATTAGAATTCAAAATTGTTAAGTTGTCTGTCTCCATACGATGCCATTGCCTAACTTGCCTGGACCTGGACCCTACCGTCATCACAATACGTGCCATCCAGCTAATTTTTCCTGTATTTTGTCTCGTTCAAAATGTCAAAGGAATAAATAAATAAATAAATAAAAGAAAGTGGGATAAATGTCCCCGTACTCGCAAATAAAATGTGCCAGCAACCATCAAGCTGTTTCGTAGCATTTTGATCACTCCATTATTGTTTACATGAAAAGAAATGCTTCGAAAGATTACATGTGTTTTTATGTTTACACAGTCGCTAGTATTTTCGAGTTAATTTTGAAGTCTTCTATTTAGTGAAAGCATATATCATTGACACTAAAATTATTTTACCCTAGATCCACCACTCATATCTTGACTTATAAAACATATTTAGAATAAAAATTTCATAAAATTATAATTTTTGTGTGAACCAGTCGACTAGTTCATACAATTAGTTTAACCAGCCGACTAGTTGAGTCAGAGGATTGGTAGTAAGGCTACTGCCCCTATTAGCAACAAATTCCCCCAACATCTTAATCTAACAAAAAATATTTTTTATGAGATTTTTTATTTAGTTTGTTAATTTGAAATTTAATTTAGTTAATAATCTTAGATAGTTAAATGTTTTTCAATTTTAACAAAATTTGAGCAAAGTTTTCACTATATAGGAATTATATCTAACATTTTATCTCACTTTAAAAAACTTGCAAAAAGCCACAATAATCAAACTCAACAAATTCTCACATTTCATAATCACAAGTAGCTCTAGGAATGCAAATAAAAAAAAAACATATATAGAAAATGAATCTCAAATATTTCAATAATACAACATTCTAGTAATTAAAATCCTAAAATATCTCAATATAACTCATCTATCTATTTACATCTACATCGTCTACTAGATTATTTGGGCTCATAAATAACTCGATTGGATCCAGCTCTTACCCTTGTCCGAGTGGTCTCGTCTTCAGTCATGACATCATTAAGAGTTAACTGCTCTCCAAATATTTCAAGTCCAGTGCGAAACACATGATGACTTAACCAATCATGTATCCTTTGTTAACTGCTCTCCAAATAATGAACCACTGGACGTATAAATGTATCCTTTGTTTTCTTCATCAATATTATGAAACACGGATATGACCTCTCAACTCTTTTATAACATGAAGTCAACCTAATATTAATAAAACATTAATGCTAAATTAAAAGATCAATAAATAAAACTTAACGATTTGATTTCTTACGATATTTTGAATCTAATTGGCATGTTGTTCGTATTACATGTATCTAGGTAGAGGAACCTGCTAGGGCTCCGAAGTAATGACCCGACATGTGATACTCATATACCTAATTAAATACTCCTCATTTGTAATCACATGATGCATCTTTGTAAATATTTCATTCATTCGTACATCCCATTGTAATACATAAACTTCATGATGACTTAACCAATCATAATAATTATTTTTACCCCGACGATTTATGGCATGCAAAGCATCACTCATATCGATGTCAAATGGAATGTGTTGTCTATAGCTAAATTATCGCATTACCTAAACTATCACATTACCCAATCATCTTAAAAAATATCAATGAAACCACTGATATTCATCCTGTTAGTGCAAATAACCGGAATAATTATTAGTCTTTCATCTGAATAAGGTGTTTATATGACCTGTAGAATATAAGTTTCTTCGATTTATACTTGTAGAAGTAGCAAACATTCCCTAACTTATGTGGCCTCCTTTATGCATGCAAGACATAGATTTATATACAAGCATGTCAACACAATCAATCCCCAGCTATATATGGGAATGGTGTCAAAATCATCCAGGGGCATTAGATAAATTAAAGGCATATATCTCCATGTGAGATCTGTGAATAATATACACTATCAAACAAATACAATATATGATATAGCATACCTATATAACACATTAAAATTATCATAATAATTCACGCAAACTTAATAAATAATCAACACATTCAAATTATAATAACTACTTAGTACCTCCGCAATAAAGAATATTAAACTGATATGCACTGAATTAACTCTATTGCTTGATTTATTTCTCTGTGCATGTATCATGCATATTTATTTACATTGGTTATTCACTAGTTCTAGAAGTCCATTGTGAGTAGGACTTTGTATGAAGCTAAACTTTGTCTTTAAATAGAATTACACTAAAACAGAGTTGCACCAGGTGTTAGACCACATAAGTTTAGGTGACAGATTCTCTTGAGTTTCTAGGATTAGCAGTATCCTTTATACGCCTCCTCAAGATTGAGCTGCCATCAAGCAGAAAAATCTTGCTACACAAATATCACATGCGTTGTCGGGATAGAGGCTTGGTAAGCAAATCAACCAACTGATTATGTGTATGCACATGCCGTACTTGAAGACACCCTTGGCTGACCAGATCACGTATAAAATGGAGATCAATCTGAATATGTTTCATGCACGCGTGATTGACAAGATTAAAGCTCAGCTGTGTGGCACCAAGATTGTCGCACAACAACATAGGAGGTTGTGGGAAAGAGAGACCAAGCTCAGTGAATAGGATTTGCAACCACAAAGTTTCAGCTTCTTTAAAAGAGCGAGCAATTACACGTTGTTTGTTGGATTTTCAGGAGATAAGTGTATCCTCGAGAAAGCATATATAGGCAGAAGTGGAGGATCTATCATCTAGGTTTCCAGCCCAGTCAGCATTAGAGAAAGTATTAAGAGCAGGAGCACCAGTTTTTGAGATTTGAATGCCATGGAAAATGGTCTGCTTCAGGTAACGCAGGAGACATTTTGTTGCAGTCCAGTGATTTTGGGATGGTTTGTGCATGAATTGGGAGAGTTTGTTGACAGCAAAACAAATATCGGGACATGTAAAAGAGAGATATTGAAGGCTCCCAATAATGCTGTGAAACTGAGAGCAATCCGTGGGTGTTGTACCATCTTGTAGTTGAAGCGAGTGGCTAGTGGAGAGGGGAGCCGAGACGTCTTTAGAACCCACCATATTTGTATGAGATAAAAGTTCACGAATGTACTTATGCTACGTTAAGAACAGACTAGCATGATTTGGATCACCTCGACGCCCAGGAAAAAATACAGATCACCCATGTCTTTGAGATGGAACCGGTTGCTAAGGTGCTGAGTGACATTGTTGATGAATGTTGAATTGTTTCCTGTGATAACCAAATCATCAACATAAACCAATAAATAACTGTCGATACACGACGTCGAGCGACGACTCCGCTTTTTGTTTATTTAACAAAAAAAGTTTTTTTCTTGATTGGGGGAAATGAAGATTTTATTGGAGTCGCCATATAGTAATTTGAGGGAACTAGAAATTCCAAATTAGACACTGGTCCTAGAGATTCGGGTACAGGGTTAGTTATGATTAAGGGAAGGTAGACACCACCCTTAAAACATCCTTTCAAGAGAAAGGTTACCCTTACTTGTGTGTTTTTTATTTGATTCAAATGCTATTATATTTTGGGCTTATTGATAATTTGTTTTTTAAAATGGTTAACGTCGGTCCCTAAAAATAGGAGACACGTTAAAAATGACATCAATCCCTAAAAATTAGGAGACTCGTTTGAAATATTGATGTTTTAACCCTAAAAAGGAGAGTTACGTCTGAGTTACCAAAAAAACAATAATGGACATAATCCATATTTTGTATTTTAAATTTTTGACATCGGTCCTTTTCTAAAAAAAAAAAGACGTGTCGACAAACAATATTTATTTATAAAAACAAAATTATTTTGATATTGTTGAGAAATATGTATAACCATACTTGAGAACCGGGCTTTGGACCCACAAACAATGACATGATAATATGGGTGTTGGACCTACGTCATTATTCCGTTTATATTTATTTTTTGGTTTTTTTGTTATTTTTTAGAATGCGAGAAAATTTACAAGCATTTATATATACAAAAATATCAAAAATACCATCAGGAACCCCAAAAAAATTACCTGAGTGCCACTGTATATGTAAAATACTGAAATACCCTTGAATTTCTCTGAAATTTACGAAAATGCCACTGGCGGCGCGTGTGGCCCACGCGCGGTTACTGTTGGAGCGGTGAAATTTTCTGGCGAGATTTCCGGCCAAAAATGGTTGATTCTGGTAGATGTGAGGGCGTGGATTCTGATGGCGGTGGTCTCAACGTCCTTTGATGGCTGATGAGGGAGAATCGTCGGTTTGAAGCTTCGGGTGGCCGACAAAAATCGCGGCCTTTTTCCGACCAGATAAGGAGGAGAAAACGCTGAAACAGGCTGGGGTTTTGCTTTATAGGAGGGTATCAACCTTTCTGTTGTGGTTCAGATTCTTCACACGGCCGAAAATGGGATATCGGATGAGAGAGAGAGAATCGCCGGCGAGAGGAGAGAGAGACTCCGAGATTTTGCTACGGTGTGAACGCGAGCATGCTACACCCGTGCAGCTGAAGGTTTTTAACCGTTAGATCACGGATGAACTGATCCTGCGGCAGTGATTGGCTTGATCTGTAAGTTGATCGGACGGTCCGGATGGTCTGAGTTTCGGCCTGGCATGGCGCGGTGTACTGAGAGCTTTGTACACCTGATGACGTGGCACAACAGGATCAAAGGGAAGATTGTTTTAAGGGCTGAGATGGATTTGGGTTTTAATCTAGTGCGGTAAGCCCTATTGTATCCTATTAAATCAAAGGTCCAGAACTAAATACTATTAGATCTAATGGTTAGGATATTTTTGATATTTTTCAATTTTTTTTAAAAAATCAATATCTTAAAGAAAAACTGAAAAAAACTCAAATAATAATCCAAATCTCTCTTTTTTTTCTTCTTCTTTTTCCTCCTCTCTCTTCCGAGTTGTAACTGGCTCTTTATAGCCAATAAGCAGGAGACATAAAATCTTATCACTATCTGATTGTAAGAAAAAAAACTCGTCGGCACAACTGCCCCGCCTGCTATGACAAAAGAAATTTGCATTATATATAATAATAAATATTTATATGGATAAAACTAAAAACTCAAATCAGTATTAGAAAAGCCTATTTCAACCACTAAAAATCAATTTTAATTATCGAAAATTATTTTGGAACACTAAATAAAAACTCCTGATGGGTATCAACCCGGTGGACCGGGTTTTGACCAAGAATAACAATTTTAACCCAAAATGGCCTGAAACTCATTTTTTATCCCGGTCAACATGGTTGGACCCGTATTGATCGGGTGGACTCGGTTTTGACAAAAAATGACGGTTTTGACCCGAAATGGCCTGAAACTCATTTTTTATCCCAGTCGACATGGTTTGACCAGTATTGACCCGGTGGACTCGGTTTTGGTCAAAATGACGTTTTTTACCCGAAACATCTTGAAAACTCATTTTTTACCCTGGTCAACATAGTTTGACTCGTATTGATCTGGTGGACTCAGTTTTGGTCGAAAATGACGGTTGACTCGAGAAAAATGTATTTTTGAATTTTTAAACTTTTTCTTAATTTTTTTGGATTTTTATGAATAATAATAGAAATAAAATAACATTCAAGAAAATATTGGTGAATCCAAAATTGGGTTACAACAATAACATTTGTGAGAGTCAGTCGAATAAATAACATTTGTGAGAGATGGATCCGCCTTTGATTGAAGAAAATATAGCTGAGTGATAGCAGCCTTGAAAGTTGTAAACCAAGCTTTGGGAGCTTGTTTCAGGCCATAAATAGCTTTCTTTAAGTGACACACATGATGAGGTTTTGTTGAATCTTTGAACCCAGGTGGTTGAAGCATGAAGATTGTTTCGAAGAGATCACCATGTAAGAAAGCGTTGTAGACATCCATCTGTTGTAAACTCCAGCCATGCATAACAACAATTGTTAGGATAGGTTGGATGGTTGCAGGCTTGACCACAGGATTAAATGTGTTCGTGTAATCCAAGTCGAGCCGTTGATTATATCCCTTAGCAACGAGGAGAGCTTTGAATATGTTAATTGACCCATCTGGACGATGTTTCACCCGAAACACCCATTTGCAACCCACTGATTTGATAGAATCAGAACAAGGAACTAATTCCCAAGTGTCATGGCGCATTAAGGCTGTAAGTTCAAAGGACATGGCTTTACGCCACTGTGGGTTGGAAAGAGCTTGAGTGACACTAGAGGGTTCAATGGCTTCAGGTAGGGGATGTTTATTGACGAGGTTGAGTTATTTCTGCTTTAAGATATTGTTCATGGACCTGGTGATCATGGGGTGAACACGGGATGATGATGTAGCGGGAGCAGATGTATTTGGTTGAAAAGGGTTGATGGGGAAAGGGAAGAACAAATCAGAGGGTAAGGGGTTGCATGGGGATGGTAACTGAGATGAAGGGGATTAAGGGATAGAGATATTACCTGAGGAAGAGGCAGCAATGGTGGTGTCACCTTCCTGTGTGGATGATGGAGATTGGTGCGAAGGCATAGTGATTGATGGTGAACATGGAATTTTAACAAAAAGGGACGAGAAAGAGGGAAGTAGGGACTGTGAGGACACATCGGGTGGAATGGGAGGGACATGCCGGTTTTCATCAAAGAGAACATGACGGGAGAGAATCAGTCTATTTATGGTAGCATCCCTGCATTTGTATGCATTTTGAGTTTGAGAATAGCCTAGAAAAACACAAGGGCGGGACTTGGGCTGGAGTTTGTTGGTGTTGTATGGACGGGTGAGAGGGTAGCAGAGACACCCAAATTTCCTTAGTTTAAGGTAATTTGGAAGCTGACCAAAAAGGTATTCATAAGGAGAACAATTCTGCAGGAGAGGAGTGGGGTGGCGGTTAATAAAGTAGGAGGCGGTGTGAAATGCATGGGGCCAGTAGGAAAGGTCAAGGCTGGCATCATGAAGTAATGTGAGACCTGTTTCAACAAGATGACGATGGCAACGTTCAGCGACACCATTTTGTTGTGGGGTATGAGGGGCGGTGGTATAATGACTGATCCCACTATGTGATAGAAAAGATCGTAAAGTAATGAATTCACCACCATTATTAGAATAGAGCGATTTTATCTTTGTTTGATATCGTGTCTCGGTGAAGTTTTTGAATTTTGGAAAGATTGTCGAGACATCAGACTTTTTAACCATTGGATAAAACCAGATGTATTTACTAAAATGATCTACAAATATTAGGTAATAACGAGATCCATCAATACCAGTGGAGGAGGCATGTCCCCACACATCAGTGCAAACTAAATCAAGGGGAGCCTGACTCGTGAGACTATTTGGACGAAAAGAAAGTTGATGTGCTTTATTGATAGAGCAAGAATTACATAAGGAAGAGAGTTTGGAAGATGAAACTGGAAGGGAAAAAAACTTGACTAGATGAGCGACTATTTTAGGAGATGGATGACCAAGATGTTTGTGCCAACCATCGGTGGAAGTTCGTTCATGAACGTAGGCAATGTCTTTTAGAGAGGACGGCACCATGGGTTTCGGAAAGGTGTACACTCCATTGCTACATGTTCCTCTTAGTAGAATCACCCATGTGTGTTTGTCCTTCACCAAAAAATAGAGAGGATGAAGTTCAACTAAAACATTATTGTGTTTTATGAGATGGTGAACTGAGATTAAATTTTTGCAGAGATATGGAACACACAATGTATCAAGGAAACGAAAAAATTTCTTATGAAATTTTAAGGATAAGGATCCAGTGTGAGAAATTTCCAAACCTGAAAAATTTCATCAATGCCATCATATTCTGAGTGTGTGGTGAGATTTGCAAGATCACTTGTAATGGTGTGAAAAGCTCCTGAGTCAAGAAGCCAAGGTTTGTCCATGGCATTGGATGTCTGAGTGCAATTTATCGTAGCAGTGTTGGAATTGAATTTGGAGCAGGTCTTTGTGGTATGTCCCAAGTGATCACATATTTGACATCGGAGTTGATAACGACAATTGATCCTGTTGGGCTGATTGGATCCATAAGAGGCTCAACGGTTGTCTGGGGAGTAAGTTGGAGATTGTCCTTGTGAGACCCAACAATTTTCATGGGTTTTAATTGAGGAGCGGGAATGCCTATTGTTTTTGTTAAAACACCTAGGAGAGTAACTACTGTGGGGACTCTATTTTGTGTGATTTGTATAATTGGCAGAGATCACGAGCTGTTGAGTGGCAACTTTTAGGCAACGCATGTAGGTTTCATGACCAATTAGCAGATCATGTAATTCTTCAAAGGTCAGCGATTTTTCTCGTGCGCGAATGGGAGCAACAATCTCCCTAAAGTCGGCCCCTAATCCATGAAGGATGTGAAGCGTAAGATCGCCATCCGAGAGTGGTTGATCGATGATGGCAATTTTGTCTACCAACATCTTCACCATATGTAGATAATCGGTGATTGTTCTATTTCCTCGTTGAATTAGAGTAAGCTCCTTCTTTAGCAGCATAACTCTAGTTCTGGACCGACTAGCATATAGTGTGTGTAGTTTTTGCCAGGCTTGTTGGGATGTTTTGGCAATAGCTATGAGAGGGGTGATTTTTGTTGATGTAAAGGCAAGGATAGCGCTGAGAATGAGTTTGTCTTGTCTGACCCAATGTGTTTTATGTTGGCAGTGAAACTGAGATCACTTGAAGGGCAGGGAATGTCACCATTTACATAATCAAGCAGGTCATAGCAAATGAGTAATGCTTCAAATTAAGCACGCCATTAAGGGAAGGTGGATGGAGTTAATTTTTCATTGATTTGTGCAGTAATATGTAGAGCTATTAAAGATTTCCTAGATTCAGAGGAGGGGAATGTGTTGGAACTGAGATTTTGGCTTTGTTGTGTAGGTGAAGACATGCTGGGATTTGAGTTGTTCTCGTGGGAGATTTCAGGCTCTAATACCATAAAGAATATTAAACTGATATGCACTGAATTAACTTTATTGCTTGATTTATTTCTCTATGCATGTATCATGCATATTTATATACATTGGTTATTCACTGGTTATAGAAGTCCATTGTGAGTAGGACTTTGTATGAAGCTAGACTTTGTCTTTAAATAGAATTACACTAAAACAGAGTTGCACCAGGTGTTAGACTGCAGAAGTGTAGGTGATAGATTCTCTGGAGTTTCCAAGATTAACAATATCCTTTATACGCAAGACCTCGTTGTTAGCATCATCTGGTGGTGTCATAAATGTCTCCTCAATCCATTTAAGATGTATTCTACCCCTTTTCAATTAAGAAAGAGGTGGTGCCAAATCCAAATAATCACTCGCATAATGCAATCCAATTACGAACATCAATAGATGTGACTGCCCTATCATCAATAAGCAGTCCAAGCAATACCATCACGTCTTGTAGTGTCAATGTCATCTCTATATGCTTAAGATGGAATGTGCGTGTCTCATGTCTCCATCGCTAGATCAGTGAATGGATCAAGCCGTGGTCAATCTTGATGTGGTCTCGATAACTAACATATAAAAAATTGCCTAAAACACATATGGCTAAACTCGTTTACGTAGTCTCATCCACCTATGTGTGCAAAAATAAACAATGGTCTCATCCTACATAACAATTTAAAATATAAGTTCATAAATATATAATACCTTCAATGTTAAGTAAATTAAAAATGTATTAAAAATTAATATTCTTACAATGATGGTGAAAACATCCTTTAATCCATGTTTATCCTCCAACCGCAAGACAGATGTGTTAATGGGTCTAGTAGGCATGTGCTATGAATCATGCTCTCCATATATGTCATTGTCATGCTGTTTGGAATATCATTATCGTAATGTGGATGCTTAGTATGAGCAAATGATCTGCCACCTCGAGTGCACGACATCCTATGTAATAGTACTTGTGTTTAATGTGAAATTAGATAAGTTTAATATGCTTTACATAAATGTCACAATATATCATAACAGATTTATGTTTTGTCATACAATTGTATTATCATATATACGTTATCGATTAGGAGATGTTTTTCTATTATTGCTTGTGCCATTGCATATGTCACACCTATAATATACATTACTCTCCCTTGCATCCATCTCGTTGTGCAAACAAGTAGACATTTATTGACTATGCATGAATTTCCTTCTAGACGAGTCTGCTTCAACTCCAGTGTAATCACTCAATTCTAACTCGTCTGGTAATGAAAAAAATAGCATGTCATATGCCGATTATAACTCTAAATCATGTAATGATCATCAATAAAATGTGTAAAGTCTAAGTGATTCTCGACGCAACAAGAAAGAACATGTGAGTATAGACGTTGGAATGCCTGTCATTTATCATATGTGCATGTTCTGTCATTCAATCTGACTGTTTATCTGACTTTTTTTTTCAACACCCAATTTAATAAGGGTGTTGACCTAGAACATTGTTACTTAGAGTCAAACAACATTGTAGTATGATCTCTTGATTTATTCCTACTCATTATGAATTCAATCTGAATTGATGGGAGCCAAATTATTTCACGTTAAATAAAATTATTAGTTTCACGTCTCTGTTTGATCCAATAACTATTACACCTGTAAAATATTAATTACACTAGAGCTTAAAGAGACATTGCATAAGCACCTTTCAGAATGTGATTAAATGATTCTTAAAGATTAGTTAACATATTAGCATACCGGTTACCGCTATCATAAAATAATACCTATTTTTCTTTTGATTCTCATTCAGGTCATTCTTGATATGCTGAGTCCGACATACACATTCTTTCATACTAGATATCAAATTTGCACCTTGAAGGTTCATAATACATCCTCATCAAAAAAAAATTTCATAGTTGGGTCTTTGAATTTATTATTAAAGTTACTAACAAAATGTCAGGCACAACACCGATGATATCTTATAGGTTCATGCTAAATTTCTATTTATTTTTTTATGCCCGCATGTCTGTTTAATATTATACAAATATATGTTCTTATCACTGGTAACGTATCTTTATAAGCAAAGCAAAAAACATATCAAATTTGAATTATTTTCTTCATGAACAATTGTAAAAGCTAAAGAGAATATATCATTATTTACATCAAAAGAAATTGCAATTAATAACTTCCCATTATATTGTTCATACAAATATGTGCTATCAACACTAATAAGTGGTTTGCAGTACTTGAAACCTTCAATACAAGGTCTAAAATGACTAAAAACTCTATCTTACAAACCATTTTACTATTATCAAGATTTTCTTTGTGCATCCAATCAACAACCGTTCAAGGATTTGATTAATTTACTACAAACAACAACTTAGACAATTTTTCAAAATACTCTTCATGTGAACCAAAAAGATGCTCAATCACCTTCTGTTTAGCAACCTATGCTTTTTCATATGAAATTTTATACTTGTAATGTAATTTTTTCTCATCCTATATACTTGCAATTGTTATTGAAAGCTTATTCATAACAAGGGTTGATATGACATTAACAATAAAATTTACATCAAGCTGATGATGATCTTTATGAGAAAAGGTCGAAACATATATATGCAACCCTTTTAACTTTTCTATCTCAAATGAATCCAATCTTTTATGATATCCCCCATGCAAATACCACTTACATTCAAGTGCTTGCACACATTGTAATTGAACAAATATAGAGTTTGACTGTTGGACTCGATATTCAACCGATTGAGCAATGTGCCACCATTTAACTATATTAACCAATTCGTTTTTACTGCTGAATGTTTATCTAACCTCCAAATCAGACCCTTTTGGCATACGTCTATAACTAAGTGTCCAATCATGAAAAACAACAAAACTAGACCTAAAGCATCTCCAAATTTAGGAACAGGAGGTATCATTTCATCATCATCATTTATTATCACATTCGGGTTTAACAACTCATCATCTTCATTGTCACTAGGCTTAAAATAGTCAAATATATGTTGATCAGTAAATGGATTAATAAACATAGTATCATCTATCATTTGTAACAAATCATCTAATAATAAATTGTTTTTACCTCTACTAACTGACTTTGAAAGACCGACATAAGTTGGAAAAAACACAGATTTTAGTCGATTATTCACTTACAATACCATCATGTTCAAACCACTTTGAATGAAAGAATCAATCATCGTCTTAAAACTATCATCACACACAATCGGTACAGGATAATACTAATAATCACCAATTTAACACCTTGAAGTTATTTCAGCATTAATATCATTATAATTCCACTCAAGTTCATAACAAATAGTTTCTTTCATTTCTGTATATGACATGTCTAAATTATCATTTAACAACAAATTGCTCCTGCTATTGTATGTGATACTGCTATTCACATCAGGAGCAATTGTGCCACTGTAATGACATAACATAAATATGTTATAAGATATTCTGTAAAAAAAAAATCGGATTCTGGTTAATTGGATATAATTTTAACTAAATTGCATTACCTCAACTCTAATTGGCAAAACTCATTGCAAATTCAATCAAATTCCTAAAATTTAATATAAAAGTAAACTTGACCAAAATCAAACACAATTCATTATACCAAATCTAATTGATATTTTCATGTTCAATTGCATTAAATCAAACCCAAATTCATATCAAATTAAAATTATTAAAAGAAAATACCAAATCCATCAACTTATCAACAATTCAAGGCAACATGTAATTCATCATAATTCTACAGCATTCATGCTCTATTGTATGAAATCATTAAGCATAGTTAATTATATTATTAACTGATTCCAACAATCCATACAAAACCTCTAATTCAACAACTTATCTAAAATTAAACGCAACACATAATCAATTGAAATAATTAATTCATAATTAATTTAACTTATTTTATGTTTAATTATATTAAATCAACCCTAATTGATGGTATTCATAACTAATTTATCATTAATTTAACAAACTCTAAATTCATCTTAAACTTTAAATTCAACCTGTACAATTATTTCATTTCAACTAAACCAAACACAAATTCATAGCAATAATAACATGTTTACCTTGCTTGTAAGACTAACAAAAAAAGTTGAGGTTGCAATTGTAGCGAAGGTAACGGTGGATTTTGAAAATAAAAACATCCAAGGATGTTTAAAAACTATAATGAATTTGATTTTTGAGTGTTTTAAGAGAGAAGAAGTTTTTGGTGAGGTTTTTTAGAAAGACAAGGGTTAAGAGTGTCGGTTTGAAAAAAGAGAAATAAGAGTTGTTGTGTTTGTGTGTTTTGAAACAGGAAAAACATTTAAATTTTAATTGATGTAAAAATTTCCTTTATTTTGCACACCTGACAACATGCTACGAGAGATTTTAGTGACAGCTTACAGCCAACACAGAATCATGTGTCAGTAACAGGAAATCAGAGCTTCCAGATGAGCTGATTGCATGGAAAAAGTACCTGATTCTTGACAATTACTATGATCGCGTTTGACAGCCTCAGCTTTTGTTTCAATCAAACAAAAAGATGAAAAAAAGTAGGAGTTTTATTAAAAAAAAATAAAAAAAAAAAACAAAATTCAAAATTTAATTTAAAAATAATACAATTTTAAAAATTATGAATGTCATTAACAATTCGACAAATGACATATAAA
>Ga0307517_10001876_pt1 | contig 34418 bp, 40 predicted proteins | sample 23_EM_MG_FD_194515 | JGI IMG/M metagenome (GOLD analysis project Ga0307517, IMG submission 194515) | Populus trichocarpa ectomycorrhiza microbial communities from riparian zone in the Pacific Northwest, United States - 23_EM | ecosystem: Host-associated > Plants > Roots > Unclassified | place... | reverse complement strand
TCGATTAGGTGTAGGACGATCCTGCTTACTGGTCGTGACTGAGATGGAAGGGGAAACCTCATTTCCGCGGTACATGTCGTCCGCATGGAGCAGATCCGTACCGCTGAGGGAGCCGTCCGTCATGGTCCTCAATCAAAGATGACTCTACCTCATGGGACCGCCACTCCCATCATTGGGACGGGCCAGGCGCTAGTGAAGCACCGGGCCGGGGAGCTGGCGTCTGTTGTCAACTCTGACGAAACCAGAGGACGTGGAAAAGGTTTTTGCAAGTGTCGGCCTCAGCTGGTGCGCGAGGCACGATTACCAATTCTCCACTCTGCGATCCCCATACGGTCGATGCCTATGGTGGCGGGGTATATCAGTTGAAATTGTCCGCAGAGGATGGGCATTCGTTCCGCCCCTGCTCCTCAGACCTCATCCGTCGAAGAAAAGGTGTGTAGCGGTTTTGTATGGACCTTCCAGCCCGGGTGACTAGTACTTTGGCCTTATTAGTGGCTCCCGTTCCGCTCGGGGCCCGCGCGGACTCGGACAACCTCGGTTGTTCGGAACTCCCAGCCCATCACCTCCTGTTGCGAGGGGGAAGGAACACATATGTGTTTCGAATTCTAGCCGGTTTCATTTCCCGTGTCTCTTTTTAATTTGTTTCCTGTCGTCAGCAGAAAAGCATCCTTCGGTCTCTCTCCCCTCCCACCATCGCTCCCGTTTATCTCTCACCTGCGTCCTCACTGTCATGTCCAACCCGACAACTCTCACTCTCAAGTTTGTCTATCCGGCTGCCAGATACCATCAGGATACCCGTACCGTCACGATCTATAAATGCGATTCCAAAACGGAAGAGTTTTCCGAAATTTATCGTGTATGTGTCCAAGTCATCGCCCGCAGGTCTTGACTGACCGATGCTCTCCAACTCCAGTTTGAACACCCCCCCAATGGGATGGCCATCGGGATAACCGCTTTCTCTAAGAAGAACCCTGACACTGGCGAGTGGGATCGCATTGGACATATCGAGTGGACCTCGCCCCTCAGTGGTGCAGTTACTCTAGATGGGAACGAGGTGCGACTCTCTTGATCAAACGCGTTGGAGTAGACGGTTCACACAACATCCCACACAGGTGACGATCAAGGACTATCGCAAAGTCATAAACAAGACGAGCACGTATGTCCTGCGATCCCAATCACGGACAACCGGATATGAACTCTGATTTCTCCGGCAGGTCGCGTAGGTTCAGGTACAAAGGAGTCGAGTACAAATGGAAAGCCAGTGACCACATCAAGAACAATCTATATGTGAGCCACGTTGTGATCATCATTCCACAAATTCTCAATCTCACTCACCTTCGCAGTGCGTGGACGCTCACGATTTTGTTTGGGGCAAATGGTATAATGAAAAGAACATCCTACGCGTAACCTTCAACTCGGAAGGGCTCTTGGAACGCCTCCTAGTTACCGCCCTTCTCAACATCTGGTTCTTCCAGAAGGAGGCATGGTAGACGCATTCCCCTCGTATAATATTTTCCTTTCATGATTTTAATGCTAATCTCTACTTTATAATTCTCATTTACCTCGCTATCTGGTACCCATAACGTATATCCTAACTCGACTGCCGCATCGTACAATGTATTATTGTAGTTTCGCTAGCTTATCGCATACTGTTGCTTGCTCTTCGACCGGCTTTGTACGAGCTGCATCTGGCCGACGAGTTGAAGGCGTGACGAAAGGTTGCCTGTCACGTCCCAACGCAACTTGAACCCAAACCACAACCTCGCGAAACCTCTCACCCATCACCGTATCAGACCTCGCACCTTCTTTGCCTCTCGCCGTCTATGTTTAACATGCGAACCCTCTCGCAACTTGTCTTCCTAGGCTTCTCTCTGTTCTCTGTCTCGCAGGCTGCACGTTTTGGTACTCCAGAAGTCTTGTCCGAAATGGCGTACGCTCGCGCTCACTCGCTGGGAAGCAACTACACGTTCCATGAGAACCACGGCTGGGAACCAGTCACCATTTCTAACCCTCGTTTCCGACGATCGCTCTCTAGTTCCGACACTGCCAACACATCTCTGCCACTTCCCGAGGCTGGATTACCGTCTCTTGCGTCGAAGAGGACGAAGAACCCTAGCTTAGCTGAAACTCTGGTACACACTATCAATAGCGCCTGGAATGGTCTTTGTGGGTTTGGTCAATCTGAGAAGGTCAAGATTACTTGGTACACCGGCCAGGATCTTGAAAACCCGAACTGCTGGGCCGAACCGACTTGGGCGCCGACTGTAAGTCGATAAACCACGACTGCTCATGTCGCGGGCTGACGACCGTAGGATAAATCATTCGCTTGTGCCTTGACTCTGCAAGGCTGGGTTTCCAAACCTTCTTGCTTTGAATTCCTCGAACGTTAGTAGCGAGAACTGGTCATTTTGGTGCACGCGCTGACAAATACCTCAAGTCTGCAATGGACCCGAACAATGTGTATTCGTCAGAGTTGTAGACAGCTGCCAAGGCTGCGACCCTGGGTCTCGACATGTTGACTTGACGATCGCTGCATTCCAAGCACTGGGAGATCTCGACATAGGCGTCATGCATGTTAACATGAGGCTTGCCTCCCGCCCAACTCAATGGTAAGTGGGCGGGGGTTCCATCTGTGACAATGGTGGCTCATCACCACGTTTCAGGTTCGAACATCTCTGGGGCCCAAAAGTGTGACATCGAAAACCCCCGCACTTCAGGCTGTCTTGTTTTCTTCTCGCTGTTCACTGTATGCCTCGTCTCGTCGATACTCAACCTAACAAGCACGCTACTCGAACCTATGCAACCTACACTACGACCCTTTTCCTCTTTCTACCCTCGGCAATCCTAGCTTTCACTCTCTCCTCATCAAAAGACTCTTCTTCGTAGAACTTTGCCGTTCTTTGTGCCTCGTTCTGTCGCTGAATGAATTGGAGCGCCGCGAGGTTGTATCCCATCGTCTCCTTTTGTTTGCGAAGTGCATCACGGAGGTGTTTCCGTAACGGAATAAGCGTCGTGCGCATCACGCGATTTGTGACAATCTGGTGGTGATGCGTGCGGAGGATGAAGAAAAGGATGCGCGAAACTAGAACGATGTTCCACCCCTATTGATATCAAAGTGAACACGAGGTTCGGCGGGAACTCCTGATGGATGGATGCGTACCCTGCGTGCCCATTCATTAAGATATCTCATCAGAGATAAAACGTTGTTGAACGGAAGCACGAGTAGCGCATCCTGAAGTGCTGTTGGTGGGACCTTTTCGATTACTTGCAATACGTACGCCTCAGCCTCCAGGCCCTGCATCGCTAGTAGTGGGTTCCTGGCCGGCGCGGGAAGGGCGGAGATCTGAGCTTCATTCAGTGCCGATTTAGCTGCTTCGAACTCCGCTAGAAGGGCGAGGTCAGCGTCCGCAACATCAAGCGCTTCCATTATCTTTTCTCCAGCCATGAGGGTCTCAGTCGTCTGTTTCGTCACCTGCGCGACTTCTGCATGTTCTTGCGTTCCACCAGAATCACCCCCGTCCGCTCCCCGTCCGATACCAATGCGGTCGTCATCACGATTCATGGTTTCGGCAAGATTTGCGTCATACAACTTCTCCAAATCGCGCTCGCGTTCCTCTTCCAGGAACAAGGGATCGTCGAGTTTCTCCCAAATTCGGATGGATTTGTCGTGGGAGCCGGTGACAACAAAATTTCCACGGTTGCTCACGGTGAGAGCCCATACTTCACCATGGTGCCCTTCCAGGGTCTGGATTTTCTCGAACTGGAAAAGGACGAAGGCACTTAGCAGGTAAACCAACCTGGTGACCTCGATCGGTCTAGAACAAATGAGAACAGCGCCGACCTTGTCTCCATCCCAGTATTTCACCATCTTGTCTTTGCTAACAGTCCAGAAGTAATGGGACTCTTTCTCGAACGCGACTTGCATAATCGACTCATCGTGCGCGAATATAGATCTGTGACAGTCACCGAAATCGAGACCCCAGATCTTCACGTTCTTGTCGGCCGAAGACGTCACGATCAATTTGGAATCATACGAAATGTCCATCGAAAGGACCGGAAGCTGTCCCAAGATTCAGTGCGTCACAGCATCAGAAAGTCTGGTGGGGGCTTACCTTGTGCCCGTAGAGGGAAAGGAAGAACTTCAACGAGTCCTGATAGAAAACCTTTACGGTAGAATCGAGCAAGGAGACGGCGAGGAGTTTGCCGTTTGGACTGTAACGGACCGACAACACGTCGTCAGTCATCTTGAGCGTTCTGGTGTGGACTAGGGACGAGATCGTTCTCGATCTCGGCTAGTTTGAAGTCAGGTTCTCATGCGTCAGTTCGATCGATGGAAAATTGACATACGTCACCCTCATTAGCCCTTTTCTCCTCGATATCCCAGAACTTTACATCCTTATCCGCGCCACCTGTGACAAGGCTACGTCCGTCCGGGCGAACGTGCATCGACCACAACGTTCCCGCATGGGCTTTGACGGTGTCCACCAATGAAGCAGAAGCCAAGTCGTAAATTAATATCTCTCCGGTCTTTGTTCCGACCGCGATCTGTGTGTACCGCCCCGTGAGGTCGTGTTAATTAATCTCGCAGGATCCGCTGACCTGTCGATCATTAGGAAGGAATGTACTGCAAATTGCGTGCCCACAATCCAGCGTGCGAATGCACGTTGTAGTTTTAATGTTCCAGATCTTGAGGGAACCTAGGGTCCTTATCAGACAGGACCGACCCTGGGGGAACAGAGATATTACCGTTTGAAGCGGAAGCGAGCAACATGTCGTCGGAACTTAATGACAGGGTTCGGATGTCCGTTCGGTGCCCGGGTAAATCAAGAGCATAGAGCTTGGTGGCTTCCGGCAAGTTTTCCCTTGAACGCGTGGGTGGAGGGATATTATGGACCTCCAAGGCATTCGAAGCAAGCGCAAGGAAGAGCTGAGAAGTGGTGAGGGATGACCAACGACAGAATTGGATGACAAACCTGGGTGTTGCCTTTCGTATCTGAGGCTGTTTCACCTCCAAATTCAAACGACCGAATTTTACCACTCGACCTCACAATGAGGTAGGGGGTAAAGAGTTCAACGACGTCAACTTCTCGTTCCTTCTCGTTCTCTTGATCTTCCGTGTCCGATTCTTTTTGTCCCTTTTCTTTTTTCTTTTCCCTAACTCGCTTTTTCCTACGCGCTTGCTTTTTGCGGATTTCTTCCTCAGTTCGTACGCGGAAGATCTCGACAGAGCGGTCATGAGACTGGACTGCGAGATATTGGAGGCGAGGATGGAACGAGAGCTGAGAAACGCGATGTTTTGAGGAAAGGGGTATTGTGGTGACTGCGTAGATCATCTTCGTTACCTGTGTTTATGAATCAGGCGGCATGATGCGTGAGGCCAAAGAAAGGTCAATCACCTCGCCAGATTCATTCTCCTTGAGGCCCTCTGACAAAGCCTCAGAGTCTATCTTCCAGACTTTCATTTCACCCTCGCTACTCCCAGTGAAGATCAAAGTTTTCTCAGGGTTAATATCCAGGGACCAGACCTCTGAGCGGTGAGCGATAGTAGTCTGGACACAATGCTGGGTGGACAAGTCCCAGACTTTCAAGAAGGAATCCTTGGATGCGGTTACGACAAAGTTTGATCCTGGGGTCGATGAAGTTGAAGGTACGTCCGCAGAGATGTCCAAGAATTTCATTGCAGTGATTTGGTCGCGGTGGCCGCGTAATCTTTGGAAGTGTATTGATTAGCCACGTAAATGGCCGGGTGGTTTAACCTGCCTGTATAAGCCAGCTTCGGCAACAACATCCCAAATGATCAAATCGGTATCTTGTGAACCGGATGCCAGCCGTGAACCGTCTTGATCGAAAGCAAGGGCCGTGACCGCCTTTTTGTGCCCATTAAACGTCGTGATCACGGAGCTTGAGAAAGCGCTCCACAGGCGGATTGACCCGTCAGAATACCCGACCGCGAAAATGTCGGGTTTCGGGGAGCGCAGGATGTAGGTGACTTCTGCGCGATGCCCGCTCTCGTGCCACATAGCGGCCTGGATATTGCATCAAGCTCAGAAGACTTAGCATGGAGGTACAGTGCGGATCGCGCACCATGTTCCCTTTTTTAACATCCCAGACGAGCACGTCCTCCAGTGCGGGTACATATGCGAGTCTCCCATCAAAAACTGAGTTGGAAGATGCGCTACAGACAAGCCCGAAAGCCTAAAGATCGTGTTAACAGCTGTGTGCGACATAAATGGCTGACTTACCTCCGTTGGCCCGTGTCGAAAGTAACTTCGGACCATTGTTGCCCTTGCGTAAGGTCTTGGAGCAAATCCGAGCACCCGAAAACGGCGGGAAATTTTAGCCGATCAAAGTTCCCACGGTCGCTACGCCTCGCAATGTGCCAAAGATGTAGCAGCGACTGGAGATTGGTTGGCCCAACAGAATCATCTGAAACCTTGAGGAGGACGAAAACTGCACTACCGCTCATGTAGTATCTTCCCTAGGCTCAGTATCCAAGATTTCTCCTCCGACGATTCTTAACGTCAGCCACACGGCACGCCTCGGAATCGGGCCTCATTCCGCCTCCTCTCAGGGGGTAGCTCAGTGATTCAAGGCATATTTTCTTTCCGACTCACTCCACGTAATCACACGCTGCTTTGGCTGAGTTTCGGACTTCGGGGAGAGTGTGGAGTCTCGATTGTGATTGCCTTACTGGTTGTGCGGGGGCAACTGCACCGAAGATCGTTCCTTTGTAGTCATGGTTAGTGGTCAGGTCGCCACTGGTCAGTCACTCAAATGTCCCGGTTATCCCGTACTGTCGGTCGCGTTCACTGCCCCTTTATCTGGATAATCCTCGATTTTATCTGACAGCCTCCTCCCACTACCAGGATTCAGTCTTTCCCCTCACTCTGGCTTGAGTAGCTGTATCTTTGGAGCCAAGTTCGTTCAATGTACCGGCATAGTCTAGACGGTTGTGTTTGATTCGTCCGCGCGTCTTCAGCCGATCAGAAAGCGCATCTCGATTGACCGTCACCACGTGCTGTGGCATCTGTCCCAGGAGATGACGATGATCAGCCCTGTCGCCCCGAAAGCCGCCTCACGTTTCGTGCAGTTCGTGAACGCATCGCCAACTCCCTACCATGTCATCCAGAACGCGATTCTGCGGCTGGAGAAAGCAGGGTTCAGAAAGGTTGGATGAGCTTGCATTCTATCTCCGCAACTGCCAGACCCTTTTTTGTGGCTTTTTGACGATTAGATCCGTGAAGTTGACGAATGGGAGAAGGATGTCAAGGAAGGTGGAAAGTACTTCTTCACCAGGTGAGTTTTTGACCCATGCGCCAACCCCTCGTTAACATCCGATCGGGTAGAAACCAATGCTCGCTTCTGGCTTTCACCATCCCACAGGGATGGAAGCCCGGCACTGGAGTTTCGATTGCAGCAACCCACATCGATAGCCCTAACCTCCGTGTCAGGCCAATCTCGAAGAGGAGTACTGAGGGATACCTCCAGGTCGGGGTGGAAACCTACGGAGGAGGTATCTGGCATTCGTGGTTGGACCGGGACTTGAGCCTTGCGGGGAGAATCGTCACTGCCGATAAGAACGGCTCGTTCGCATCCAAGCTTATCAAGATCGACCGACCCTTGCTTCGAATTCCTACCTTGGCCATCCATCGTGCGTGATTCGGCGGGTGTACTTCCTTCCATGCCATACCTTACGCGTATTCAAGTCGACGGGAGCGTTAACAACGATTTTAAGTTTAACCAAGAGACGGAGTTCGTTCCGATTCTCGGCCAGATTGCAGACAAGCTCAATGAAGACAACGCACCCAAGCAAGCAGCTGTTCCCTCGAGCATCCAAGAAAATCACCACCCGGCACTTTTGGCACTTTTGGCCGAAGAACTGAATGTGTCTTCCGAAGAAATACATGACTTCGAACTGTAGGAGGTCCAGTTTTTTGCATAGGAATTCGGTCCTGATGATACCTGCAGGCATCTCTACGATACCCAGCCTTCTTGCCTTATCGGTCTTGACAACGAATTCATTTCGAGTCCACGCCTGGATGACTTGGTTTCCTCGTGAGTACGCTCTTTTCAACAACCGAGCCTCCCCGTTGACAATGCCATAACTCAAGATTTTGCGCTCTCGAAGCCATGGCAGACAGCAAGGATTCTGACGGGAACGTAAACTGCATCGCCCTCTTCAACCACGAAGAGACCGGGAGCGTTTCTACTACTGGCGCTGAGTCCTCCCTCCTCCCAACCCTCATCGAACGACTCTCTCCTACTCCCGCGGCGTATGGTCGATCGATCGCAAAGTCGTTCTTGCTTTCCACTGATATGGGTCACGCGGTCCACCCCAATTACAAAACCAAGCACGAGTGCAACCACAGGCCGAAGATGAACCAAGGTATTGTCATCAAGACCGACGCCAAGCAGCGTTATGCCAGCGATGCGATTGGCACCTTCTTTGTGAAGAAGCTCGTCGAGAGCAAGGGTGGAAAGGTTCAGGAATTCGAAGTCCGAAACGACATGTCAGTATCCGTGTGTTCTATTCGTCCCAGTTCCTCAGTTGACGCAATAATCCAGGCCCTGTGGTTCAACCGTTGGGCCAATGTTGAGTAAACTTGGCCTGCGAACAGTCGACGTTGGAAACGCGATGCTGTCGATGCACTCCATCAGGGAAACCGCCGGATCACACGACGTCCAAAACACCATTGACCTCTTCTCGGCCTTGTTTGAAGGGTTCTCAAAGTTGGACCAGTCATTAAGTCTCGATTAGCATCCATCGATCTAGCATCGTTACACCTTTGTACACGATCTAAGTAGGTCGATCGAACGGACAAGTAATGAGACTATCGCTTCCGCTTTCTGGCGGGCTTTTCGACATTGCTGCCCTCTGGTTCAGTTTGCTGAGCTCTCACCCCTGTTGAAAGAAGGTTCCTTTTCTTGGCTGTTCGCGAGTAATGGGCGAGGACCCATTCTCGCTCCGCCTCCTTTTGTTCTATCGTGCCCTGACGGATTTCGTACGCTGGGTTGGGTTGTCAGAAACTTAAAGCCTCGAATTGACCGAGGGGACCTACGTTTCATATCAAACCGCGGTCCGACCTCGGCTAGTTGGACTTGTTTTGGCGGCATCTTTACGAAGACATGGTGTCTGGCCGCCAGTGAGCACTATACCACAAACACGCTTGACTTAGGACACACCGGAACGAGACAAAGTCATCCCTGTTCGAGAAAGTCATAACCCGCTTGCTGTCCTCTTTTGGTACAGGGAAGAGGTACTTCAACACGTCTTGTAGCCGCACGCCGAGACGAGAGGAAAAGTTGTCGAATATCAGGTGAGGGTATTGTTCGGAAACGGTCGAGTTTTGGTAAGATTCGATGTCGTGTCGGAGCTGGACGTTGTGGAGGGAGAAGTAAACGGTTGGACCGTGAGGGAAGTGAGAAATGATCATCGCATCTGCAAACGCAAATGATGTCAACTCTGCACTTTGGGCTCCAGGATGGAAGGTAACCACCTGGTTTGCCTCGATGCTCGTGGAGGACTATCAGATCCGTAATACCGTTCGCTCTGCAGGCGTCCGCAAGCTCTTTCACGACGTAGTTTCCTCGATTTATCCGATGGGAGTTCGGGAACACCAAACGCATTTCCTACAATGATCCAGCGTAAGCAGACAATCAATTCACCACCGAGAATTTCGAACCTTCGAAAACTGCAGTAGCTTCGAGCTCGGGTCCCTCGATGTTGTAATCAAGATTTTAGGGTCCATTATCCCAGCATTATAGTATTCATTATCGACGTGCGTGGACGGTTCTATGCATCTGTTCAGTTGTGTGAAATAGTTTCGAGTGGAACGAACACGCACCGGGTTGAGCATCATCAAAAGCCAACTCCTTGCTCAATTGTTGGGCATCCTTGCGGAGTTCTGTGGGCAATGGTTTTCCACTAGCCAAGGCTTCCTTCAGTTGCCTTTTCCGCTCATACGTTAAGCGTTCCTGGGCCTCCAGAGACTTCGCGTAGACATATTGTCGTCTTTCACGGGCTTGCCTACGAAGCTGTATCAGAATAAATCAATACCCACGCGTCTCGAGCATTCGTTCGACCATACCATGGTTTCCACGGAAGGAGGAAGTGAAGGAAATCTTTGTTTGTAGTTGTTTGCCAATAGCCTCCAAACTCAAACTCGATCGATAAAGTTGAACAGTTATCCCGCTCACATTTACGTTGCGTCATCCTCAGACGGTGGCGAAAGTAGGGTGCGATACTGGATGTTTACCCGCCTGAACCGCCTACGTGGGCTGTTCAAGGAGTCTAAACAGTATGTGCGCGATAGACCGCCCCTGAAATGGACGTTTCGTGTTCTGTACTGGTCACCGCTCTACATGGCATTTGTGCACTATGGATACACCATCAAGTACGTTAGTGGTAGGAGCATGCAGGTGCGTGGCACGAGCACCAAGTTCCACTTTTTGTTTTGACTGGCGTTTCTTCGTGCGCGTGGAATGATCAGCCCACCTTGAATCCCGATTCTTCCCTTGGGAAAGACTTAGTCCTCTTTGACCGTGTCTCGACCAAGATACGTCACGAGTACGCGAGAGATGATGTAGTGGCTCTACAGTGCGTCTAAAGGTCATTCCGTCCGGTTTCATATTCACTTCTCTCACACTCGCGCGTTTTATCAGCTCCCCGATCGACCCTAGACTAATGCTGGTAAAGCGCATCATCGCGTTACCCGGAGATATTGTACGTGTTCCACGCCATGAGCCATACGGCCGCATCTGGATTCCACCCGATAATCACAGGTCAAGACACTCCCTCCATACCCCAAGGAAGAAGTCGTAATTCCACCCGGCCACGTCTGGGTCGAAGGCGACGAACCATTCCATTCGGAGGATAGCAATTGGTTCGGCCCCGTAAGTCACCCAAGTCACTGCGCGAACCGCACGCACCGCTTGACCTTGCCCATTTATTCTCCAGGTCCCTCAGGGGCTCGTAGAATCTAAGTTGACCTATATCCTCCTGCCCTGGGATCGATTTGGGCCCCTCAACGACGTGTTCGAGAAGACGCCCCAACGTGGCAGGAACTGGTCCGCGCAATCGGCCGAGATCCTGCGAAAGAAGAAACGAGAAGTTCGTGTGATTCCAAACCCAGAGAAATGAACCCATCGGGTGTTCACGTTCAGTCATCGAGGTCCTCCCGAATTGTCTTCCTCGCAGGGTTGGTCGGAGGAGTGCCATCCAATCACCCACGACGGTTGAGTGTCCCCTGTCTCCCTGGTGCAGATCGACTCTCGGCCACGGAGCCGTTCGCGCTCACGCAAGGCTTTAGCTCAAACTAAGACCTTTCAATATACTGGCAGTCTTCTCAGTCAGCCCTTTTTCGGAAAGAGAAACTGCACTCGCTCTTTGTATCTACTTGGCCAAGACGCAAACTAAGTACAGACGCAAAGGGACCTCATCCTGCGAAGGTCTCAAAGGAAGAAACTGATAGGGGTGTAAAACAGGGGATGTCGAAGCGTAAGGTTAACGTTTGGCATAGGGACATTATTACCGCAAAACTGCATACATGTGCAAGAAACGGAAGGAGATACTGAATATAAAGCAACGAGCACGCTGGTAAAGGGTCGGTTAAGGGGCCAGAAGGTGCACCAAGAGAAACATGATGCACGGAGCCGGCAATGATTCGACCCCGCCGAACACGACCGAAGATGAGATGGAAAGGCCGGCTGCAAGATAACATCGATGACTCGGGCGTCCGGATCTAGGGTTGCCTCAGGTGGGGTGGGTCGTATCGCGCGGTGTTCCTGAGAAGATTATCGGCGATCAGGAAAGATTGTTATCGGCTTCCGGCACGATCGGTGCATGAGCGAAGGCACAAGTGTCAAAGTGGAGGGCAGAAGGAGGATACGCTCGGTATATAGTATACCAGGCGTCTCGCGGATCAACACAAATACACCGGTCAAAAGCACAGGCTGGCGGGAACCGAAAGGCAGGGAAAACCTCGAGTGTGGCTGGAAGGAACAAACCAAAAACAGCAGAAAGAAAAAAAAAAGTACAAACGAAAGACGTAGAAGAGGTAATTAAAACGTATGGTTGGAGCGTAGAAAGACGGAGAAGGTAACGGCGTGTGAAAGAAGCATGGAAAAGCATCTGTGAAGTGCTATGTGTGTGAGGCGGATCTTAAAAGGGAGGATTCAAGAACCGGGAAATGGGGTTGCAACGTGACAAACAGCATGGAGAAAGATATGTCGTCCATTCGATAAAAAGCGAAAGAAGGTCGAGGCAAGAGTCTCGACGGGGGATGCTGACGTTGGGATACCGAGAGAGAGAGGGAAGGCGAAGGTAGACGAAGAATATAGTACAAGTCCGCGAACCGCCGCCCGTGACGCAGCGAGAGTGCGCGACGAGGGGAACGCAAACAAGATCTATGGGGCCAAGCCACAGGGGCCTCCTGGAAGACAACCAAAAAGGGGGGAGAGGAATTTCTCCCTAAGAACCACATTGTTCGGGTTTAGGGTCAGGGTGGATAAATATGGTTGGGGCGAGGGAGATGGAGGGGTACTGGATGACTTGTGCGTGTGAGAGAATGGGACGCGTGGGGTTTTCTGGATATGTACCGAGTGCCGCAGTAAACCGGCGAGGATAAGAAAAAGAAAACCGACTTGAGTGGTGGCAATGGTCGGTGAGATGATTGTATGGACATGAGGATTGTGTGACAGCGATGTCGCACAAATATACGCGGATCGTCGGATCGGATAAAAGGAGTCGATGAGACGAAGAAAAACTGAGGGATGTTGAGACAGCAAAGAGAAGAAACATAAGGTGAGAAGAGTTCTATGAGACCGAGATACTCCGGCGTCGAAAAGAATGATACAACGTAGGTGGGACCATGGGGGTCGCCGGTGAACAAGGGAGCGGAGATCGGCTCTGACAACTGGGACGCCTAGCGTGCCCAGCAGCCCATCAAAGCCAATGCAAGGAAGAGTGGAAGGTGGGGAGCAACGTGGATACCGGAGACCGAAGAAGGGGTTGGGGGCGGGCAGGTGACGGTGTTTGTATCTCCCGATGGAATTAAGCGATCCCATACGCCTCACCCGTGAAAGGGTACTGGTACCGTCCATAAGGTTCAGGTTGGTAGCTGTGGAGCCGCTGACCCTCGATCGGTGCGAACGGGCCGTAGCTATACGTCGGTGGCATGACAGATTCAGGGAAGATCCCATGAGACTGTGAACGGGAGTTACCAAGGTAAGGGTCCCTGTAGTCATATGTCGAACGGATGGCGCCGATGAGGGGGTCGTACCCGTACCCGAGAACGTGTTCGTAATTCTCCTCGCGCGCAGAGCCCCAGATAGGATCGAAGATGTGCTGACGCTTTGGCGGCGGCTGTGGAGCAAGGTAAGGCCGGACAGGGCGGCTATGGGACCACATTATTGGTTCATCGTGCTCAGGGCTCCACTTGGCAGGGGGAGGCAACGTTCGTCCAGGGGCGATAGGTTTGAAGGGAATGCGGGTTGGTTCTGTGTCCTTTGCGTTACCGACTCGTCGCTTGGGGAGATACTCCTCACGCAATGGGCCGTCCTCATCCAGGTCGATGTCCAAAATCTCGTTATTGCTTTGCTCCGTGGCAGCCTCCTTTGCGGCGTGTTCTCTTCTGCGATCCTCGAGACCAATGAACACTGGGCCTGGAGGCAAGATGACAAAAGAGGCCCCCTCACAACGGGGAGCTTCGGTCGGAGTGTGGAGGAGTTCGTAGAGGGCCTTCTTGATTATTAGATGAGGATTCGCTGATGGCCGACCGATGGGCTGCTGGGCCGCCGAAGAAAGGGAAGAATGGTAGCTGCTCAGGTGATGAAGCCACGTAACCCATTGCTGCGGAGGGATCGAGAGATCGTGGCCGAAGATGGCCAGAGCAGAGGATTCAAGACGGTTCAAGAACCGGACGGGAACATTGGAGATCGATTGCCTGTTGATAAGATTAGAAGGGTGGCCATGACGTAAATGGGTTAGGGGGTAATTACCAGGTCTTATTCGAGAACGTGTGGTCATCAAGCCACTTGTTGGCCAGCATACAGCCCAGAAGAAAGACTCTGAAAGGGGCATGAGTTTCGACTGGGCGTTCGTCTTCACCAAACAGTTCGAGGCGGAATTTGTACTCCTCGATCAGCTCTGGGCCGAACGACACGGAGCCAATGTATACAGGCAACCGCACGATGTACCACAAGGACAAGAAGATGGCTGATGGTTGTAACAGCGTCGATAAGAGCAAGGAACGAATGGATGCCGCAAGGTATGCCGGAGGTGCCCTCGGGAATCGTTGCGGGAATGACCTAAGCAATTCCGTCAACTCCGGATGCATGTGATTAAAAAAAAAACTTACGAGGGTCGGACAAAACGGGAAGGCAACCCCGCACCGGCGGAGCAAACTCGCCAGACGTAGCAGGCAAGCCACTCGGAGAGAGGATCCACAAGCTTCTTGTATTCGATAGTCACAGTCGGTGGCGGCGCAGCGACCGTGGGGACCTGCTGCGGGGATTGCTTGGGAACAATCTGGTTCGCTTGACCGTACTGCGGCTGCTGATTGCCATGATATGCGTTGTAAGACTGCCTACTCAAATCGGGGTATGTCGGATCGATGGTGGGCTCGACGTAATTGCCGGTGATAGCTCGATCTATAAAGTCCCCAAACGGAGTAGGAGTAATGGGTCCGATGGGGCTGGAGCCTGAATCATACTGTTTGGTGTCTGGCGATGGGTCCTCCAGGAGGGGGCTAAAGGCTCCAAAGCTCCTGGCGAAAATGTTGTCGTAACTCTCACCTGGGCTGATGTTCATCGGGTCGCCAATGTCATCTTCAGGGTGAGGTATGGACCCGTATGTCTGTGTCGGGGATGAGTCATTTTGGGAAAACAAGACGTGAAGACGGAAAGGGCGGTTACCATGTTTCCCGAACTGTGGCGGCGGCTATGTGTGTATGACCGGTTGCGACGAGCAAGAGATGTAATGGGCGGAAGACACGCTTGCGCGCGAGCTCCTTTAATGACGCCCGCGTTGGCCGCGGTGGTCAACCCTTGAGGAAAACCCAGGTGAAAAGTGGGAAGCTCTTCCTCCCAAATGCGATGGGGACGATGAGAGGCAGAGCGCTGGGTATCGAGAGAGTCAAGCGAGTAAGAAGTCGGAAGGGAGGTATATCTGGCCGGGTCCGAGTGGCGTTTGAGTTTGTCAGTGGGGTGGGCTGGTGGACGGGAGTACGGTGGGACGGGGACTGGCATTTGGCAAAGGAGGGGCTTGGGCTGCCTGTCTCTCAGGCTCCTACGGCTGGTCCGCTAGAAGCTCGAGGGACGAACAGTGATCGATGGGAGCACTCGGGGGAGTGCCACAGAGACAAGGGAGAGAAAAGGGACGGGAAATGTGGAAGGGGGTCGTGAAAACGTTCGTAAAAAAGATGGAAGAGGGGAAGAATAGACTGGGTTCTGGAGGCTAACGCACAGCGAAGGCGTGCCCCTTTGACGATTTTTTGGCTGGACTAGCACAGTGGCCGTCACAGTCAGGGTGTCCTAGGGAAGAGAAAGATCCCGGGAATAAGGCTGACACAGTCTACTCCTTTCCTGAAACGCGCAGAGAGTTGAGGAAATGGAGAGGTTGGGTGACGACGACGGGGAGGACGACGGCGAACCCAGGAGACGTTCTTTGGGAGAGCGAACAACGGTTGAGTCTTATAAAAAAGCCACTGCGGGGTGGTCCGCCGAACCACGTGGCAGCCGGCCTCCCCTCAGCCTTGGCCTTCCTTCCCGATTACCATAACACAGACCAACCCCTCGCCAGATGCAGTCCGAAAATGCTCCCGGCCAGTCCACAAACCTCGGCCTGGATTCTATCACCCTCGGCCAGCTCCGTAGCATGGTCGGGTCCGCACCAAAGCCAAAGGTATTTGTAGCACAGATACTCAGATCCAATCTAATGTGCCTACCAAGTAGCAAGCGTCTTATGACTTTCGCTACGACGATGAGGATAACGTCCTGAATGAGATTGATGAGTTTTACTCCTACGTCGAGATGCCTCAGGTTGCCGAGAACCTCAAGGCCTGGGAGGGTTCTTTCTCCGGGGGTACGTCGATCCTCTTCCGCCCACCTGCAGGACACGCTCCGAATTCATACCAGAATGGACCAGGAGCCCACTGCCACAACGCAAGGCACATGTAGAGGTCCTCATTGAGGGGTTAGAACACCGTGACGCCGAGATCCGGTTCACCAATGCCCGCAGGCTTCTTTACGTCTTGCAAGGTCCGTACCGTATCCCATCGTAATATCACTCGTCGGGGTACTCAGAACTCGTGTAGGCACGTTTGCCGAAACTTCATCTCCCGAGGATCAACTGCACTGGATCTTCGAGAATTGTAAGGTCGTCCGAGGCGCGAACGGATTACCCAACATCGTTGAAGCGATGAAGATTGCCAGCTCGAAGCACGACCTCCTCTGGTCGGTAATTTCGTCGTTCACATACGCCCCGACGCGTTTTTTACACCCTCTACAGTAGCCTCTCAGAGCAAGATGCCGCTCATTTCCAAATTTCGGCCCAGGACCGCGCGGACATATTGGAGGAGGTCACTACAGAGCTGTCCGTTTACCTTGGCATGTTGTACCACATCATCGAAGTATTCAAGGGTCACGAGGATTTTGCCGACGAATTGAGTAAGCCTCTGTCGCAGTATTTATCGTGGTCTCTTCACATGTTCCCTTTCAGTCAGTTTGGATCCGCCACTGCCCGTTTACCTCATCAGCATTGTTTCGGGACTCCGTGATAAGAGTGCCAAAGGGTATCCGGTTAAAAAGGTACGTCAACAACACGTTTGATCTTACTTTTCCATTCATGCGTGATACGGTAGCTTCTCCTCGTTTTATGGAAAACGCTCCTAGCGTGCTGTGGCGGGATGAAAGACCTGTATCGGGTCAAGAAACTTGCACGAGAAGTTGCTGGACTGCCACCAATCCCAGAAGGAGGTCCGCCTGACTGCTCATGTCCACCCACTGTCGACGCTAAGGTTGATCTCCCTTCCAGGCATCAGCATCAAATCCTCCCCCCTAGACATCGAGATTTTCCGCCAAGAAACATCCGTGAAATACCCAACCTTCACTTCACCTCCCGACACATTTACCGTGACTACCCCTACCTCATCAATCATCACACCCTCAAAGCTTGCGGAAGCATTTTCTCCCATACCTGTGAGACACCACTACGAGCACGACGTTGATGCGGATATGCAGAACAATCCCCATGGGTTCCATCCTGGTGGACACCAACAACCAGGCGGGATGCAGTTCAGGCCCGGTGTCCCTCAACCGGCGACGCCGGCACCTTCCCCTCCACCCAGTCCCAAGCCAAACAAACAAAAATACCAGACGGATCAGAACAGGCCATTCCTATTCCCTTTCTCCAGGAGAGTGAAGTACGGTGGTTACCGTGACGTTCGAGATGGGCGTCTGGTCCCCTTCGCCATCGATGAAGCCGACGGGCTCTACCACAAACACATGTACGTGAGTCTTTCATTATGGCAAATGTGGCGAGCGCGGGAGGAATGCATGAGCGCGGAGAGTGGTCTAGACTTTATGCCCGGTTCGGAGGTGATTGCAGATAGTAAACCGCAGCAATCAGTAGGTTTCCCCTGATTCATGCGCTGTGACATGAATGATGCGAATCCATCGTGTAGGACGAGGAGTCTGGGGAGACCCTGCTTCCAGATGTCGTGTTCCTGGATACTAAGATCGCAGAAGCAGAGGCCTCGCTAAAGAAAGCTGACTCAAGTTCAGAAAGAAGGAGGGCAAAAGAGAGAAAGGAGGACCTGATGAGGTTGAAGAGAATTGAACAAATCTATGTGGGATTCTCTCAGCCACTTCAACCATACACGGAGGTTGATTGTTCTCCAGGCTGCTGTCCTGCCTTTCCTCCCAGGATGGGTCATGGTCCTTCTCAAGCTCTTGTTGGCCACTGTCTCTGCAACGACGAACCAACAGCAGCCGACTAACCCGAACGGGTTCCCCCCCGGGATGCTGTCACGTACGATCGCGTCTCTTCTCTCGGTGAAAGAGCAGGGGTTGACTATCTTTCTATAGCGGCACAAGAGCAACCACCGATGCCGCACCCGTCGATAGACGAGATCGACGTCATTAGACACAGGGAAATCACCTCCAAAGCCGTCTCTGCGATTATCCTGTTGACCTTGAAGTGGTTCAAAGTCTCTCGTAGGTTCGTTAAGCTCGGCCGATCCGCGTGGCCTGATGAACGTCGTCCCAGATGTTATGAAGTTCCACCACCTCGGGCAGCATCTCTTAGATACGAACTGTTTGTTACTTATCCTCAAGATGTTCGGTCTGCAAGAGGTTTCTGTCTCAGTAGCCTCGAAAGCCGATGCTCCAGAGAACAAGTAGGATCAACGCACACCGCCGCTACCTACCTCTTTTGATGCCCCTCCCTACTCCAGCTTTTTTCAGTTCTGCCAACTACATTTTTCGCACAACCCACCGGCCATGCGCCCTGAAGATCACATACTCAAGCCCCCACGACAGGCGATAGTCAAAATGACCGTCCTGCCAAACGGGCAGGAACACGAAGAGGAGATGGATCTCTTGACGGACTTCTCATGGAGGAATTTCTTTGCGACGATCAACTTTGCGAAGATCATGCAGAAGTTGTCGAAACACCGTTCGCACAGAATCCGGATGATGGTCCAGTACAAGAGTTCTGTAAGCATGTTTTCAATTTCCGATTTACAGTGACAGCTTAACACTAATAATACAACAACAGGCGGTCCTGAAACGAATACTCAAAGTCCAGCACCCAGTGCTCCAACTTCACGTGCTGAAACTCATTAAGAGTCAAGTACCGTTCTGCGGACGAAAGTGGCGGCAGTGTAAGTACTGGTTCTTCATTCCTTTACACTTGCCACCCTCGTTCCGGCGTCAATTTAGAGCGTGCCCCGAACTGATCGGTTTCTTCCTTCGCATTTTTCACATCGGGGCACCAGCCAACATGCAAGTGATTACCGCAATCTACCTTAATTGCCGACCGGACTTAAGGGACGAATGGCTGAGCGGGAACGAGGTGGATGATCTTGCCGAAGCACAGGTAACCGTCGGCTTGCGGAAAACGTTGTTAACTGTATTCATGGTCCTGTCAGGGACAAGAACATGCGCTTAGGCACCTTGTCAAATTCTGTGAGTTCATCTCCACAGTCGAATATTGACGGTAATGACACGCTCCGCCCAGACAACAACAAACGGTATGGCTCGGTCAGCAATCAATTTCAGAAGGCACATCATCACCGGTCGATGAGCATTTCCCAACACCTGGATGGTCTTCAACCTGGCCCAGAGATTGCGGGACTCATCCGACCTGTCGGTACGCCAAATGTGGTGGAAGCCGACGTCTTCCCCCCTCTCCGCGCCCAAGCCCCTGATCCGAGCATTTTCCTGCCCTACATCACCGAGGACATCGCCTTTGAGGAGGAATACGAGGAATATCTTTCCGACCTCGGATGGCATGACGAACCTGCTTTTCCCCACCCAGACAGTACCCAAAGCGGTGGACAACCCCAGTCGGCGTGGCACAGGCTGCAAGTTCCAAAGTTTGACATTTCAGATGGGATTAGCGATAGCGAGTCGATCGTTTCTATCGGTGAACTCGGGGATGATGCTCGTATGGACTCAATGGATGTGGGTCGGGAAGATGGAAGCGTTCTAGACGAGAACAGGAACAATTGGGAGCATATGAGCCCCAAGACTATGGCTGCGCTTGCAAAGAGCCCTGCAAGCACACGGAGGAGCAGCTCCGGCGGTGGCCTCCGACCTGTTTTACCGTTCGATTTGGACAGGGATGAGGGTAGTGCGGTCGACGACGAAGACCAGGAGCAGGAATTTGGACCTGTGCCCCGGGACTCTCCTGGACCATTCCCGGGCGCGGGTGTCGATGAGGTCGAAGCTGCATACGGGTATGTATTCGCTTGGTTGGCTGTTTGAACTCCGTTAAAGGCGTACCTTAGGCTTTGATTTCTGCCCGCCTCGTGGCCACTCTCGCGTTGCAATGATGAGAACCTTATCGTGGACCACGAGATTGTTTCATGTACTACCTGAACGAATAATGTACAATACAGCGTATGGCTGCAACAAAATAGATGACGACCATTTGGTACTCCATGTCACCGCTAAACGTGGTCAGTACTCTGCTTTCGCTCTTGCGATCGCCCAAGGTGTCCCGGCTTCATAGAAGTTCATGGGATACCTCCTCTCCTCAGGGGTCTTCGTCTCACTGTCATCCATCCACCCAACCGTTTTTCCGACCGCCACGGCAGTTTCATATGGAGTCAACAAGGGCTTGTCAAATGCATACCCCCAGTCGATGGACAGTCGAGGGCATGAGGTTTGGACAAATACAGATATTTGTGGGTCGAACAGGGAGAGTTTGGCCGGAGATACCTCAGAAAGCAGTATGGGCATGTAAGGGATAGATGTCGAGGATGCTTTCAGTTGTTTTGTGATTGCCTACAAACTGTGAGCATTCGTTCGCTCGTAATTCCTGGGACCTTCCTACCTGTAACTGCTTGAAACTTCCTTGGCGGCCGAGGGTACCAAGAATCACTCCCCACAGTGGGGAATCTGAACCCGAGTTCTCGCCTTGAGTGATCGCTTTTACGCTTTTCTTCGCCGTGGTCACTGCATCATGTCTGATCTCCTGCATCTCCGCATGATTGTACCGTTCTCGCGTGAGCTTTTTCGAATATGGGTCGTATCGGAACGCAGGAACGGCAGGATTGGCGATCATGATGGACTCGAGGTGGAACCGACCATCGCCGAGGTATCTGTTGAGGCACGGGGCAGAGTTAGGAGCGGCAAGGTCACATTAGTTCAGACGTGGGCTTACATCAGTGCATCGACATCACTTAATCGAGGTGCGGTACAACCCAGAATCTCCCCCGGCGAGAGGGGCTTTGACCGTGGTATGGTGGCTTCGTACCTCCCCCTTGAGAATGTCGGACCTGCGTTGGGCCGCTCCCCGGTGTCGCCATTCTCTAGTCTATGAACTGGCCAAAGGTTATGCTCCTCGACGTACTCAACCGAAAGATCCTCTTTCAATTGTTGAAGTGCAGCCACGAACTGAATCGTGGACACAAGAGCCAATCTGGTCGGCTCTCTCGCCGAGACAGGACCGTCAGCATCACTCGAGTCCACAGTGAGATGCCGTGGTTTTGGTAGTTGAGTTCCAGCGGGTATGTGTTTAAACGAGTCTTCCGATTTGAGGAGGGAATCGTAGAACTCCTGTCGATCGTCGGGGAAATTCATGCGGATGGATTGATGGAGGTGTCGTGAGTCTATCGAAATCTCCACGAAAACGTAGAGGGTTTTAATCGTGGTTTCAGTCATAGGAACTAATTGAGTGGTGATCAGCCAGGGGGCAGTGGCATATACACCATGATGACGTACCCAAACAGCTGTGTCCGTAGTGGACCAGCATATCGCACCCAAGTGCGACCGCAGTGAAGTCGTCAACACAACATGCTCCATAAGTTACATCGCCCATGATGACAGTTAAGGCGTCCGTAAACCTAAGGTTCGGGACAGTAAGTCACCCCTCTGATTCAATCTCTTATCGTCTGGGACATGCCTCTCGATTATATCGGCAATCGCACACGCAAACATCTGTAATCCCTCCGGCATTTGCAGAGCAACCATCGTAGCCTTGTTTTTCCGAACGTGGTGTATTGTTTTATGGATCTCGAATGAGTAATTCGAGGGCAAGGCCCTGATTGCGTTGTTGAGCTGAACATCCTCCAAGATATCTTGGGGCACTTGATGAGAAATGCTCGAAGACGCTAATGTTTTGGAAGACGGCCCCGCCCTTGAACCGACAAACCGTTTGCGTGGTTTGGCTGCCGTCGAAGACTTCGCCGATACTGTAGCGGAAGCGGTGGGCATGAGCGATAATGGGAAACGTGTGGGCGGTCGTGAGAAAGTTTACGTTCCACCCGATCATCGTCAAGCCGGGCAAGGGATATGGGCGGACAACTTGTTGGAAACGTAACCAAACTATCTACGGACATCGAGAACCAGAGGGGCGTTTCTAGGGGAGTATTGAGCCCCTATCTTCGAAATTTTGACAAAAAAAAAGCGGGACCGCGGCCATTGTAGCTTCGCGTGTCTCCAATTCGCGATTTGGAGACACATGGCCCGCCAGGGTCGTCACCCTGGCGGAGCCCGAAGCCACAACGACACGCGGTCCCGCTCGCCCATACTCTCGTAGCCAACGTCCCCAAGCTACCTCAGCGACGAACTTACTCTGCCCCTCCAGGGGGAGGATCGACGGTTCTAACCCGGGCGCAGGAAGACGATCGCTGGTTACCCCAGCGAAAATCGCCATAACTCCCCGTCGATCCGAGTGTTCGCGCTGTTCGTCGGAAAGACGTAGGTCACCGTATGGCTACCCTGACACCAGCCCCACCTCGTGGCTCCCTAGCGGCCCGTGGAGGGTAGTACTCGTCGTTTGAGGTTAAGCTTGAGGTCTTGAAGCCGCGGTGCTCCCGGTCTTGTCCACCTCCGGGGGGGAGGTCACCTATACCCTGTGTGGTCCGCCGTAATGCGTACCTCGACGGACCATGCACAGAGCCGAGTTACCCTGCCATCGGCCGAGGAGAACACGAGAGAGAGACTGGTACCAGGCTTGCAACCACTGGTGGCCTACGCCCCGACTGGGGGGAAAGGGTAGCAGACCCCAGGGTTTTTATATCTTTCGGTCAACAGGGGCTTTTTTCTCTGCGATGAGCTTAAATCTCGTTTCACGTGACCACACGTGATGCGTTGGGAAGTTGAGCAGAGTCTTTAGTGACCGGGGTAGATGGTACCGGGCGAATTAGATCTGCATTTCCTCGTTGGCAACGTTGAAGGTCAAAGATTGTGCGGAGGTCATCGAAGCGCCCGTTATAGACGCCGGCAGTCCCTCCACGCGACATTAGCGTTGGTAACAGTGTGGTTTTTTGATAGGGGGTCTTCAATTCGCCGGGTTTGCAGGCAGGGTGTATTGCTGGTGGACGTATCCAGCCACGCCGAAACTAGAAGCAGTTAGCCAACGTTGGCTAGGATCACCCAGTCCAGATACACAACGTAGGGAAGCCAAACAGAGAACTTGGCCACTTCCGTCGGTCGCGGGCAGCAGGCCCAAGGAGTTTCGCCACCCAGCTTAACGGCTTGCGTGATTATCGTACTGCGGTGCCGCAGCTGAGCAAACTCGAGATAGTGGGTTGAAACGAGACAGGGAAGGTGTATTACGAATATAATTCCGCCAGCACAAGGAGACAGTCTATGTCCATCGTAGAAAGCAGGTTCCATCATTACAGTCGACGAAACCAACGGCAAGACCTTAGGTGCGAACCATCTGTCGGTAACGTCGCTGGGGTACGAATCAAAGAAATCACGGTGACTCCCCCACGTAAATCATGAGATATAGGCAACGAAGATTGGCTGGAGTCCCTTGATCGCCAATGCTGAGGATGTGAGCGGCAGTGGGGAGCGCTCTCCTCCGACTCGATCGGAGTGACACCATTCCCAACCCCACACATCCACCACCTCGCCTCCGCCTCTCCATCAGCCGGCAACACGCACGACGAATCGCTGCAACACTCGACCCTGAAGGCTCTAGTGCCCATTCCACTTCTCGCAGTCACCTGAAACTGCAACGAGGACAACCTTTAGGTCAGACATGGCCGGAGTGTGCGCCATGCGTGGGTCGTGTGGGACCAAGGGATGGTTCGGGGCTGCTCTGCCTTGTCCGTACGATGGACCACCGGGGGACGTGCGTATCTAGCTGCATATACAATGTCTGAGCTTATGGTTCAACAGCCAGAAGATGACGCGGCTCGAGAGATGCTAGTGGACATTTGTGGGCCACAGTACGCAGACACACCAGTATGCTGCACATCGGCCCAAGTCAAGACACTACGCGATAACACCGGGCGAGCGGAGCTTATGATTGGTTCCTGCCCGGCATGCAAGAACAACTTTCGGGAACTATTTTGCGCTTTCACCTGCCATCCCAACCAGGGGACGTTCGTTCAAGTGACATCGACCCAGAACACAAGCACCGGCCAAACGGGTGTCAAGTCGGTCGATTTCCACGTCAGCTCTGATTTTGGACGTGCATTCTTCGACAGCTGCAAGGATATCAAATTCGGTGCAACCAACGGATACGCGATGGACTTGATTGGCGGGGGCGCAAAGAACTATACCGGTTTCTTCAAGTACCTCGGAGACGAGAAGCCCATTGGAAGCCCATTTCAAATCGATTTTTCTACCACGCACCCTCCACAGCTCTCAATATTCGATCCCGAACCGCGGAAGTGCTTCGATCGCGACCTGTCAAGCAGGTGCACGTGCATAGATTGTCCGGATGTCTGCACAATACTCCCTCCCCTTCCCCCTCCCGATGCCGCTTCTACATGCCATATTGGGTCCATCTCATGTCTCACATTTTCCCTGACACTCATATATGGGCTCGTCGTTGTTGGATTTTTAGGGATGCTCGTGTTCCGAAAGACGGGTTGGGGTGGGAAAGGCCACAAGTACGAGCGTGTGGCACTCGCTACCGACACCGCTTCGGAACAGACTCCTCTTTCACCAAGATCTCATACCCATGGTCTCGTTGGCGCGTCCTCTCTACAACAATACGTCGATGGCGATTCCCTCAGGTCACAGTCGGAATCTCGGCACCTCGGTCGTGGCGCCTCTTTACTGGATCCAATTGATACAGTTCAACCAAGGCATTACCGACTGAACAACTTCCTCCGCAGGTCCTTCTTTCGTCTTGGTCTCTTCGCTTCTGAGAAACCCTACCTCACCTTCGCACTCATCTTCACCGCCGTCGGTTTATTGAACATCGGATGGAAGAACTTCGAAGTCGAGAAGGATCCGGTGCGTCTCTGGGTTGCTCCGGATTCTGAGAGTAAAATCCAGAAGGAGTACTTCGACGAACACTTTGGACCCTTTTACCGACCTCAGCAAATCTTCATCACCTCCGCTGCTTCTTCACCTTTGGAGAAGGAACCCGTCCTGTCTTGGGACCACCTCAAGTTCTGGGCTGGTGTCGAGCAGGACATCCGAGCTCTCGAGTCCGTACCAAACGGTTATACCCTTGAAGATGTCTGTTTCAAGCCTGCGGGACCCGATGGTGCCTGTGTGGTACAGTCGGTCATGGCGTGGTTTGAAAACGACATTGACCAGTATGATCCGGACACCTGGGCCGAGCGATTCGTCGATTGCGCCAACGCCCCCGCAGAATGTTTACCCGACTTCCAACAACCGCTCATGCCACATTATGTGTTGGGCAGCGTCCCAGTCGATCCGGAAAATCCCTCCCGGTTTCTAGATGCCAAAGCATTGGTCGTGAACTATGTTGTTTCCGATTCCTTGGACACGGGAATCCAGGAGAGGGCGGCAGAGTGGGAACGCACGCTCAAGGAGTACTTGTTGGATATGCAAAGACCAGCACTGGAAGCCGGTCTCAAGTATACCTTCACCACTGGTGTTTCGCTCGAAGAAGAGTTGAACAGGAGTGCCAATATGGACATTAGGATTGTCGTCCTGTCTTACTTGGCCATGTTCTTCTACGTCTCTTTAACCCTGGGGAATGGAGCTGCCGTCAGAGATGAGGACGGGTTCTTCGCTGCACTGGACCAATGGGCTATGAACCTGCCCAAGCTGTTCACCAGGTCAAACGTCTCTCCATCCACTCGTTCGATCGATTCGAGGAATACACCATCCCTCCTTCCGCGGTTACCCCGAGGGCTGTTCATCCGTTCCAAGGCTGTTCTCGGGTTGTTCGGCATCTCGCTGGTAATCCTCTCCGTTGCCTCCTCCGTCGGCTTCTTCTCCGCGATCGGAGTCAAGGTCACACTCATCATTGCGGAGGTCATACCCTTCCTCGTGTTAGCCGTCGGAGTCGATAACGTCTTCATCCTCGTCCACGAACTCGATCGTCAAAACCAAATGCACGGTCCGAACGCGCTCGGGTTCTCAGCGATATCCCCCACTTCTACCGTTCAACGTGCCCAAGTCGAATCCGCGAACGAGGGCTCGGATACGGGGTCATTGCCGACGTATCTTTCGGCGGAGGAACGCGTCGCGAGGACCTTGTCGAAGATGGGACCGTCGATCCTGCTGAGCACCATCACGGAAACCGTCGCGTTCGCGTTAGGAGCATTGGTTCCTATGCCTGCTGTTCGGAATTTTGCCCTCTACGCTGCAGGGAGCGTGTTGATGAATGCGTTTTTGCAAGTGACGGTATTCGTGAGCGCTTTAGCTCTGGATTTGCGCCGAGTTGAGGTATGCTTCTACATGCTCTTGCTGTTCAAGATACATCTGATCGGAGGTCTAGGACAACCGAGCCGATTGCTTCCCGTGTTTGAAGTTCCCCCCGAGGATTATGCTACACGATGTTCCTCAGTCGAGTGGGCTGGGGCCAGTTGCCAAATTCATTCGGAGGCGATACGTCCCTTGGCTTTTGAAACCGTTTGTGAAAGGGTTTGTCATTGTCGGATTCTTGGGAATATTCGTCCTTTCCGTGATCTCCATCCAACACATCCAACTCGGCCTTGGTACGGTCACCGCGTCGCCTTGTCTAAAACCTACGACTAACCTCACCAACCAACAGATCAGAAGCTCGCGTTACCATCAGAATCGTACCTCGTCAAGTATTTCGAGGATATGGAGAAATACCTGGACGTTGGCCCACCAGTCTATTTCGTATCTCGAGACATGGACGTGACGGTTCGTGCGGGTCAGCAACACTTATGCGGTGGTTTCACCACTTGCGAAGACTTCTCCGTGGCAAATGTACTGGAATCGGAGCGACAGCAACGCGGGAACTCGTCGTTCATTGCCGAGCCGACTGCCTCATGGATCGACGATTACCTACAATGGCTGAATCCGTCAAGGGACTCTTGTTGTCGCGTGCGCAAGCGCAACCCAGCCGTATTCTGTCGTGCTACGGACCCGGAACGACTTTGCCAGCCTTGTTTCAAAGATAGGGAACCCATGTGGGACATCACCATGAACGGACTTCCTGAGGGAGAAGAATTCATGAAGTATCTGCAACAGTGGTTGGCCTCACCGACGACTGAAGACTGCCCGCTCGCTGGGCGGGCTTCGTACGGAGCCGCTTTAGCTTTGAAGGAGGATGGCAGCGGAGTCGAGGCATCACATTTCAGAACCTTCCACTCCCCACTGCGCACCCAAGCGGATTTCATACACTCGATGGAGGCGGCCCATCGGATTTCAGAGGATCTTTCTGCAAAGACTGGAACCTCCGTATTCCCCTACTCCCTTCACTACGTCTATTTCGACCAATACCTCCACATCATTGGAATCACCAAAGAACTCCTCGGAATTGGTCTTGCCTCTGTGCTGATGGTCACGGCATTACTGCTGGGGTCTTGGAGGACGGGATTGATCCTGACCGGTGTCGTTGGCCTGACGATTGTCTCTGTCATGGGGGTGATGGGCGTTTGGGGGATCAACCTCAATGCAATCAGTTTGGTGAACTTGGTCATTTCGTTGGGAATCGCTGTGGAGTTTTGTGCGCATGTTGCGAGGGCGTTTATGAACGTGGGATCTGGCCTGCCGGTCGATCATCCTTCAGGACAGAAGGAGAGGGACGAACGGATGGGAATCGCTCTGGTTGATGTGGGACCTTCGGTGAGGTGTTCCGACCATAATCGCTCAGGATCCCTTTGGCCTAATCCGATAACTGTACAGGTGCTCTCCGGGATCACGTTCACCAAATTGATTGGCATGAGTGTCCTTGCTTTGACGAGGTCGAAGCTCTTGGAGGTGAGTTGCCAGGGTTTTCTCGTGAATCCATCGCTGACGACCCTAGGTGTACTATTTCCGGATGTGGCTGACGTTGATCATCTCTGGGGCTCTGCACGGATTGGTCTTACTCCCCGTCGTGCTGAGCCTGGCTGGAGGTGCGGGATTCCCAACGCAGGAGACTGACGAGGAGTGGGTTTCGAATGTCATCAGGAACGATTACGAGTATGCGTGAGTCAACACGTCGCCATCGTCTCGCGAGGGAACCAGGAGCTGATAATCTGTTCTTCCCCAAGACCATTCATCGCGGATGACGATTCGGCCAGTGACTGAGGGGATGCATCGATGAGGTTTTGGTGTGACTTTTATCCTACTGTTGGATTTACCCAGAGGGGATGTAGATAGAGTATCCTTTTTTTTTTTTCGCAACCCCGACATAATTTCTTTTTCTCGAAGTGGGGATGCACGTCCCACAGTGTTCTGATCGAGATCAGCAAAAGTGGCTGAGTCAGGCGACCCGCCTAAAATCTCACCACCATCCACTTACGGTCCACCTTGACTTAACCCCTTCCTGCGCAAGAATGTCTCCAGTGGCCGTCGAACTCGCACAAGACCTTCCGACGACTTCGCAACCGCATAAGCAATCGGTGGTCGGTACCCCGGGACCTACATTGGTCATCGGATCCCCTTCCACCGCGCAAGATGGGACGTATCCGAGTTTGATTAGTGAGTTGGAAAGGGATTCGGCGAGCGTGAGTGAGGTCGAGAAGCAGATGGTAGATCGGATTTTGGATGGAGGTCGGTTGTTTGCCCATTGCTTTCTCCTCACCGATGAGGACGGAGGGTACGGATTCTGACCCGAACCTCTCTCTCTCTCACGCACAGCTACTTCCGTAACCAAGGACAAGTTCTCTTCCGTCCATGTTCTCCTCTCGACATCCGAATATGAAACTCTTGGATCCCGATTGGCCTCTCTCACAACTCAAATCCTCGATGGTCTGTCGCCCCTCGGAAAACTTCACATCCTCAACACACCCTCGGGGTCAGCCCTTCCGGACGAACTCGTTCTGCTCGGGTTCAGCATCCTCCATACCGCTCCTTCGTCCTCGGGGACCGCCATCGTCGCTCAGAAGCCGGCTCGGTCATACTCCCTCAAGACCAAAAAGGCCACCACCACCGCTGCCAACAAAAACGGAGTCGAACCCCTCGCCATGCCCCTTCCTCGCCGAGCAAAGTCTAACACCCAGGACCCCGGAAAGAAGGCTACAAAGGAGGCTCTTTGGACGCTCGTCTCCCCATCCACCCCATCGATCGACGCAGAGGCTCTTCTCACACCCGCTGATCGCGAGAGACCCGTGGGGTGTGATCCGATGACTTCCTCCTTGGCGCCCCGAAAGCGGAAGGCGTGCAAGGGTTGTACCTGCGGATTGGCAGAGATCGAGAAGGCTGAAGACGAGGCCGAACGGGCTGAGCTTGTAAAGGGCCTGAAGGTGGTGCTGCTCGATGTGGATGGTGTCGTTGAGGTCGATGCTACGAATGGGGTCGATAAGGAGAGGGAGAGGTTGAAGAAGGCTGCAGAGTCGGCGACCAAGGCTACCAGCAGCTGTGGGAGCTGCTACTTGGGCGATGCATTCCGGTGCTCGAGCTGCCCATACAGAGGTAAATACACCCCGATCTCTCCCAAACGCATGCTAATCAGTTCGCCCTAGGTCTTCCTGCGTTCAACCCAGGAGAGAAGGTCGAGATTGATCTTGGTGGTGACGACCTCTGAGGTGTTTCTTTTTTTTTCCTCCTGCTTTTATTGTATCATCGTTGTCATCTTGCTTGCTTGACCCCTTCCCGACTTTCTAATCCGATGCAATAACTGTACAGAGTTTTTGCAATAGATCCGTAGACAGTTCAAATAACTTCCAGCGTCCACGCATCAAACGTTTGAGTAGGTGGGGGAGAGCTTGTGGTTTCTGTCCGCACCGGCCGATCGTAATATTTTTTTCCCCGATCACCGGCGCTTTCAGTTCCGTCCCATGGCCATGAATCACCCTCCCGATAACTCAGAAGAAAGGATGGAGGTCACCCCAGTCCCTTCGACCTCGACCACAAAACTCTGCACATTCTGCCCTCCACACTCACCGGCGCAACCAGTGAAATATGCCTGCCCTCGGTGCTCACTCAAAACCTGTTCCGCCGCCTGCTCCTCGCTCCACAAACAACGGACAGGATGCACGGGGGAAAGGGACAAGGCCAAATACGTCCCGATGAAGGAGTACGGGTACGGTGCGTTGATGAGTGATTATGTGTATTTGGAGGATGTCGGGAGGAGAGTCAAGGAGTGGGGAAGGGATATTGGCAAGGGGAAGTATCAGGTGGATGGACGCGACAGGGTTGGAGGTGGAAGGAGGAGGAAGTCTAAGAAGGAGGCTCTCCAGATTCAGCTCGAGATTCGCGAAATTCCTCTCGTTTTGCTACCTCCAGGCATGGAGAGGAAGAAGTTAAACCAATCGTACTGGGATTCCAAGTTGCGCTCTTCACCATTTTTCATCTTTCGTTGTGGTGTACTGAGTGACGCGTGTGCGTGTAGACAAAAGAAGGTATACCTAACCATCGAGTTCCTATTCGTCAAGGGACACGGGACCGACTCGATTCGACTTGTGACCCACAAGAATGACATTGACCAACCCCTCCTCACGCTCCTTCAGATCCACGTCGGCGAAAAGCTCAATCAAGCCGCCAAACGGGGAAAATCCAAAGCCAATCCCAAGAACTCCACTGACACCGAAACCACTCTCGGGTGGTTGAAAGAACTCGTCTTCCCTGATCCCCCAGATCAACTCGAGTCCTTTGCCCCTCCTCTATGCCTCATCCAGTCCACAAAACCCTCCTCCCCTTCGCTACAGCGCACATCGTCCAAACGCTCCAAATCTCGGACATACGCCTCACTCGACCCATTCCAAAAACTCTCGCAGAGTTTACGCCGAAAGGAATTTACCGAGTTTCCTCTGATCGAGGTTTGGGAGAAGGATGCGTTCATCGATGGCGGGTTTGGAGAAACCGACCAAGACGGTGTCTGGTATGAGAAGGTTGTCGGAGAGACCGACGGGAGGCCTAGGAAGCGTAGGAAAGTTGGGGTGATGGGGAAGAAACGGGGTGAAGCGATCGTAAGAGGCCTTCTTGGCGGGTATGGAAGTAGCGAGGATGAAGAAGAGGAGAACGATAATCAGGATTCGCCGAAGGCATTGGCCGGACTGGGTCAATACGAGGAGAGCGAACACGAGGGTGAAGGTGGCATAGAGGTGCCTAATACAGACGTCGTGGACGGTTTGGAAGACTCAGATTCTGGCGACGAAGTAGTCGACCCAGTTGTCTTGATACAGCAACTCAAGTCCGCAGGCTTCGCGTTCGATTCGGCAGCGTTGGACGACGAAGAGGTTGACTGGGGAGACGACGACCCTTGACCGTGGTTCATATTGGCTCTAGCTTCCGTGTTGCCTTTTGTCGTGGAACACTCAAGAGAGGTTTCTACGAGTCCTGTCTTCGTAAATCCAATAGACCTTTCATGAGAATTTGGATCTCCATCACCGCCTCGACGGACACGCTTAGAGGCATCTCGGGGGTGTTGCGAACCGGCGACGCCGTCTTGACTTCGACTTCCCAGAGAGTGTCCGCGTGGGCTGGGATGGGTTTCGACGTCTTGGGGTCAACCTGCGAGCGTGAAAACCGGTCAGCCCGATAAATTCGTATTACCATCTTAGATGTAGGAGGAAAAACCTGTTCTTGCTGGAACATCTGGATGACCAGGCTTCCTTTGCGGAACAGGTACCCGCGTTTATATATCTGCGACCTCTTTCTAGGGAAAAGGGCGAGTGAGCAGACTTGGCGCAACTGACAAGCCGGCCACACCCATACATGTAGCCCAGGGCAGAAGCGAACGCCATCGCATCTCCGTCAATTTCCAACGTTGACCATGGTCGAACCGTCGCTTCCGGATGCACTCGAGCACTCTCCGGTTTCAAGTACGAGTATAAGACCCTATGCGCATCCACAGAATTTAACGAACCCTGAAACCGATAACATCGACGAGAACACGGGATGTACCATTTCGAATCAGGGCTTGTGACCTCTTTCCTCGCTCTGAGCAACACGGGCTCGTTTTCCAGCTCTCGCTGTTGCGGGGCGTCTATAGGCTCGAACACGAGCTCGCGGTATTGCATTTGTTGAGAAGATTCGGAGTGGAGGGTTATTCTGTTCACGATTGGTTTGAGATCTTGCGCGAAGAACTCTCCAAAGAGAGCGACTTCGTAGAAATGCGAGGACATGATACGGGTTAAGTGTGGAAGAAGAGGTGAACGCGATCGAGTTGCGATCGGCTCGAACTCACAGGAGAGCGAGCGCAAGGATTAGGATTAAGGTAATGTACGGTGGTATACATCTGTTCTAGTCCTATAATTTCCTGACTTGATCCGACCCAAATCCCAACTGACCGAGTACGCCTCCAACGGACCCTTGTGAATAATTCCGTCCCCAAGGACCAGCAATGGCCGAAATCATCCTAGGTCATCCTCTGTCAGCTCATGATTAACAGAACGGGGGAATGACTTACATATCTGGACCGCACACCAGGAACAATACCTTGCTACCCTCCCCTGCGATACCCTTGGGGTCGATCTTCCTCCGCAACAGTTTATCCCACATTGACGGCCGTCCGATCTCGAGTACGTCCTCCACGGCTTTCCTATCGATCCTGCCGATGTTCAAATTGCAGGAAGGATCGTTGGAGGACGCTTCGTTGTCGACGAATAACTTGAGACGGAGTCTCGAAGGATCATTCTGCGCGGCTGAGGTCAGAGGGCCAAGGATAGCTGGGGGAGGCAAATCCCCAGCCGACCGCGAAGCGTGTAGCAGCGTGAAACGCGTCTTGGATGGTATCAAGTTAGCATCTCCGGGAGCTTTTGGTTTAATGAGCTCTTCGTGGATGAGTTGACAGAAAGGCGTTATTCCTGTCCCTCCGGAGATCTTCGAGAGTGAGGTAAAGTCAGTATCGATTAGCCATAACAAGCCTCCATCCCCTTACCATAACAATCTCATCCCACTCGTCTGGGTGCCATTCGTGTAGCCAAGTCTGGAGCGGTCCCCGAATCTCGATACGTTCTCCAGGTTTCTTCGAATGTAACCACCTCCCGACCTCGCCCTTAGGATATTTCTTCACCCACAATTTGATGTTCCCATCCTCGTCTATTCCTCCCAATGGGGTATATGGTCGTTCTACTTGGATGTCGTCGTCCTTGATGTAGATGGACCAAATTGGTCGGGTGGAGGAGGGGCTTGGGATAAGATGACTCGGGATGGAGAGTGTCAGAAGGCGGGTGTCCTTGGAGGTTGCCTCGCTCGCTACGAGAGAGACTGGACTCCATTTCGTCGGTGCCAGAGTCGTAGGTGTGTCATCTCCAGACGAAGGACCGGTCGCGTAAAGGGGATTTTTGGATGGTGGGAAGAGGTAAAATGACCCTATACCTGTCCACACGACGAGGCCGGCGAGTAGATACCCCGACCGTAATGTCCGACGCGTAGCATCCTTCACGGTGACTGTCACAGACGACTTTAACGAGCCGGTCGTCGTCGAAGTGAGAAAGCGGCGTGGAAGCATGAACTCGGGACCGAGGAATGATCGAGGCGACCACAAGCCTTTCTTGACCATCATCCGCCATGTCCCCCCGTGGTCGCTCGACTTCCCCACACCCACTCCGCGATGAAGACGTCGAAATGGATACCTCGTCGAACCACGAAAAAGGTGACCTAGGAAACTCGAACTCGAACGGGGTCAATAAGCCAGACTCAAAAGTCGTGATCGTGACCAACTTGACGAGGAACGTCGTTCAAGAACACCTTCAGACGATATTTGGATCCTACGGAGAGATTGTCAAGCTTGACTTGCCCTTGTTCGGCAAATGTGTGTTTCCCACACCCACTTCTCCATACAATTTTTTCTGTTTTGGGACTTATGCGGTTACCCTAGCTGGTCAAAATCGAGGCAAAGCAGCATTGGAATACTCCGACGCCGCCTCTGCCCAAAAAGCCTTCTCCCACATGAACGGCGGTCAACTCGACGGTGCAACGCTCAAAGTCGAACTCTCCGACCTTCCTATCCGTCCTCAGCGTGTATCTCGCTCACCTCCTCCCCGCATCCGCAATGGACGTGGCGGTGACGGTAGAGGAGGAAGAGGAGACGCACGTTCGTACTCACGTTCGCGCTCCCGTTCTCGGTCACGCTCTCGGTCGCGTACGCGTTCTTGGTCTAGATCACGCTCTCGGTCCCCCCGGTATATTAGGAGACGAGATACTTACGAGCCTCCGAGATATGGCGGGTACGGTGGAAGGGGCGGAGGTAGGTTTGGGGCCGGTGGAAGAGGCGGGAGGGGAGGCGGGCGTGGCGGATATCGGCACAACTCTAGGTCTCGTTCTCTGCCGCCTCGTAGGGATGCTGGACCCTCACGCAGACGGTCGCCGAGTTACGAGCGTGGCGGGTACGGGAGGCGCAGAACGAGGTCGCCTTCATACTCTGTGCGCTCCAGTCGCTCACGGAGATCTTACTCTCGTTCTCGTTC